>Ga0181532_10001735_pt1 | contig 20866 bp, 13 predicted proteins | sample PEATcosm2014_Bin_33_FD_119768 | JGI IMG/M metagenome (GOLD analysis project Ga0181532, IMG submission 119768) | Peatland microbial communities from MTU Mesocosm Facility, Houghton, MI, USA - PEATcosm2014_Bin11_30_metaG | ecosystem: Environmental > Terrestrial > Soil > Wetlands > Peat | place... | reverse complement strand
TCGCCAGCCACGCGGGATGCGCAGGCCAGGCGGGAGCGCTGACGAGATTGCCGTCCACGATTGCGTCGGTCATCGCCAGTTCGGCGAATGTGCCACCTGCACGCGTGACTTCGGGCGAGACCGCGGGGTAGCAACTGCACTTCTTGCCTTGCAAGACGCCCGCAGCGGCGAGCACCTGTGCGCCGTGGCAGATTGCGGCGATAGGTTTGTTTGCGCTGGCGAAGTGACGCACGATTTCCAGCACGCGGGGATTCAGGCGAATGTACTCCGGTGCGCGGCCACCGGGAATGACCAACGCGTCGTACTCTTCGGGCTTGATCTGATCGAAAGTGGCATTCAGAGAAAAGTTGTGGCCGCGCTTTTCGGAGTAGGTTTGGTCGCCTTCAAAATCGTGTATGGCAGTGCGCACTGCTTCTCCCGCTTTCTTGCCGGGACATACAGCGTGAACCACGTGGCCGATCATCAGGAGGGCCTGAAACGGCACCATCACTTCATAGTCCTCGACGAAATCGCCAACCAGCATCAGGATGTTCTTGCGAGACAAGGCAGCCTCCCCGGAAAAGGCAAGCATAACAAACTGGAAACGAACTTGCTGTCCGCCCGCAAAACATGAGCAAATCGTCTCAGTTTGCGATGATTACGGGCACCGACGGGGGTGATGAGACAAGACCGGCTCCTAGATCCAAAACGAAAAGCAAGGACCTCCGTAACCATTTGCCAGCATTGAGCTTAAGGTATTGGATGCATATCAGAAATATTGAGTCCAAATGGCATGGCACTTGCTTTTCCACAGGGTGGAGGATCTCGCTGTGTGTCAACTCTCGCTCACTCAAGCGCGGCGCGGAAATCGCGCTTGCTCGTTTGCGCTGCTGCTGGCTGCTCTGGTGCTTACCTTTGGTTTTTCACTGCGTGCACAGTCGGCGGACGGGGATTCCCTGAGGCGCATTAAATCGGCGGTTACGCCGGAATATTCCGCGTTAGCCAAGCGGCTAAACCTCAGCGGCGTCGTAAAGGTTTCGGTGCTTATCGCACCGGACGGCAAGGTCAAGGATGCACACGTGATCGGGGGCCACCCGGTGCTTGCAGTTGAAGCGGAAAAAGCGGCGTTGCAGACGAGGTTTGAGCCCGGACCGAAAGAAACAACCCAAGTGATCGAATTCCGCTTCGGAACTTGAAGCAGATCTCCCCACAACTTATTAAGCCATGCATCGCCTGCTGCAACTTGGCGCTTGGTTGGTGGTGCGTGTCGGCCGCGTCACTGGGGCTGCGCGGAGACAGGCAGGTTGGACTCCTCGATGGTCAGCATGTCGGTGCGCATCTTGTCCCACTCGCGTAGCGTCAAGCCGCGAGTGGCGAAAAAGCGGCGGATTTTGGCGGAATCCCAACGAAGAACTTCCTCGAGCACAGGCACAAGAACGCTCATGGCATTGTCGCTAAGCACAGTGCGGCGTGCGACACGGGTGATGAACTGCGCTTCGGAGACAGCGATGGTGATGCCGTCGTGCTGATTGACGTGCATCATCACGGGCAGATCGGAACTTCCATCGCCCATGTAAATGACGCTATCGTGGCTGATGCCCAGGTTGTCGCGGACCTCTTCGAGGGCGGTAATTTTTCCCCAGCCGGCGGTCGCGCGGATGATGGATTCCACTTCCCCGGTCGATTCGTTGAAGCGGAAGCGCGTGCCGATAATATGATCGGGCGGCACAATGCCCTCAAGCGCCGACTGGATAATTTCCTGTGGCGCGGCGGAAATGACGTAGAAAGAAAACTTGTAGCCGTCGTAAAGAGTATCGAGAGAGCGCGCGAAAAGATCGACGTCGTGTTTGAGCCGAATGCGCTTGCCCGTTTCGACCAGATCCGCACGTCGCACGCGGCGGAAATCGGGATCATGGAGGATGAGGTAAGAGAGTTCGGCACCCTGCTGAACAAGGTGAATCTCGGACAAGCCTTTCACCTTGTCGTGAAAACCGTGAAAGCCAATCAGTTCGCTAAGCGCGACGCCTGAGTCGTTGAAGCTTAGGGTCTGGTCAAAATCACTGGCCAGAAGATACTGCTTCACCATGAGAGGTACTCCTCTTTTCTGCCCGCCACCACGGGCGCGAGCCGGACTGGCGGCTCGGAAACTTGCTCTATTTACACGTTAACCGCATCATGAGGGTTGGCTGCACTCATAATTTTGATGTGTGCTATGCGAGGAAAACGTGAACGATTTATTGGACTTTGATGAGATGCGGCGAAAGGGTAATCGGTTGCAAGGAAACGGGTTAGAGCTGGAAGCGGTTGAAAAATGAAGGGTTTGTGGTGGAACAAATGCGGAAATTTGAATCGAAGAAAAAGCGATAGAGGATGAGGGCTTGAGTTCCGGGGCAGACCGAGTCCCTAACGTGCCCGGCGTGTCGCAGAATATCGGGTCCTACCTAGCGGAACGCGGAGGTTGCTGAGGAGGCATGGAGACGCTCCACGGGTTCGTCGGTGACGATGTAGAGCTTGCCGTTGCGCAGGTAGAGGCGCTGAGTTTCCTCGCGATTGAGAGGGCGAGCGCCACGGCGGCCGAAGACAGCCAGCTGGTTGCCGGACTCGTCGACAGCACGGTCACGATCGATTCCTTTGGAAATGGCCAGAGCCGGGCCTTTGGTGCGCGCGGTCGCGATGAGTTTGGGAGTGGGGCGCGGACTGAAGCCGGAAAAATGCGCGGGATCATCCCACGGAGAAAGAATTTGCAAGACGCGCAGGCCATTCTTGCCGTCAGCAACAAAGGCGAAGGCACTGCCGACGACCATGCCGATTTTCACGTCGTTCACATCGTTGAGTTGACCATCCGCGGTGAAGAATTCATCCAACTTGGGGGCCTCCGGCCTCTCGACATCAATCAGCGCCAGGCCATGCTTGCCTGCGGAGACATAGGCGTAGGTACGCGCGACGTATATATTGCGCGCATCTGCTAGAGGTACGACCGCGGCGGGGATCGGCTTTGGTTGCGCCAAGTCCGTGACATCCAGAACTTTCAGACCGTCGCGATCCACGATGAAGGCGTAACGGAACTGCACGGCGATGCCGCGCGGATCGTTTAGAGAAGGGGCACCAATTGTTGCGGTGATTTTTGGCGCGAGGGGATTATCAAGATCCACAACTACCAGACCCTTGTCTGTGAGGATGTAGGCAAACGTACCGGCAATAGTGATGCGGCGGGCGCCAGTGAGAACGCCATTGGGATTGAAGGCCAGGCCGCGCTTCAGGAAATTGTTGGTGGGATTGCCGTCGAGCAGAGTGCCGACGCCAGGGCTCTTGGCTTTCAGGTCGGGATTGCCAACGACAACTAGGCCTTCTTCCTTGTCGGCGACGTAGAGGAAACCGTAGAGAAGATGGATGGGCTGCTCTTCATTTTCTTTGAGGCGCGCGCGGAGCGGATCCACGCCGAGCGTCGTGGGGGACGCGACGGCCATGGCATTTTTCGTCGGCAGATAGAATTTTTGGCCGAGCGGCGAGACCGGTGCGGTGGTGATGCGCTCGGAAAAACCTTTATTGTCCACGTTGGCGATGTCGTAGATGCGAAGCCCGCTCTTGCCTGTGGCGGCGTAGGCGTATTCACCGCGCGCCTGAATATCGAGGACGTTGCCTTGGTGGCCAGCCACGGCGGAAAGTTCGCGGTTGTGGGCGACAAACTTCTTGAAATTCTCTGGATAGGCCACGCGCTGGAGATCGCTGCCGTATATCGCTTCGGGTTCGTCGTGTTCCGCAACGGCGATGGCTTCAAAGCCCTTGCCGCCCGTGGCCACATATACATAGCGGCCCATAAAATTCATGAAGTTGGTGCCCTGGAGAAGGAGCTGCGCCATCCAAGCGTTGTTGTCGTTCGCGGCGCTGACGTGGCAATCGCCGCACTGCTTTGTCTCTTTCGCTCGGACCGTGTGCGGCACAAACGTGCTGAAGGCTTGGCCGGAAAAACCTTCGGCGGAGATGGTCTGCTGCGTGTAGTAGAGCCACTCGCGATTGGCGTTTTGCGAACTGACAAGCACGGCGCAGGAAGAGCGCGCCGGAGCGATGCGATGGCCGGTGACGGTGCCATCCACACCGAGAAAATAGGCATCGTCGCGCAACACCTGAAAGTTGTAGCTCGTGTAGTTGCGCGTGGTGAGACCTTCGTTGTGCAACATGGGCCGGCGGACATTGGCGGTCATTTGAAGATGGCAGCCAAAGCAGGTGGGCGTCCAAGAGGTGTGACAGGCGTAGCAGGTCATCGAAGAGTTGCCGTGGGCGAGTTGCGAATCGTCGGTGGGAGTGTGGGATAGCGCGTAGCCGTCTTTGTTCATCAACTTCGCGCGATAGGATTTCTGGCTGAAGTGAGGATTGCCGGGAGTGACGGTGTCCAGGGTTTGCACGATTTCCCACTCGACGTTGGGATCGGTCATGGAGCGCTGGAAGAGCTTGTCGCCGCGCCATTCAAAACGCCGCAAGCCTGATGGCGTGCGCAGCGCTTCCAAGTGACGTCCACGCGGTTCTCCCGGACGTGCGCCATCGGGCGCGGCGGGGCCCGAAGTCAGCAGAGTGGCTTTCTGGCGAATCGTGCCGTGGCAATCCACGCAATCGATTTCGACGGCGGCGCGAGGTTCGCCATAGATTTTGCCGTTGCCGTGATTGTCCTGGGCAAAATGACAATCCGCACATTGCATGCCCTTCTCGAGATGAATGTCGGCAAGATGTACGGCTTTCTGGAAACGTTGAGGATCATCAAAAGCGATGGTGTTGCCGTCTTTGTCGAGCCAGTTCCCTTTGCGATCGTGGTTATAGACGCCGCGGAAGACCCAGCCGTGGCCGTGGAAATCGGCGAACTGCGTGGTCTTGAGTTGCGCGTTGAATTCGGGACTACCCGTTTTTTCGAGAAACTTGGAATCGCCCCACAGGCCACGGGCAGCGGCAGCTTCTGGATTGCTCAAGTAGGACTGATATTTCTCTTCCTCCGTGGGATTGTGCTGCCGCGCGGGATACATTTTGTCGGAATCAATTTCGTTGTCCCACCACGTCAGGCCGAAATAAGTCGTAACCATGTTCGTACCGGGGTGGACATGGCAGATCATGCATTGGCTGGAAGGAATGGCGCGGGTGAAGGCGTGCCGGATGGGATGGCCGAACTCTTTTTTGGGGATCGTGGGATCAATGGACGCGCTGAAGGCGAGATGGCCGAAGGGCGCGTATGGGCCCGAATGCGTGGGATCGCGGTCGTTGGCATAAATGACGTGGCAGGCGGAACAACCGCTGGAGCGATAATCGCCAGGATGATCGTTCGTGCCAGGAAGAGAGAGAACGGGATCGAGAAGACGCGTCTTTTGCAAGCCCAGGAAAACAGGGTCAGTGCGCAATTCGGTGCCAAGGCCGCGATTGCTAAGTTTGTCGTCGGGCTTGCCGGGATTTTCGTCGCGTGTGGGGTTGCCCGTCTCGGCCTTTTCGCCGCCGCCGCGCTCGAAGACGCGGAGAATGTTGCCTGGCTGTGAAATCTCCCAGCGATAGAGTGGCGTCAGCTCTGGAATCACGCCTTTTGTGCGGGTTTCCTCCGGAGTTGGCGGGGGAATAGTTTTTATTTCCTGCGGAACGCCGTCGCGGTTGTAGCTTTCGCCGAAGCGGGCATTTTTGTAAGGGATGCCCCCGTTGTTGTAAAGCGCGGCGCCCCAAAGCAAACCGGAATGGGTCATCATGTTGGTGGAAACAGCGCGGGTTTCAGTGGGATGGCAACCAGCGCTGCCGCAGGTTTCCGGAGCGACGCGCAGGTCGCCGGGATTGACAAATTTTACGTATTCGGCGGATTCCTTCAGCCATGCCGAGTAGGCACGCTCCGGAACCGTGGTGCGATTTTTGAACAGGGCCTGACGCGGCTGGATGTGCGCCTTTTCCTTAGCCGCGTTGTATTCGGGAGAATTGGGGGCCGTGCCGCTGGCGACGCTGACGGTAACATTTCCGCCATGGCAATCGGTGCAACCCAGATGCACGGCTTTGGAAGGATGCATGGTGGGCTCGTCCGTGGCCGTGTGGCAGGAAACGCAGCCGGAGGACTTACGATCGGCTTCTTCCTGGGACTGACCTCGGATTAGGTTTTGCGGTTCTTGTGCTGAGGCAGATGCGGTTCGCGAATGGGCATCGAAAGTTGCAAGGAATACGGGGATCGTTGCCACAAAAAGGGCGATCAGTGGCGTGCGATAGTTTTGCGAGGCGGTTCTCGTAAGCAATGACGATCCTTTTGTCGCGCGCATGCCTTCAATCCTCAAAACGTAAACTTGGCCAGACCAAACACGGAGAATTGTGTGCGTCCCGTATAGATATCACGAAAGCCCTGGCCGGGCTGCAACATCGCAGCGCCACCAGTCAGAACAAGATTTTCCGAAAGCGGGGGGCGATATTGCACGCCGACGCCGAGGTCTTCCCCGATCGTGTGGCGAATATCCGATTGGAAGAGAACGTACTCCAGCGGCTCCGTGCGCATGAAGCGCAGAAAATTAAAATTTGCGAAACCCTTGAGCTTCGGCGTGATATTGAAATCGGCGCCCGCGTTGACCAGGAAAATGCCGGGATTCACGAAATTGGCCTGACCCTCTTCCTTACTGGAACGCATGCTGGGAAGGAGGCTGTCTTCGGTGGTGAGTTCCACACCCGAGCCCGTCAAACGAATGGCTTCGCGGTTCCAGAAACTAAAAAGGCCACCGGCAAAATTCGGCAGATCGTCGATGGAGTCGAAACCGCGAGCGCGGCCATCGCGCGGATTGGCATCGCCGGAAGAATAGAATGTGGAAATTCGGTAACGAATCCAGTCGCGATCGAGAGAAAGTTCCGCGGCGGCCATTTGCGCATTCACCGTGACGGGGCGTCCGGCGATGGGATTAAACGTGTCTTCGCCAAGTGCTTGATAGAAGGCGTGCGTGAGGTTCAGGCGCTTGATGTGGCCGCTGCCCAGCCAGCCGAAATAGCCGACACGAATGCCGTGGGGAATGGGCCCGACACCTTGATTGACAACATTGCCGATGGGCGCGGGACGCACGAGGAAACCGTTGTCATCGTAATGAATGCTGGGATCGTCCTTGTTCCATGCGGCGACGAATTCCGCTGTGTAACCGGGAAAGAAAAAATCCTGCAGGTAGGCGTTACCAAGAATGACCTGCTGGTCGCGGCGATTGAAGGTGTTCAAGCCGCTGTTGGTGTTTTTCTCGAGCAATTGAAAATAAGCGGCGCTGTATTCGACGCGATTGTCGTCGAGATTGCCGAAAACTCGCACCGCGGGTTGTTCGTCAACAAAAAGAAAACCGCGGAAATCGGCATTGAATTCCTGAATGCCGGCGCGAACGGAAACGAAATCGTAGTTTGGGCTGAGGTCGTGGAGCTTTACTTCCACGAAGGCTTCCTGAAGGCCGAGGTGCGAATCGAAACGCGTGTTGCCCTTGCGAACGTCCGGGCTCACAATGCCTAGTTCCTGGACATCGAGGTAGTTGAGGCTCACCTCGGGAGTAACGCGGATGCGCCAATCCACCGGCTTGAACGATGTGTCGCCATGGAACAGATCGAAGCTGAAGCGCAGCGTCTGATCGAGGAAGAACTGTTCACCACGGCCGAAGAACTGCGCGTTGCCCGGCTGCGCGGCGCTGACACCGCTGGGAGTAGGCACGCGGCGGCCATCGAGAAATGTTTCCGCGGAGGCGGAGAAATCGAAGAAGACCTGTTGGCCCAGCAACTCAGGCCAGATCGGCTCATCACCCTTGAAGCGATTGTGATTGAACGGATCGTACCAGCGAGGCTTGGCGTAAATGGATTCGCTTTGCGCGGGGTAGCGGCGATAGTCGGGCTGCCCGAGTGACCAGCGATTGGGCACGGTGTTGAACACATCGGCGGCGGGAGGCAGCACATCGGGCGCGAGTTCCAGGATGTAGTTGGGATCGGAATCGAGGCGGTGTCGGAATTCGCGATAGGAAGCGAGTGACGGCGGAGCTTGTGCCGACAACGCAGGGCCGAGTTCGGGCTGGCGCGGCAGACGCGAATTCATTTCCAGCATCGCTGCAGGAATAAGGGTAATTTCCAGCGTAAGCACTTCATTGGCGTTGGCAGCCAGCGAGGCGATGTGGAAAGTGGCGTAACCCACGGCTTGCACGTCGAGTTCATATGAGCCGGGAACGACCGGCAGAATGCGAAATGAACCGTCGCCGCCGGCTAGGGCGGAGAGCGGCTGGCCCGTCTGCGAGTTTTTTAACTGAATGCGCGCAGCGGCGATGGGGCGATAAACGCCTTCGGAAACCTGTTCACGAACGATGCCATCGATGGCCGATGAGCTGAGCGCCTGTTGGCGGGGAATGCGTTTTGGCGGACCGGCTTCCTGCGTGACGTTTACCGAAGGCGGGGCAGGCTTAGGCTGTTGCGCGGCAACAAAACAAGGAATCGCGATGGGAAGAGTGAACGCGAGGGCAGCGGCCAGCCGGGACGTACGCGAATTGAGCGAAGAGGCAACGCACATGCTCTGTGATCGGTTGAGCCAGATAGGTGCTTCCAATACCTGATAACTAAACAGGATTCAGCGGCGCCCGGCAACCCTTTTTCGCGACGCCTGCGAATAGACGATAACGTCCCGCGCTGTGTTCGGACCGTTAGCAATAGGCAGCACGGGCAGGAATGTGCATTGTTGCGCTTGGGCGCGGCGTGTTACCAACGAGAAGAACCTTCAATGGAACACGTTCTAAGAAAACCGGTGGAGTCGCGGCACGCGTACGAGCAAAGGCGGAAGACGCTGGCGCTTGGCATGGTGGTGGCGCTTTCGCTGGCATTGGCGCTGGCGCTTGTTTTGCTGGGATGCGGCAACGTAACTACTACGAGCGCGGGCAGTTCTACCGTGCCCCCTGTAGCATCAGCGTTGAGCGCTATGGATGTGCAAGACATTGTGCAGGCTGCGGCAACGGCGGCGGACACAAACACGATGGTGATTGCAGTTGTCGATCGCGGCGGAGCAGTGCTGGCGGTCTATCGCAAGCCCGGCGCGGGAGCAGCGGACACTGGAAATTTCGGGACCGCGGTAAACGTGAATGACCTGGCGGTGGCGCTGGCGCGCACGGCGGCGTATTTCAGCAATGATCAGGCGCCGCTTTCTTCGCGCACCGTGCGATTTATCAGTGGCATTCATTTTCCACCGGGTGTGACGGATGCGGCGCCCGCGGCACTCTACGGCATCGAAAACACAAATCGTGGGTGCACGCTAGCGACGAATTATCTGGCGGGACAAAGCGTTGCGCCATCTCTTGCACTTGGCGGCGGCACGGGCCCGGGGATCATCACCGGGAAAGTGGATTTGCTGGACAGCAATGCGAACGCGGTGAACCCGGGCGGGGTGCCGATTTTTCGCGGCGGAGTGGTAGTGGGAGGAGTGGGAGTGGCGGGAACGCCTTCCGATGTCGCGGAATATGTCGCGTATGCGGGGGCGACGTCGAACGGCTTTGGGCCGACACCGGCAGCGCCCGGGGTTGTCTTCATAAACGGGATCGCACTGCCGTTCGTGAACCAGACGACAGTGCCCGCGGGAGTGAACGCGGGAACATTTACGGGAACATTTCTGGTGGGGCCGATTGCCAGCGTGGGCCAGCCGCCGGAAGGTGATCTGCTAACGCCTGTTGCAGGACCGCTGGGCGGGTTGAGCGCCACGGACGTGCAACAGATTCTGAGCAACGCGGAAGCGACGGCGGAGCAAACGACGGCGGCGATTCGCCTGCCGTTCGGCTCGAAGACGCGCATGGTAATTGCCGTTGCGGACCTGGACGGAACAATTATCGGGCTGCGACGCATGACCGATGCCACGGTGTTCAGCATTGATGTGGCCGTGACTAAGGCACGCAACATGGTGTACTTCAACAGCGCTTCGCGCACCGCCGCAGATTTGAATCAGGTGCCCAATGGAACCGCGGTGACGAATCGTACTATCGGGTTTGGCGCACAGCCTTTTTTCCCGCCGGGGATTGACGGGTCGAGCGCGGGGCCGTTTTTCAATTTGTACCAGCAAGACGTGGCGAATCCCTGCACGCAAGGATTTCAAGCTGGCCCGCCAAACGCCAACAAGAGCGGCATCGTTTTTTTCCCGGGAAGCGTGGGACTTTATCGTAATGGCGCGTTGGTGGGCGGCTTGGGCGTGAGCGGCGATGGTGTGGATGAAGATGACTATGTGACCGCTGGAGGTGCAGCGGGATTTGAAGCACCCACACAAATTCGCGCCGATCAGATATTGATTGATACTGTGCGATTGCCCTACCTGAAGTTTCCGCGAAACCCCACGGATTAATTGCAATTACTCATTGCTGGAGGACGGATCCGGCGTCGTGGCAACGTTGGCGTCGAGAATCCAGTGATGTTTAGTGTCGCCGGGGGCATAGCAATTGCCGTCGGGCGCGAAATTGGCGGGACACCCGGAGGAAAATTCCGTGCGAGGCGATTGCGCGTATTGCCAGACGGTGGCTGGAGGAAAACCGCTTTGCGTGGGAGACGGCGGTTGGGGCGGGAAAGCACAGCCGAGGGCGGGTGGACAGGCGAGGTTGAAAACCCAGTAGACAAGAGCCGGGGCCGCGATGTGTGCCTGGATGTCTTGAACTGTGGTGATGTGCACGCCGTGGCCTTCGTCCACAGGAATTGCGGAGCAATAGACACCGGGGCGAAAGCCAGCTTTCGTGAGAGTGTCGCTCCAAACCTGGAGATAATCGTGGTAAGACGCGGGCAGGCGGCCACCCTCCTCAATGTCCAGAAATATCAGGGTGCCTTTCGCGAACCCTTCCTGTTGGGCTAGCTGCGCGGCTGCTTGAGCGTCGAGTGTTCCCTTCTGGCGAGCATCGGCGGAGTTGCGCAATTTGCGGCTCTCGCGGGCATTGAAGAGCACGACGAAACCAAATCCATGCGATTTCAAGAGCGCGCGCTTGCCTTGCCAGGAATTGCTCTTTTCGCCTGGCGGTGGGCCGAGCCAGAAGCTGATGAACGAAAAAGTCTTTCGAAAAACGAGGAGCGCTTCATCGCCGGGGTACTCGTTGAGATCGAGACCCAAGTAGGGGCCGGAGTGTACAGCGGAAGCCGATTGTTTCCGGGCGGCTGAATACGAAAGTGCAATCGCCAATGTCAGGAGTGCCACAGCAAACGAAACTAGGAATAGCGCGCGCATGTGGTGACTCTACAACATCGGGACGGACAAGTTAGAGAGAATTACGCGTCCATATATTGGGCTTCGCCTTTGCCGAAGGACCAGTTTTCCCAGGAGACTTCGACCAGATTGATGAACACATCTTCGGGACGCACGCCTGGCGTCGCGGCCAGCAGTTCGATGATGCGCTTGTACAGCTTGCGCTTTTGCTGCGGCTTGCGCCCGAAGCTGAGGGTGATTTGAATGAAAACTACTTTTGGTGAACGACTTACACCCAAGTATTGCGGACCGTAGAGAAGAGCTTCGGGCGAGTGTTCGCTGATGACTTGAAAGCGGTCGTCGGGAGGAATGGCTAGAGCGTCAATCATCGCCTGATGGACGCCGTCGGCAATGGCTTTGCGGTATTGCGGGGAAGTGCCGGACAGAAGATCAATGCGCACGAGTGGCATGGGAGATTCTCCTGGGCAGTTCGATGCGGAGCTTGGAGGACATGTCACACGGAGAAAAATGCGGCAAACTGCCTCCCGCCGAGGGGATGCTGCTAACCTTCGCGGAGTTTGTGGCCGGCGAGATTGCCGAGGCCGTCGTAGGCGGCGTATTTGTAGGTTTCGCTGAGCGTGGGATAGTTGAAGACCTGCTCGATGAATTCGTCGATGGGAAGGCCCTTGTCCAGTACGATCATGCCGATATGAATCAGTTCGGTGGCGGATTCGCCGATGAGGCTGATACCGAGGAGCTTGCGATCAAAGCGCGCGAAAATGAGCTTAAGCATGCCGGAAGTGTCGCCGGTGATGTGGCCGCGGGCGTTGTTCTGGTAAAGGGCGCGCCCGACGCAATAGTCGATGCCCTTTTCCTTGCAGGACTCCTCGATCTCACCGGCGGCGGAAATTTCCGGAATGGTGTAAATACCCATGGGGAGAAGCGACGGCACGCGCTCCTTATATTTGAGGCCAAAGGCGTGGCACACGGCCACGCGGCCCTGTTCCATGGAGGTGGAAGCTAGCGCCGGGAATCCGATGACATCACCAGCAGCGTAAATGTGAGGTACGGCGGTGCGATAGTGATCGTCAACCGTAATGTAACCTTTGTCGTTGATGGCCAGTCCGACTTTGTCGAGGGCCAAGCCATCGACAGCGGCGCGACGGCCTGCAGCGAACAGCGCGGCTTCTACTTCCAGCGTCTTACCGCTTTTCATGAAGAGGCGGGCGCCGGAAGCGGTGTTTTCCACTTTTACGGGGCGTTCGTTGAACCACAAATTCATTCCCAGCGAAACGAAGCGATCGCGCAAGCGGCTGGCGATCTCCGCGTCGAGAAAGGGCAGCAGGCGATCGCGGCCATCCACTAAAGTTACGTTCACCCCGAGCGCCGTGAAAATGGAAGCGTACTCGCAACCGATGACGCCGCCGCCGATGACAGCCAGGCTCTTCGGAATGCGATCCATGCGCAAGAAGGTGTCGGAATCGAAGGTGTGCACGTCGTCGAAGGAGATTTCCGCGGGGCGATGAGGCTTGGAGCCGGTGGAAATCAGAATGACTTCTCCGCGCAAGTGCCGCGTGCCTTCCGGGCCGCTGACGGCGACGGTGTGGAGATTTTCAAAGGAGGCCTGGCCGCGCACAAGTTCGATTTTGTGCTGCTCCAGATTTTTCAAGATGCGCTGGCGCTCCATTTCAACGACGGTGCGCTCGTGATGCATGAAATCGTGAATGGTGAGATTTTCCTTGAGCGAGTAATCAATGCCGTAGAGGCCGCGCTGCTTGAGTCCCGAGAAGTAGAGGGCCGATTCGCGCAGAGTTTTGCTGGGGACCGTGCCAGTATTGATGCAACTGCCGCCGACGGCTTGCGCGCGTTCAATGACGGCAACGCGTTTACCAAAATAGGCGGCTTGGGCGGCGGCTTTTTCGCCGGCGGGGCCACAGCCGATGACGATCAAGTCGAACGAATCAGGTGAGGGCACAAAACCTCCGCAGAAGCGGTCGCAGCGGGCGAGCCGTGAATTGCGTGATTGCGATTGTAGAGGAATGCGCGGGAGGAAGGGCGGAAAAGTCGGCAAAGTGTGCCGAATTGTGTTTTCCGGCCGGGACCTCTGTTTCGGAGGGAAGCGGGCGAGATCCCGGTCAGCGGACTTACTTAGAGTCGACACGCAGTTCAAGTTAATCCGCTTGGCGGACCCGCCGAGGATAAAATTGAGACATGCGCATTCGGGGCTTTGCACCGTGGGAGGTATGGACAAGAGTCCTGCAAATTGTCGGCGGCGTAAGTCTGTTGGTCAACACTGTTTGGTTTTGGGGCCTCGAAGTCTACTACACGTCAAGAGGTCCCTACGGGCCAATGCCGGAGCGTGGATGGACGGTGCCGCTGCGTTGGACGCACGGTTTCTACGGAACTTTTGAAGAGAATCAGCAGCTCCTTTGGTTGTTTAACTGGGGCTGGTGGTCTTTCTTCGTTCTGTTTATCGGCACGTGGAATCGGCAATATCGCGAGAAAAGGGACCAGGGGAGTTGGGCAAACCCTCGCGATAGAATTCGAATGAATTGGCCATATGTTGGCACAGTCACCCTGATTATCATTATCGTAGCGACGTTCATCGGCAGGTTGATCACAGCGCCTGTGTATCGGGCATGGACCAAAAGCTTGCCAGTCACTGGCTGGTGGAGTTGGCCACATGCAATCATATGGGATGCAGTTATCCTTTGTGTGTTGTGTGCGTTTTTCTGGAAGATCTACTGCGATGCAAATACTGAAATGGGAGAGATGGAACTGCGGCGACCGAACATTTTTGGCCTCAGCCGAATCCGCTGGACAGAGGTCATTCGGGTAAAGCAAGTTGGGTTTGGGTATCGCGTTTTTTCTAAGGACAATAAAATTATCTTGTCACCTTATGTCTACAGGTCCCCAGAATTGGTAATAGCAATGCTCGAATCTCGGATTCAAAGCGGCCAGGCTAAGCCAAAAACTGGCCAAGCCCCCGATTAGCGCCGCCCCCCCGGAAACTGAGTCAGTACCTTTCGGAGACGTGTATTGGCTTGCGCGAACTGCTCGACTTCTGATGAGATACGGTCATGAACCTGCCGGAGAGCATGCGCTGGGCAACGCGGATCCGCTGGCAATGGAAAGTGTTTATCCCGATCTTCGGGGTGCTGGCGCTAAGCATTGTTGTCGTGACCGGTGTGCTGCAGTCGTTGGAAGTGCATAACGCACATTGGATTGTGCTGGCGGCGCTGGGGTTCGCGATCCTTCTGTGCTTTGTGCTGCTCTTTGTGCTGCTCGTGCTGGTGGAGCGTCCGCTGGAAGAATTGATGAAGACGATTGAACGGGTGCGGCACGGCGACCTCTCCACGCGGGTTGAGTTCGCGAAACGGGACGATGATATTGGCCGATTGGGCCGGCAATTCAACGAAATGGTGGAGCAGTTGAACGAGGGCCGGCGGAAGCTGGAAGAGTTTCACCAGCGCGAGATGGCACGGGCGGAGCACTTGGCCACGTTGGGCGAGTTGGCGGCAGGATTGGCGCATGAGATTCGCAACCCGTTGGCGGGAATCGCGGGCGTTGTGGATGTAATGAGCAAGGACCTGCCCGCCAATAGCCCGAGCCGCGCGGTGGTAGGCGACGTGCAAGGAGAGATCCGGCATATCCAGGAAATTCTGAACGACCTGCTCTCCTACGCGCGGCCCCGGCCGCCGGATTTTCATCCCGCCGATCTGAACGCCACGATTGAGCAGGCAGTGCTTCTGGCGCGCCAACAGGTCCGCAACAAGTCCATCCAGATTCTGTACACGCCGAATCCTGCCTTGCCGCAGGTGGAGCATGATCCGGCGCTGATCCAGCAGGTGGTGCTGAATCTGATGCTGAACGGCATCCAAGCCATTTCCGGTACGGGGAAGGTGGAAGTGATCACTGTTCGCGAACAGGATCAGGCGGTTGTGGAAGTGGCGGACACGGGAAGAGGGATACAGGCGGATGCGCTGGCGAAGATTTTCAAGCCTTTTTTCACTACGCGCAGCGAAGGCACGGGGCTGGGATTATCGCTGGCCAACGGAATCGTGCAGTCCCACGGTGGAAAGATCGAAGTGAGCAGCGTGCCGGGGAAAGGCTCGCGATTCCGGGTGGCATTACCCTTGGAACGAGCAAAGAAGGACCGGCCCCGGGCTGGCATGGTGATAAAATAGAGAGATGGCCCAAAAGCGGATTTTGATCGTCGACGATGAGAAGCTGGTGCGCTGGGCGCTGACACAGAAGTGTACCGAATACGGCTACCAAAGTGTCGAAGCCGAATCGGGAGAAGAGGCTCTACGCTCTTTGCAGGGCGAAAGCGTGGACGCAGTGCTTCTGGATGTGCACCTGCCGGACATGAGCGGGCTGGAAGTCCTGGAAAAGCTGAAGCAGGCGGGAGAGACGCGCAGCATCATCATGATGACCGCGGACCCGCAACTGGACGACGTGAAAGCGGCGTTGCGCATGGGCGCATACGACTTCGTAAGCAAACCCATCAATTTTGAAGAATTGGGAGTAACTCTGCAGAACGCGCTGGAAGCGGGCGCGCTGCGTACCGAGGTGGAATCGCTGCGCGGCGAGGTGCGGCGGCGGGCGGGCTATCACGAGGTGGTTGGGGTATCGCGGAAGATCACGGAATTGATGAAGTTTGTGTACAAGGTGGCGGCCAGCGAAGCCGGCACCATTTTGATACAAGGCGAGAGCGGCACAGGCAAAGACCTAGTGGCGAAGGCGATTCATTACCGGAGTTCCAGATCGGAACGCCCATTTGTGGCGATTAACTGCTCGGCGATCCCCGAAACGCTGATTGAGGCGGAGCTGTTTGGCCACGAGAAGGGCGCGTTTACCGATGCCAAGGCCATGAAGAAGGGTCTGTTTGAGATGGCCGATGGCGGGACGCTGTTCCTGGACGAGATCGGCGAGCTTTCGCCGCTGTTGCAGGCCAAGCTGCTGCGCGTGCTGGAGGACCAGATGGTGCGGCGCGTAGGCGGAGTGCGTGATATTCAGGTGGATGTGCGCGTGATCGCCGCGTCCAACCGGGACCTGGAGAAAGAAGTGCGGGAAGGGCGTTTCCGGCAGGATCTCTATTATCGGCTGGCGATTATTGCGATTTACTTACCGGCTCTGAGGGAACGCAAGGAAGACATCGTGCCGCTTGTGGAGTTTTTCCTGGCACACTACAACAAGAAGTTCCGCAAGAACGTACAAGGCCCGAACGAGGAAACGCGAAGGCTGCTGCTGAACTATGACTGGCCGGGGAATGTGCGCGAACTGAAGAATGCGCTGGAACGCGCGATGATTCTGGAAGAGGGCAACCAACTGCGGGCGGAGGATTTGCCGTTCTCCGTGGCGAGCGGCAGAGGCGGCACCACAGGTGCGGAGACGAAGATGGGCGCTCCGATACAGGAAGCGCAGCCTGCGCCGGGGAAGCGCCGTCTGCCTGCGCTATCGATTCCTGAGGGCGGTACTTCGCTGGAGGATGTAGAGCACGCGCTGGTGGAGTTGGCGCTACAGCAATCACACGGCAACCAGATCAAGGCGGCGAAGCTGCTGAATATCAGCAGGGATGCGTTGCGGTACAAGATGAAGAAGTTTGGGTTGTCGCATAGCGAAGAGGAAGAGCCCGCGGCGCCGGCGAATTCGTGAAGAGCGCACCTTTTTCACTCCTTTGTCGTCTCTCTCTCTCCGGTATTGTTTAAAGTGATATCCTGTCAGAAAGTGACCAAAATCCAATCCAAGTGGTGCGCCAACGTGAGTTGGAGGAGGCCCATGGCGAAGACTCTCCGCTTGTCTATTGTGCTTGGTCTAAGTCTCTTATCCGCATTAGCCTGGTCGGCCAATCGCCATCGGAGTGTGTCACTAGAGGAGGCTAAGAAGTTGGTTTTCGAGGCCTTGCCTAAGAAAGCAAGGCGTTTGCCTAGTTTGAGTCTCGAGGGGAGGGGCTTAAGTTCTGCATATCCGGGATTCTATGTCATCTCCGTGATGTGGGCAGGCCCTCCTAATGGCAGCTCCGTATACGGTAACTACGCTGTTGACTCGTCCACAGGCGACGTGTTCGATGCAGTGTCGGAGTGCGCTGAGATAAGTACTCCGTCGCTCCGACAGCTTCAGGCCAGCATCCGGTCACGCATCGGCCTATCAGAATCTGAGTATCATAAGATCAAAAGCAAAGGACCTCTCTGTCAACAAAATTAGTGCCGGGACGGTGCGCCTGACGTAAGGGACAAACGGTGGGCCATACACTTTTCTGGCTTTTGTCGCGACTTAGCTAATTTCTGACGTGGTATCCTGCCATCCTCAGGTGTGAATCCAAACCAAAGTTTACAGCGGCCACCAAAACAAAAGAAAACCCGAGCCCCGCCCTCCCACTATGAGGGTGGGGCACCCCGAATCAGAGTGTTCAAGGTCTGCAAAGTAGAAGCGCGGTGGGTGAGAAAACACGGGAGAGAGTGAAAAGCCGCAGAAAGAACGAGGACGGCGGAGGCGGTGGCTGCTTGCTGGTGTTGTAAAGGCTGGATTTACAGCAAGTTGGTGAGGGGAGAAGAGGCGCGACGAACGGAACCGAAGATGCAGTGCAAAGGGTGCGCGGCAATTAGGCAATGGAGCGATTGTCGAAAGGCTGTGCAGTGGGCGTTCCTTTCAGGGCGTTTCGGTTGCGGTGGAAATCGCAAGCGGAAACGCCGTAGAAAGGGGCGCCCACAAATCGAATTTGGCAGCGGCCAGCACGACTACAACGAAGCGTCGAAGAGTCGACCGCGAACGCCCGAAAGAAGGGCTCATCCATTAGCTGGCCGCTGCCTTTGTTTTTGGACGAGTTGTAAAGTAGATGGCAATTCCTTCCTTGTTGTTCTTTCCCCACAGGTTTAGGTGATTCGGCGCACAATGATGCGGGAGTTGGCTCAATTCCACGGCAGAAATATTCAAAAGTGACTCAAGCTCTTTATTTCCAGCGAGTAAGAAGTGCTCGTCGTGGAACGGAACGTGCACACTTTGTTATGAGATACATCGACGCCATCCGTACGGGCCATGGGGGGAGTTTCAGGAGGGAGTTATGCCGCAAGTTATGGAGCCCAAGGAGAAGAGCAAGACCGATCAGAACAAGAGAGTATCCCTCACCAAGATCCTCGTCACGACTGATTTTTCGGAAGTCTCCGATCATGCTTTGGACTACGCGATAGCCGTTGCCAAGCGCTACGATGCGCGGATTTACCTTACACATGTGATTACGCCGGATCCTTTCCAGTTCGCGGAGCCGCAGTTGGCCCAGGCCACCTATGAAAAGGTGCGGCAAGCCGCTGAAGAAGGTGTCACCGACATTTTGATTTCCGGGAAGCTCCGGGGCGTGCCCCACGAAGTGCTGATGGAAGAGGGCAACGTCTGGCCGACCCTGGAAAAGCTGATAGCGGAGCGCGAGATTGACCTGGTTGTGGCGGGAACCCATGGGCGAGGCAAAGTCCAGAAACTCTTGATTGGCTCGGTGGCCGAAGAGATTTTCCGGCAGTCCGATAGCCCGGTGCTGACAGTGGGTCCGTTGGTTAAGGACACATCGGCCAAGGAAGTGGAACTGAAGAACATCTTGTTCGCGACCGACTTTGGGCCAGGTGCGGAGAAAGCTGCCGCTTACGCTTTCTCCCTCGCCCAAGAGCATGGCGCGCATTTGACACTGCTGCACGTGATCGAGAGCGCCGCGGCTTACACGGAAGAGAGTGTGGCGCGGCAGCGGGAGATCAACATCGTGCGCATGAAACAGCTTATGCCAACAGGCACGGAGAATTGGTGCAAGCCGGAGTTCCGGGTGACGTTCGGGGCAGCAGTGGAAGAGATTCTGCTGCTGACGCGGGAATCGCATGTGGATTTGATCGTCATGGGCGCCAAGCCACGCAAGAGCCTGGCGGGCCATGTGCCACTGACGATTGCCTATAACGTGGTGACCAAGGCGCATTGCCCGGTGCTTACGGTTCGCGGTTGAGTTTCCTCACGGGAGCGGAAACCTGTCCCCAGGATCCGCATCCCAAGTAACAAGGCGGTGCTGCTTCCTCCCCCCAGCTGAACAGCACCGCCTTTTGCTTTTCTTGAGCAGTTTTTCCCATAACGATACGTTGGTTTCGCAGCGCTTGTGATTCGCTGATGATTGGGGTGTCCTTGCCGGGCTGACCCAGTGCGCGCCGAACCCTGGAGGGTGGGAAGCAGGGACGTTTCGGATGGGGAAACCTGAGTCGCCGTGACGAAGGGCCTCAATGGCAGAATAGGGATGGGGTCACAAAAGGCTGTGGCTTTAGTCACTTGAAGGCAGTGAATTCCCGTTGTTTGAATCGGCGGGGCACCTCGCGCTTCGCTTGATTTACTGTGGCGGAAGTCATACTGTACGGTTTCTATAAGGACGGCCAAGTCGAATGGAATGCCCTCGGTGCCAAACGCCAAATCCGGCCACCGCAAGCCGCTGTGTGCGCTGCGACACTCCGTTTGAAATTGACGCGGGCACGCTGATTGATGCGCCGCAAGACCTCCCTGCTGATCCCAGCCTGACCATTGATAATTGGTCCGCCGCAGTGACTGCACCTTCCACAACGGAAGCACCCACAATCGGAAAAGAGTTGGTGGCGGGAAACTTACTGGCGGGACGCTACGAGATTATGGAGCGGCTGGGCGGCGGCGGCATGGGCACGGTGTACAAGGCCAAGGACCGCGAAGTGGACCGCTTGGTGGCGCTGAAGGTGATCCGAGCGGAGTTGGCGGGAGATGCGGATATATTGTCGCGGTTCAAGCAGGAACTGATCCTGGCGCGCAAGGTCACACACAAAAATGTGATTCGCATTTTCGATCTGGGACGCGCCAGCGGCATGCGTTTTATCACCATGGAGTACATCGAGGGTCAGGACCTGCGCTCCCTGGTAAAAGAGCAAGGCAAGCCCACGCCACAGCGGGCGGTGGAAATCCTCCAGCAAGTTTGTCTGGCGTTGGAAGCGGCACATGGCGAAGGCGTCGTGCACCGCGACTTGAAGCCACAGAACATCATGCTCGACAAGCAGGGTAAGGTCTACGTGATGGATTTCGGCATTGCCCGTTCCGTGGGCTCCGAGGGCATGACCATGACCGGAGCGCTGGTGGGCACGCCAGAGTACATGTCACCGGAGCAAGTGAAGGGCGAGGACGTAGATGGGCGCTCCGACATATTCAGCCTGGGAATTATTTTTTACGATTTACTGACGGGGAAGATGCCGTTCCGCGCGGAAACGGTGCAACGTGCCATGTACAAGCGCACTGTGGAGCCCGCCACGCCACCCGCGGTGGAAGATGCGACAGTCCCAAAGTTTTTGAGCGAAGTAGTCAGCAAGTGCCTGGAGATTGATCCGGCCAAGCGCTACCAGTCGGCGCAAGAGCTTTGGACGGAGTTGGAATCGTGGCGCACGGGCCAAGCGGACGAAGCCGGAACGGTGGTGCAGCGTTGGGTAAAACGCAAGGCGCGAAGCCGGGGGATTTGGGGAGTGGCGGGGGTAGCGGCGTTGCTGGTCATGGGCGTGGTCGCCTACCGACACTGGCCCGCTTCTACAACCCCTTCCAAGCCCGCCGTAGCGGCACCCTCGATTGCGCTGGCGATATTTCCCTTCCGCAACGCTTCGGGTGATCCGAAGCTGGATTGGTTGGGCACCGGCTTGGGCGACATGCTGACAAATGACATCGGGCAGTCCGCGACACTGCGAACCGTATCGCAGGGGCGCATCTCACAAGTCGTGCACG
>Ga0181532_10001732_pt1 | contig 20875 bp, 13 predicted proteins | sample PEATcosm2014_Bin_33_FD_119768 | JGI IMG/M metagenome (GOLD analysis project Ga0181532, IMG submission 119768) | Peatland microbial communities from MTU Mesocosm Facility, Houghton, MI, USA - PEATcosm2014_Bin11_30_metaG | ecosystem: Environmental > Terrestrial > Soil > Wetlands > Peat | place... | reverse complement strand
TTGCCTAACCAACTACCGGATCCGATGTCTCCGTCTGTCACGCCTCCTGCTGTCGCAAGCGGTGCGCCATCCGTCGCCGCGGCTCATTGGGACGTTCGGCATCAAATCCCATGAAACGCATCTTCGCTCTCTTCCTTGCATCCGCACTTAGCCTGCGAGCGGAAATGCAATTCGCGGGATATTTTAGTACGGCATCGGAATCAGTATTCACGTTGGTAGACACGGACAACGGCGAGTCGTCGACATGGCTCAAGGTTGGCGAATCGTTTCACTCCTATACCATCACGGCATTCAATCGCGAGAGTGAGGAAATCATCTTAGAAAAGAATGGGAATTCGCTGCATTTACGCTTGCGGGAACCCAAAGTGAAAGACGGGAAGATGACGGTGGAAGGGAACATAACTACTTGGCCCGCGCACGGGGTGCAGAAGTTTCACGCCTCTTTCTACTTAGGGGAAGAGCAGGCGTTTCCATTAGGGAATGGCACCATTCTCCACATAACGCCAAACAGACTTCCTGACGGCACGATTCGTTACAAACCGTCAGTAGTAACTCGGGACAAGAGCGGCAGGGAAACGTCGGAATCCTGGCCTTTCATCATAATGGCGCCCGGAGGGGATTTTTCCATCCGCGTCGGCGACGTCGGGTTTTCATTCAAACCGTGATATGCCGAACCAACTAACGGATCCGACGTCTCCGTCTGTCACGCCTCCTGCTAAGGCAGGAGCCGCGCCATCCTTCGCCGTGGATCATTAGGGCGCTCGGCCCCATCAATTCACTAACAGGCGCGGTAGATGTCACTTCTTTGGAAAGTCGACGAATGCTCGGGATGTCACGACCGTATCCACTTGCGCGGTTGGTGTTTTAGCGACGCACCGACTATTGTTATGGTCGAAGTTGTTTTCCAGGCCGGCGCGATAAGCGTAGTCTTAACGAGCTTTGGGCAGCCGAGTGCTGATGTGGCTGCCATCGTCGACCCACGCGCTACTCGTTGCCGATTCGATGAGTGGTTAAGTGTGCCTGCCGATGCGCTGGAGAATGATTTCAAGCTGCGTTTCACATTGGCGGATCGGACGACAGTTGAGCGAGAGTCGGGCGTCGTCGACTCGCATATCGGCGATCCATATTTCGCTTGCTGGGAGCATTTCATAGCGTTTTTGCATACATTGAAGTCTGGCGCCGTCCTTGAGATCGGCTCGCGCGCGCGTTCGGGAATTATCTATCGTGACTTGGTTCCCGCGAACCTTAGGTACGTTGGCATGGACATCCTCCCAGGGCCCAACGTCGACGTGGTTGGAGACGCGCACGAGCTTGAAAGCCTATTCGGTAGCGATCGCTTCGTCGCGGCTTTCTCGCGATCAGTGTTTGAGCATCTGGCAATGCCTTGGAAGGTGGCGATCGAGCTCAACCGCGTGCTTGTGCCTGGGGGTATAGTATTTACCTCAACCCACCAGACATGGCCACTGCACGAAGAGCCGTGGGATTTTTGGCGCTTCTCGGCGCATTCATGGAGCACACTCTTCAATTCTTCCACGGGCTTTGAGGTGGTCGAGGCGGTTTGCGGTGAGCCTGCGCGGATTCACGCGGTTTGCCCAAATCCAGCAACCCGCACGCTCCAGAATTTGCCTGCCTTTCTGGGCTCCGCCTCTATCGTGCGAAAAACCTCCGAGACGTCACTGGCTTGGCCTGTGTCACTCCGGACCGCATCCCGCGATAGTTACCCTCCAGGCGAGCTCAGTGGACCGCCGACCTGATCTTAATGTGTGGCTCAACGCAGGCGAACATCAGCGGAAACAACTGTGCCGAACCAACCACCGGATCCGACGTCTCAGTCTGTCACGCCTCCTGCTGGTGCAGGAGGCGCGCCATCCGTCGCCGCGGATCATTAGGACGATCGGCAAGGAAACCATGACCCAACTCCTACGATTCCCTAGTTCGGTTAAGCGGGATCCAGCCATTGAGACTTGGATGAAGCAGCATGCTGGTGAATTGGGCGCAATCGCGAAGCATTGGTTTGAGGTGATGCGTAAGTGTGGAGAGGATGTGCGAGAACTATTGCATGATGGCCATCCGACGGCATGCGTAACTGACGCCGCATTTGCATACGTCAATACATTCAACGCTCACGTGAATGTTGGTTTTTTTCGAGGTGCTGGAATCGCCGACCCAAAGCGCCTGTTGGAAGGCACTGGTAAGTTCATGCGCCATGTTTAGCTCAGGCCCCGAGGCGGCTTCGATGTCTCGGCCCTAATGAAGCTCATCGATACTGCATACATCGACATGAAGAAGCGCGTGCAAATGGAGTCGCTACAGGCTAGTTCCGATGGTCCGCTGAATGGAGAAGATGCCATCTAACCATCTACCGGATTGGACGTCTCCGCCTGTCACGCCTCCTGCTGGGGCAGAAGGCGCGCCATCCGCCGCCGCGGATCATCAGGACGTTCGGCATACAAACCCACGCTACTTTGAGCACACCATCAATTCGGGTCGTAAAATCCGGTAACGGGCAGCATCGCACCTCGTTTGGCGTTTCCTTTGACCTACTAGCAATCGGGCCCGCGTCGATGAGCACCCAGATGCACTATCGTATCGGAAATGTCATTCCGTTTCACGGGCACCCCAATGAGCAGACTGGCTATATTTTGTCCGGAAGAGTTCGTGTGCTCACGCGCGACTCGGAGTCGGAGCTCGGCCCCGGAGACTCGTACGCGATTCCGGCAGGCATCGAACACAGCGTCGTCATTCTTGAGGACGCTGAAGAGCTTCAGGTTTTTTCTCCCCCTCGGGCGGAGTTTCTTTGATACGATGAGCCGGGAAAGGAATATGCCGACCCAACTACCGGAGCCGACGCTTTCCTCAGGGACGCCTCCTGCTGGAGCAGGAGGCGCGCCATCCGTCGCCGCGGGTCATTAGGGCGTTCGACATAAGATTATGCAAAAGGTCAATGCCAGGGACATTCCTGAAATTACGTGGAAGTCACCGAAAGGGAAATTCGCCGGTTTCGGGAAGGAAATATCGGAAGCTCTCGGACGTAAACCAGAGTCCACGGATCTGAATGAACGCCATCCGTTTGATGTCGAGATCTGCCGCATCTCACCTGGCAACACCCCGTACTTCTATCATTCCCATAGCGCACAGTGGGAATTTTATCACGTAATCTCCGGAACTGGCGTCGTACGTCACCAGGACGGAAGGGCTCCAATTGAGCCTGGCGATGCTTTCATTTTTAGGCCAGGCGAACCCCACCAGATCTCGAACGATGGCACCGTGGATCTCATCCTCTACGTGGTAGCCGACAACCCGATTGGTGAGGTCACCTATCACGTCGACAGCAAGAAGTGGAGTGTACCTATTCCCAAGCGCACCCGGATTCGTTCCGAGCCGCTCGATTACTATGACGGTGAAGAGTGAATAGGCCTATCCAACTACCGGCCCCGACGCCTCCGTCTGTCACGCCACCTGCTGGTGCAGGAGGCGCGCCATCCGTCGCCGCGGACCATTAGGACGTTGGGCCGAGCACGTCTACCATCATACTACTATGGCAACCGAGCAACTCGCCGAAGCCAGGTCGCTGTTTGGCTACGCATGGTTGGCGCTAGCTGCGGCAATCGCCACTCACGTGGTTGACGAGGCGCTTACCGACTTTCTCGCAGTCTACAACCCCACAGTGCTGAAGATTCGCGCTCGGTTTCCGTGGATTCCGCTTCCGACATTTTCATTTCGAGTGTGGATTGTTGGTTTGGCTGCGGCAGTAGCGCTAATGTCCTCGTTGAGCCCTCTCGCATTTCGAGGAACGAGATGGGTTGTGGTGGTTGCGGTTGCGCTGGCGGTGGTGATGCTCGGCAATGGTCTCGGACATATCGGGAGTTCATTCTATATGAGGCGTCTCATGCCCGGAGTGTACTCGTCTCCGGTTCTCATGGCCGCTTCACTGTTCGTATTGGTCCATGCCCTACGTCTGCTCTGATTTTGCGATATATACGCCTATCCCGGGCACCGGATCCGGCGCTTCCATCTGACGGGCTTTCTGCTGGTGCAGAGGCCGCGCCGTCCGTCGCCGCGGATCATTAGGACGTTCGGCAATTAGAAACTATGCCCATTTCCTACCTCATTGATCGGACATACTGGGCTGTCCTCATTTTGGCACCACTTGGGTACGCGCTGCTAAATGCCGAAGCATTCAAGAGAACGGGAAAACGATATCTGCTCTATATCTTCGTCCTTGACCTCACTCTTTTTGGGACGACCTCGCTGATGTTCCTGATGCGCCACTCCGACACGATTCGGGGCAACATTCACCACATCCAAACAGCCTTGTTAGTCATCGCGATTGTGCGTGTTCCGTTGCACATGTTCTTCTACTCTATGATGCTCAAAGAATTGCCCGTGCAGCCGACGACACAGGGAAAATGAGGGTCTCTCGCTGTAGAATAAGAATGCAGAAGCAACTACCGGGTTCGACGTTTTCCTCAGGCACGTCCCCTGCGGGGCAGGAGCCGCGCACGGGTTAGCGCCGATCTTGGGACGTTCGGCCCGGGGAGAGTGGCGAACATCGGGCTTCGCTTTTTGAGGGGAACGGCTACGGTGCGTGCGTCCGGTTCCCCCTCAAAAAAACCATGAGAGAAGTCATTGCCCACCTGAACTATGTTCACGTCCTCGTCGCCACGGTCGCCGGCTTCGTGCTCGGCTGCCTCTGGTTGCATGGTCCGTTGTTTGGCAAGCGGTGGATGGCGGAAATGAGACTCACGAAGGAGTCGATGGAAGCGGTGATGAGAAAACAGGGCATGGCGAGGTTTTTCATCAAGGGCTTCGTCTTGACGCTGCTCGGCACCTTCGGGCTCGCGGCGCTCATTGCGGCGCATGGCTCGCCGAATTGGAAACACGGCGCGGCCTTCGGCGCGTTCGTCGGGCTGTTCGCCCCGGGCGTGCGGCTGCTAAACGGCGCGTGCTGGGAGAGCAAGTCGGTCATGCTGCAGGCGATCAATCTCGGCCACGAAGTCGTGGTCTACGCGCTGCAGGGAGCGATCCTCGGCGCGTGGCACTGAGGCGCTGCCGGACCATTTGTCCCTCGTCGGCGGATCGTGGCAGGTGACGCCCGAGACCTACCCTCTAGAATGAAGGAGCCTAACCAGCCGCCGGAACCGGCGCGTGCCCCAGGACCGTCTCCTGCGGGGCACGAGCCGCGACATGGTCAGCGCGGTTCATTAGGGCGTTCGGCTGACCCGCGACAGCTTTCTATGTCCCCCAATGAACCTAGATTCTTCCCGGTGCAAACAGCAGGAGGGGCGCCGCTGCCATTTTCCGAAGCGGTTCAACTCGGCGACGTACTTTACGTCTCTGGACAGATAGGGATTCTGCCAGGTACCCTTACCCTCGCCGCGGGGGGAATTGTGCCCGAATCTCGTCGTGCTCTCGATAACATGCGGGAGGTATTGGAGCGGCATGGCAGTTCGTTAAGATCTGTGGTTAAATGCACGGTTTTTCTAGCGGATATCGGCGAATGGAAGACATTCAATGGGGTCTACAGGGAATATTTCCCGACAACTCTTCCCGCACGAAGTGCGCTCGCTGCGAATGGCCTGGCCCTGGGCGCTCGAGTTGAGCTCGAATGCATCGCATACGTGCCTAGCAAGATTTGAAGGACGTGCATAACCAACTGCCGAATCCGACGTCTCCGTCTGCCACGCCTCCTGCTGGGGCAGTAGGCGCGCCATCCGTCGCCGCGGATCATCAGGACGCCCGGCGCCAAGGCTGTCCGTAGATGAATCCCATCTACCAGCCCACTGTCATTCACGATGGGGTCGGTCTAGGGACCGTCATCGCTGTCGTTCTCTCCTGGCAACGCAATCGCTCGATCTGGTGGGCCATCTTCCACGGGATTTGCTCGTGGATCTACGTCATCTATTGGGCCGCGACCCAGAGAAAGTGGCCGCCGACATAGTCGTGACCGCTGCTCGCTCATCCGGCCGCAGCGGGGCCGCGATTATTGGCTGGCAAGTGAATAGGCGTTCCACGACGCCGAGCCCGCTGCCGGAACCGACGCCTGCCTCGGGCGCGTCGCCCGCGGGCCAGGAGCCGCGGGCCTCGCTGGCGCGCCTTCCCCGCCTCCGGAATCAAGGAGACCCCGCCCGCGAATGGCCTTGACGCACGGCGCCTGCCTGGGGCCGCTGTGATCCGCCCCTTGCGCGCCGCCCGGGGGATCCCGGCCGGCCGGGACGGCGCTCCTCAAGCTCACCGATCACCTTACGGAGGGCCGCGCCCGACCTCGCAAGCGCACCAAGCTCGTCGGGCGGCAGGTCGACCTGCAGGACCCTTTCGACGCCTCTCCGGGAGACGATGCAGGGAACCCCCACGCTGACGCCGCTCAGCCCGTATTCGCCTTCGAGAACCGATGAGACCGTAAGCACTCCGCGCTGATTGCGCAGGACGGCCGCGGCGATCCTCGTGAGGGCCAGCCCCACGGCGAACCAGGTGGCCCCCTTGTAGTCTATGATGTGATAGGCGGAGTGCCTCACCTCGTCCGCCAGCCTGCGGCGGGCCGCCGGCCAGTCGTCGCATTTCAAGCACTGGCGGCAATACTGCCCTATGGGCATGCCGGCCATGTTCGTCATGCTCCAGGCGGCGAACTCGCTGTCCCCGTGCTCGCCCAGGATGTAGGCGTGGACGTTGTGGACATCCACCCCGCAATGCCGGCTCAGCAGGTGGCGGAAACGGGCGCTGTCGAGCACCGTGCCGGACCCGATGATGCGCCCGCGCTTCCAGCCCGACCGCCTGTGCGCGACGTAGGTCAGGACGTCCACCGGGTTGCTGACGATCAGGACGACCGCCGCCGACGCCTGGCGCACGATCTCGTCGACGATGTCCCGGATGATTCCGGCGTTGCGCTGGAGCAGCGCGAGGCGCGACTCGCCTGGCCTCTGCTTTGCGCCGGCCGTGATCACGATCAGTCGGGCGTCGGCGTAGTCGGCCGCCCGGGCCTCGCGGATCTGGACCGGGGGAAAGAACGCCTGGCCGTGGGCGAGGTCGAGGACCTGTCCCATCGCGAGCTCGCGGTTGGCGTCGAGCAGGGCGATCTCGTCGGCCAGGCCGCTCTGGGCCAGCGAGTAGGCGAAGGTGGAGCCCACCGCCCCGGCGCCGACAATCACGACCTTCCTCGGCCGCCAATGCTCGTCTTTCATTGAAGTTTCTCGGGCCCGGCTCGGGCCGCCCCCGACGTTCGCGACGGCGCGCATGCACCGCAACCCCCGAATGGCGCCTTCCGGCCCGGCCCGCCGGGCCTCTGTCAATCCCGCGGGCGGTCCGGGGAAGGGGATTCGCCGAGCAGCCTCCGGGCCTCGCCGTTGCCGGGCTGCAGGCGCAGGACCTCCCGCAGGTGCTCCCTGGCCTCGTCGCCGCGTCCGGGAATGCCTAGCAGCGCCACGGCGAGGCCGAGATGCGCGTCGGCGAAGTCGGGTCTAAGGCGAAGCGCCGCCGCATACTCCGCCAGCGCGTCGCCCGAGCGCCCCGGGATCCTAAGCAGGGCATTGGCCAGGTTGTAGTGGGCCGCGGCCAGGCCCGGATCCAGCCGCAGCGCCTGCCCGTACTGGTCGACCGCCTCCTCCAGGCGGCCCGGGGCCCTCGCGAGGGCGCAGGCCAGGTTGTAGTGCGCCACGGCGTCGTCCGGCCCCAGGTGCAGCGCCGCCTCATACTGCGCGATCGCCTCGCCCAGGCGCCCGGGGATCCTCAGGAGGAGGTTGGCCAGGTTGTTGCGGACCTCGGGGGCGGCGGGGTCCAGGCGCGCCGCCTCCTCGTACTGGGCGACCGCCTCGTCCAGGCCCCCCGGCGTCCCGGCGAGGACCCTGGCGAGGTTGCCGTGCGCCCGCGCGTTCGCCGGGTTCTTGGAGACCGTGTCGCGCCAGATGGCCTGCTCGCTCGCATAGTCGCCGTTGCGCTGGAAGGACGCCACGCCGAGGCCGGCCGCCGCGAGGGCGATGACGGGCAGGCATAGGCGCCCGGCAACGGCGAACGCGCCGAGCACCGCCAGCGCGGCGACCCCGGCCAGGGAAAGGTACATGCGGTTCTCGGCCATCGACTGGCCGACCACCGGGACTATGCTCGAGGTCGGCGCCAGGATGAGCAGGAACCACGCGGCCGCGAAGCCCGCCGCCGGCGACCGCCGGAGCGCGGCGATCGTGGCCGCCAGCAGCGCCGCCAGGGCAAGCGCGTAGGGCCAGACGTCGGAGAGGCGGCAGGGCACGCTCCTGCCGTAGTCGAAGACCAGGGGGCTCGGCCAGAACGAGAGCAGGAGGTACCTCACCACGGCCCGGCATTCGCTCAGCGCGTAGTCCCACCACGGGACGCCCCCGCCGAAGCCCACGCCATAGACCAGGCTGCCGCTGCGCAGGCCCGCGACCCGGTGGCCGAGAAGCAGGAGGGTGGCGGCGAGCGCAAGGTAGAGCGGCCAGTTGCGCCGCCAGGCGGCGGCGAAGCTGCCCGATATGAACGTGCGGTCGTAGAGGAGCACCGCGAGGGGGGCCGTGACCATCACCTCCTTGGTGGCGGCCCCGGCCGCGCAGGACAGGGCCGCGGACGCGAGCCAGGCCCGGCGGGCCCCCGCGCCCCCCGCCTCCGCTCCCCTGATGAAGCAGTAGACGGTCAGCAGGTAGGAAAGCCCCATGAGCGATTCGGCCCGCTGGGAGATGTAGGTCACCGACTCGGTCAGCACGGGGTGCCAGGCCCAGACCGCCGCGACCGCGAGGGCGAGCGGGGCGGCGCACGGGCCGAAGCGCCCCGCCAGCGCGGGCCGCCGGAGGCTGCGCCGGACGATCGCAAACAGCGTGACGGCAGCCAGCACGTGAATGGCCAGGTTCACGATGTGGTAGCCCTGGACCGCGGTTCCGCCGGCCGCGTAGTTCAGGGCGTAGGTGAGGTTCAGGAGCGGCCGGCCACCGACCCCGGCCTCGTCGGGGGGCGACAGTGCCGGCCAGAGGGGCCAGAGCCGGCGGATGGACGGGTTGTCCGCGATCGAGACGCTGTCGTCGAACAGCAGGGGAACGGACATCGTGCGCCAGTAGGCCGCGACCGTCCCGGCTGCGAGAATGGCCGCGCACGCCAGGCCCGGCCAGTCCGGCCGCAGCGGGGCGGCGGGACCGTCTGTCCGGGCGGCTTCCGGGGCGCCTAGCGCTGCCATGGCCGACGCCTGTGCGGCGCCCTCCGGGGCGGCCCCGGGGGCCTCCCGGTCGCGCCCTCGGCGCCCCGGGGCCTTTGACCGGGCCTGATGGTCGGTTTCACGCCGCACTCGAAGCCCGCCGGGCCGGGAATTCAATCCACAACGGGCGCCTCAATCCCGCCGGCCCGCCCCGCCCGGGCGCATCTCCTCGGAGATCCTCTGGGCGAGCTGCGCGTCTCCCGCCAGCGCCGCGATGCGCCGGGCGCGCGCGAGCTCCACGAGCGCTTCCGCGGGGCGGTTGAGCCTCCCAAGGCGGCTGGCGAGGTAAAGGTGGATCTGGGCGTCGGCCGGCCCGCACCGGGCCGCCGCCTGCAGGCAGTCGGCGACCCTCTCGTCGTCGCCGCGTTCCCTGTAGGTTCGGGCTAGCGCGATGAGGTTCTCGTAGTTGAGGGGCTGTGCGCTCCTGGCCTGAGTCATCAGGGCGAACGCCTCGTCCTTGCGGCCCTCGCCCCCAAAGAGCGACACGAGGCGCCGGAGCGCGTCGGGGTTTCCCGGATCCCGGGCCAGCACTCCCCGGCATTCCCGCACGGCCGCGTCCCTGTCGCCGTGGAAGAAGAGCAGGTCGGCGTAGGTCAGGCGGATGTAGCTGCTTCCGGGATCCGCGGCCAGCGCCGCCGACAGCGTCGCCCGGCCCGTCTCGAAGTCCGCGGTGCGCCTCAGGACGTCGACCAAGGCCGTGTAGGAGGGCAGGTGGTGGCGGTCCGTCCGCAGGGATTCGAGGACGGCGGCCTGGGCCTCGCGGTATCGGCCGAGAGCGGCCAGCGCGCGGGAGCGTCCGAGGAGGAGGTCCGGCGCCCGGGGCTCGAGCTCCAGGACGCGGTCGAGCAGCTGGAGCGACCGGTCGGGGCGATGCGCCTCGAACTCGACCTCCGAGAGCCGGAGCGAGAGGCCCGGGTCGTCCGGATCGCGCAGCAGCGCGGCCTCGATCTGGCCCCGGGCCCGCGACAGGCCCTCCCCGGAGAGGGCCCCTGCGGCCGCGAGCTCCATGTCCCGCGCGTGGCGCACCTGGTCCTCGGCGAACGTGAGCTGTCCCGTGAAGGGCGGCCTGCCCCAGATGGGCTCCATGAGCCTGAGCACCTCCAGGCGCCCATAGTCGGTGTAGCCGACCGCGTCGGCGCAGGCCGGCTCCCCGAGCCAGTCGGCCGGGGGCGCCCCGCGGCCGAAGAGCGCGAGCGCCGCCTTCTCGGCGAGCATGCGGCCCATGCGCACGTTGCCCGCCCAGTTGAAATGCACGTGCTCCAGGAGGGCCTCCCGGCCCGCCGGGAGGCCGCCCGACGCGGCGTCTGAGCCCATCTCGAGCGCTGAGTCGAGGAGGACCACGGCCCCCGGGGAATCCGCGGCGACGCCCCTCGCGATGGCGTTGATCCGCGCGTCGGGCCGGAACCGCAGCCCGTCCCAGCGGATGGCCTCCAGGAAATGCCCGCGCGCCGCGGGCGCGTCGCCCTTGTCCATGAGCAGCCTGCCGAGGACGAAGTGGGCCTCGGCGTACCCGGGGTCGATTCGCAGCGCCGCGTTGGCTGCGTCGATGGCGTCGTCGGGAAGGCCGAGCTCCCACAGCCGGGTCGCCCTGGCGTACGCCGCCTCCCAGGCGCCCGACTCGGAGGAGGTCATCCCGGGGCGGTGGAGGGACGCGAAGGGAGGGCAGTCCCTCAGGTTAGCGACGACGGTCGCCAGCACCACCCTGATCCCCTTGCCCGAGGCTATCGCCACGATGTCCCTCAGGTTGGCCTCGTAGTTGCGGTACTCGGCCTCGAGCCTGGGATCGTCGCCGCGCACCGTCTTTTCGGTGAAGGTGCTCATCCCCCTCCAGTCATCGGGGCGTTCCGTGGCACCCGACAGCCGGCCCAGGAGGGCGGCGATCAGCTGGCCCGTGCGGGTGCCCCTCACCCAGATCGACGCCCGGATGACGGACAGGTGGGGCGTGGCCGAGAGGCTGACGGAGCCCGGGCCGTAGGGGCCGACAGCCTCGTTGTTGCCCATGTAGACGACGAACAGGTCGGGCTCGAATTCGGCGGCCTGCCGGGCCGCCTGGTACACGACGTGCGAGTTGATCGCGACGATCCCCAGGTTGAAGACCTCGAACCGCCGCCCGGGGTAGGCGTGGCGCAGCTGCGCCTGGAGCAGCGCGGCGAACCCGAACCCGGGCTCGGGCGTGCCCCGCGCGGCCGACTCCCCGAGGACGAAGATCCGGAGGCGCCCCGGTTCCTTGTGGCGGCTGATCCGGAAATTGAGGGGGGTTATGTCGAACTGCGCCGGGAAGTACGGAGCGGTGAAATGCGGATTGGTCCTGTAGTACCCCGGGGCGCCGTCGGGAATGAACAGGTCGGTGCGCTCGCCGTAGCCGGCGACCCGCAGCGTCCCCTCGAGGGCGAGGGCGAAGGCGAGCGGGGCGCCGGCCATGAGGAGGACGCGCAGGGGCCAGCGGCCCCCGGGCGGACCCCGGCCGGTGTCGCGCGTGTCGGGTGGCGGGGCTGTGGTCACGAGTCGGAAGTCATCCGCTGGCGGCCGGGGCGGGGTCCCGGGGCCCGCGGACGACGGCCGAGGTTGGATGGCCCTGCGGGCCGGCACAAACGAGAAACCCAGCCGGCGCGTCGGGCCGCCGGCTGGGTCTCCGGAAGCTGCGGCTCCCGGCCGCGACTCTCGGGCCTAGAAGCTCGTGAACATCGAGAGCGTGAACTTGCGCGGGTCTAGGTAGTAGAAGTTGGAGCCCTGGACCGCGCCGGTGCCGGAGTTCTGGTTGTATCCGGTGAAGACGAGGTTCTTGTTGCCGCCCAGGTTGTCCACGTTGAGCTGGTACGTGACGTGGACCTTCCGGCCGAGGGCGTGGTAGGTGGTCGAGTACTTGAGGAAGGCGATGTACGTCGTGTATCCGGGCGACCACAGCGTCCCGCCCGTCGAGGTTTCCTGTTCGCCGAGGGCCGTGGCTCCGACGCCAATCTCGAGGCCCTTGGCAAAGGTGTCGGTGAACGAGTAGGCCGCGACGACGTTGAACGTCGACTTGACCGTGCCCTGGTTGGTCGCGGCGATCGCCGTGTTGGACAGCGTTTGCTCCGCGTTGCGCAGGTCCGCCGCCAGGGTGCCGTCGAGGCTCGTGCCGCCGCTGGCGACCGCCTGCCATTCGGACAGGTGGTTGGCGAAGTAGGCGCGGCTGCCCGGCAGGTCGTTGTCCTCAACCGACTTGGGGACTGCCAGGCTTGCCTGGAAGCGCCAGTTCGGCGTCGGATTTGCCACCGCCGAGATCTCGAAGCCCGTGTCCTTCAGGTCCTCCGTGTCCGTGTAGTTGAACTGCGTCTGCAGGTTCGGGGCCGTGCCCGAGAGAACCCCCGCCGGGCCGATGTCCGTCGCGGTGCCGCCCGCCTTGTAGTAGTCGTTCCAGATGCCCTGGATGCCGATGTTGTCATTGCTGATGCGCCCGTGGGCCTTGTCCTCGTAGTAGTCCGCGGTGACGTAGTACCGGCCGTCGTCGGTCGAGAAGCGCAGGCCCGCCGAGTTCTCCTTGCCCGTCGCCGGGCCGAAGGCGTTCCCGAACAGGCTCGGCGAGGTGCCGCCGCCGATCGGCGCGAAGTTCTCGGAGAAATTGTACACCAGTGAGATCTGCTTCGTGATCTTGCCCACGAAACCGGCCGAGAAGGTGTTCCCGACGTCGGTCTCGAAGGCGTAGCCCTGCGGATACGGAAGGCCGAAGGGCGGACGCACGCTCTGGAGCAGGACGCTCGAGTAGTCGTCGTGGCGCGCCCCCAGCGTGATGTTCAGGCGGTCGTCCCAGAGGCGGGTCTGCGAGACCGCGCCAAAGTACTTGGTCTGCTCGCTCAGGTCGTGGTCGAACCAGTTGAACGGGAGCGCCTGGTAGACGACCGGCTGGCCGTTGATGTTGCTCGGCAGGTCGATCTCGTCGTTCGGGTGGTTCCAGTACTCCCGGGCCCAGATCATGTCCTGCGTCCAGTTGTTGCTGTTCCAGGGCAGGGGATAGTTCGCGAAGCTGCCGTTGTACTCGCGGGTCAAGAGCAGGTGGAACACGTCGCCCCCGGACACGCTGAGCCATTCCTTGACGGGGACGCTGAAGACGCTCGCGTCGAAGTGGTAGTTCAGCTGGCCCCGGAACTCGTTCACGCTGTGGTCTTGGACCTGCTTGTCCAGGAACATGTCCGAGTAGAGCTGGCCGAACTCGGGGTTCGGCATGCCGTTGGGCAGCTCCTTGTTGATGTCGACCGAGACGTTGGTCGGGGCCTCGAAGTTCTTGGACACCTCGGAGTCCGAGAACCTGTAAGCGGACAGCTCAAACTCGCAGTTGGAGTTGATCTCCTGGTCCCAGTACGCCGTGAGCGTGTAGTACTTGAGGTCGTTGGTGCCGTCCTTCGGCCCCACCGTGAAGTCGCGGCTCGGAAGGGCGGGGACAACCTCGGTCCCGGTGCCAGCGGGCCAGTAGCCCGGGTTCTGCAGCGCGTAGGCGTAGGGCCTGAGGATGGTGTTCGTGTAGAACGGCCCGTCGCCCAGCCCGGTGCCGCGGTAGCCGGCTCCCCAGTTCATCAGGGTGCCCTCGGACGGGATCCAGAGCTGGAAGGAGTTGGGGCCGCCCCATTCCGCCATGGACTGGTAGGAGCTTGACGGGCCGGACGGGGCAACGCCCCAGGTCGGGGAATTCGTCTGCCCGTTCCACTGGGAATACTCGTCGCTCAGGTCCTCCGCGTACTGGGGCGTGACTATCTCGTATCCTTCCACGTCGAACCTCAAGGTCGCCTTGTCGGAAACCTTGAAAGTGGTCGCAACGGCCGCGCCCCAGCTCTTGATCTCGTCCTCCTTGCGCCAGCTCTCATCCCGGTCGGCGAGAAGGTTCACGCGGACGCCGAGGTCGTCCTTGTGCAGGATCGAGGCCGTCTCGTTGACATCGAGCGTCGCGCGCGCCCCGCCGTAGCTTGTGACCGAGAGGAGTAGCTCGGAGAAGTCCCGGCCGAAGACCGGCTTCTTGGTGTAGCTGGAAACCACGCCGCCCAGGTTGCCGACGCCGAAAAGGATCGAGTTGGGCCCGAGGTTGAGCTCGAAGCGGTCGACGTTGAAGAAGTCCTTTATGCCGTAGATGGGGAAGTAGTTGACCGTCGGGGGGGTCCCGCCCTGCGGTCCCGCGCCGGCGCCGCGCAGGTTGCTCGCCCATGAGTTGAACTCGTTGCCGCTGCCGACATTCGGGGTGAAGTTCGCGGGGATCGCGTTCATCGTCCACTTGTAGGCGTCGAAGGCGTTCGTCAGCTGCAGGTCGTCGATGAACTCACCGGTAAGCGCCGACACGGTCGTGGGCGTGATCGCCAGCGGCGTGTTGTTACGCCCGCCGGCCAGGGAGTTGACGGCGACGTAGCCCACGTCCTTCGACGTGTCGACCGTGAACACGTTGAGCACGACGGGCTCCTCGCTGGCCGCCTGGGTCTGGTCGGTCGTGGAAGTGGTGGTGGTTGTGGTGACTGCCTGCGCGTTCAACGAGGCGCCGAGCCCGAGCGTCAGCAACAGTGCCAGCGCGTTTCTGCATGATGGTAGTGCTTGCATTTGGTGGAGGTAAGGACGGACGTTTTGTGTATCCGCAATGGCGACTCGCAGGGCGAGAAGCGGGGTAGGGGGTGTCGACGAGCGGGGAAATTTGGATGACAACATTGTCATTGCAACAAAAAAGTGTTCCCCCTCCTCGTTTCCCTCTAACGGAGGCCGCGGGCCCCTGCGGGCCGTCGCAAACGTTTTCAGGTTGACGGTCGCAAGGGCCCTAGGCCGTGCCTACGGGGCCGAGTCGCCGTCGGGAGCAAAGCCAATGGCCGCGAGCGCCTTCCCGATTTCCGGGTTTGCCATGAAATTCCTCCAGGCGAGCCCGGACCTGTGGTTCTCGATCATGACAACGATTTGCGCCTGGTTGAGCCCCATCCAGACGGGCTGAAACCAGTCCTCGGTTTCGTTGAAGCCGTCGTAAAAGCCGTAGATGCCCCACGTCTTCGCCCCAAGGTCGCGGTAGAAGTGCTTCAGGGCCGCCATCGACTCGGCTGGCGTGTACGGGAACTCGCCGAGGGCGGCGGAACAGCAGATGGTGCCGTTGTCCGCGTTGGGCTGCGGCATGCCCCCGCCCGAGTTGATCCCGGCCGAGAGGCCCCAGCAGTCCGGCCCGTATCCGTTGTAGTGGCCGGGGTTCGCGACGCAGTAGGCCCGGTTGATCAGCGCGATGCTTCGGTTGTTTCGGAAGTAGTTCGTGAAGCGGTCCCTCTTGCCGCGCGGGTCGAACCCCAGAAACGAGAACTGCGTGAAGAAGAGGCTGCCGCCGGAGCCCTCCCCGACGTCGAGCTTGATGCCGTAGAACTCCCGCCCGTTGGCGTAGTGGTCGCCGATCGTGGTGCGGCTCCAGTTCCGGCGGTACTCGACGGCCGTGTCGGACTGGCCGGCCCAGCCCGTGTAATAGAGGCTGGGGGGGACCGGATGGGTCGGCGAGGCGATGGCAAGCAGGTAGGCGACCATCGTCTCGTTCCAGCCCACAAGCGGGTGGCCGATGTACCAGCCGTGGTCGGGCGACCAGTGCCAGTAGAGGAAATCGCCGGTCGGGCCCTGGCGGTACCAGTCCCACTCGACGCCGCGCCAGAGCGAGGAGATGGTCTCGCGAAGCTCCCGCTCGGCCGGCGTGTCGCGGTTGAAATACTGGCGTGCCGTCAGGAGCCCCTGCATCAGGAACGCCGTCTCCACGAGGTCGCCGCCGTCGTCGTAACGCCCGAAGTAGGGGATGACCCTCCCCGTCCGCCCGTCCAGGAAATGGGGCCATGCGCCGTGGAAGCGGTCCGCGCCCTTGAGGAAGCGCACGATCCTGAGCACCCGCCCGGCCGCCTCCTCGCGGGTGACGAACCCACGCTCGGCCCCGACGACGAGGGCCAGGGTCCCGAACCCGGAGGCGCCGAGCGCGACGAGGTTCTGGTCGCCCGGCAGGACCTCCAGGGCCATGCCGGCGTTCGGATGCGCCCCTTCCCAGTAGTAGCGGAAGCAGGCCTCCTGGACCATGGTGAGGAGCTCGTCGTCGCTGAATTTTCGGGTCGTCGCGGACACGGCCGCGGATCTCGGGGACTCGGCGCCCGTCGACGAGACGGCGCTGACCTCGTAGAAGGCGGTCCTCCCCGGCTTGCCGACAAAGTCCGCATAGCGGGCGAAATTGCCCTGCTGGATGCCGACCGGTTCGTATGCGATGCCGTCCCAGGAGCGGTAGACGATGTAGCGAAGGACATCGTCCTTCGGATTGAGCGACCATTTCAGGTCGAAGTGGCGCTCGCCCGCCCCTATCGCGAGCCCCGCCGGGGCGGAGGGCGGCGGCCCCGCGGCGGCCTGGCTCGGCCCGACCCGGACGTCGTCGATGAAGAGCGTGTGCGCCTTGTTGTCGTCGAGCCCCTGCTCAAACACGACGCTCGCCAGTCGGCGCATGTCGAACCTGTCGTCGTCGGTGCTGCGGTATATCGACCGGAATCCCGCGAGCGGCAGGCGCACCTCGGACCACCGGCCCGCGGGGAGCGCGCCGCGGCCGCGCAGCATGTTGATCGTGAAGGTCGCGCCGCCGTCCGCGTCCTCGAGGTGGATGCGCGGCGATTCCTCGGGCGCGAGCCCCGTAGCCGAGAAGCACCAGAACGAGATCGTGTCCCCGTCGAAGTCGCTGACGAGGCCGTACCGTGCGCGGGTCTTCAGCAGCGCCTGCCAGTCGCCGCCCGTCGCCGACCTCCACGTCAGCCGAAGGGAGTCCGGCGGGACGAGGACGTGCTCCGAGTCCAGCGGGATCCTTCCTCCCACAAGGTCGATCGCGCTAGGCGCCGTGACGGTGCCCTCGCTCCGGAAGTAGGAGCGGGCCGGGATCGCCTGGTCGAAGACGACGTGGCGGTCGTAGCTCGACTCAACCGGTCCGCGCTCCGGCGCGGCGAGCATCGGTCCCAGGAGCAGCGGGGCGAAGGCGAGGGCTCGCATTTGGGCGGGGTGCAGCGGTTGGGGACCTGGGAAAGCCTCTTTTTGATTGCGGTGCAAACGTTGTCAAAAGGATACTTCGCCGCGTTGGAGCCGCCTGACACGGCGCCGGCCGCGCGCGGGTCCCGAACCAATAATGAAACCTAATCCCGCTATCGTCGCCGCCCTCGGGCTGCTGTCATTGTCGGCGGCGCAGCCCGTGTGGCTCGCCGCGCAGGACACCGGACCCGGCCCGGCGGGGGCCCGCGTCGAGTCCCTGCTCGGGCAGATGACGCTCGAGGACAAGGCCGGCCAGTTGAACCAGCTCTCCGTCGATTCGCTCACCGGTCCGGAGCGCAAGGTCGGGGACGGCGACCAGCTCATCAGGTCCGGCCGGGTCGGCAGCATCATAAACGTCGTGACGGCCCGCGAGACCAACGCCTACCAGAGGAAGGCCATCGAGGGCTCGAGGCTGCACATCCCTGTCCTCTTCGGGCTCGACGTGATCCACGGCTTCCGGACCCTTTTCCCGATCCCCCTGGGCCTGTCGGCAAGCTGGGACCCGGCCCTCGTGGAGCAGGCGGCGCGCTTCGCCGCGGAGGAGGCGTCGAGCCAGGGCGTGCGCTGGACGTTCTCGCCCATGGTGGACGTGGCGCGCGATCCGCGCTGGGGGCGCATCGCCGAGGGCGCCGGCGAGGACCCGTACCTCGGGTCCGCCTTCGCCCGCGCCTACGTGCGCGGCTACCAGGGCGAGCGCCTCGACGAGCCGGCCTCGATCGTCGCGTGCGCCAAGCACTTCGCGGGATACGGGGCGGCGGAAGGGGGGCGGGACTATAACACGACGGAGATATCGGAGCGCACGCTTAGGGACGTGTACCTGCCGCCGTTCCACGCGGCCGTGGAAGCGGGGGCGGGGACCGTGATGTCGGCGTTCAACGCCATCGACGGCGTGCCCGCCAGCGCCAATCCGTTCACGCTGACGAAGGTGCTGCGCCGGGAATGGGGCTTCCGGGGATTCGTGGACAGCGACTGGACGGCGGTCAGGGAGCTCATGCTTCACGGCATTGCCGACGACGAGGGGACGGCGGCGCTAAAGAGCTTCCGCGCCGGAGTCGACATGGACATGCAGACCGGCATCTTCCTTCGCAATATCCCCGGGCTTGTCCGCTCGGGGCAGATCCCGGCGGGGCGACTCGACGACGCGGTGAGGTCGATCCTCCGGGTGAAGTTCGCGCTCGGACTCTTCGACCGCCCCTATGTGGACGAATCCCGGGTTCCGGGTCCTGATGCCGGGCGGGGCGAGGCGCTCGCGCGCAAGGCCGCGGAGGAGTCGTTCGTGCTGCTCGAGAACAGGAGGGTCGGGGGCGCGCCCCTGCTTCCCCTGGCGGCCTCGCGCGGGCGCAGGATCGCCCTGATCGGTCCCCTGGCCGACAGCGCCGAGGACATGCTCGGCTGCTGGTCGTGCCAGGCCCGGGCGCGCGACATGGTGACGTTGCGCAGCGCGCTGTCCGAGCGCGCCGCGCGGGATCGGATGCGCGTGTCCTTCGCCAGGGGAACCGACGAGGCCGGCTCGTCGGATTCGGGGTTCCCCGAGGCGATCGAGGTCGCTAGGAAGGCCGATGTTGTCGTGCTGGCGCTGGGGGAGAGCGGGCGAAGCACGGGCGAGGCCTCCTCGCGGTCCGATCTTGGCCTGCCGGGTTGCCAGGAGAGGCTCCTCGAGGCCGTAGTGGCCACGGGCAGGCCGGTCGTCCTTGTCGTGTTCAGCGGGCGGCCGCTCTCGATCGCGTGGGCCTCGGAGCACGTTCCGGCGATCCTCATGGCCTGGTTTCCGGGAATGCAGGCGGGACCGGCGCTTGTGCGGACGCTTTTCGGCGAGGCCGAGCCGTCGGGGCGCCTTACCGTCTCCGTCCCGCGGTCCGTCGGGCAGGTGCCGGTCTACTACGACCACCTGAACACGGGCCGGCCCAGGGTCGACCCGATCGGCCTCGGAGATGAGAAGTCGGACCCCTACTTCGTCACGGGCTATATCGACCAGTCGAGCGAGCCGCTGTATCCGTTCGGCCGCGGGCTGACCTACACCTCGTTCAGCTACTCGCCGGTCCGCGTGAGCCCTGGGAGCGCCAGCGCCAAGTCGATAGCCGAGGGAGGATCGTGGCTCACGGTCGAGGCCGATGTGCGGAACACCGGCGACCGCGAGGGGACGGAGACGGCGCAGCTCTACATCCGCCTGCGCGGGACGAGCGTCGCGCGGCCGGTCAGGGAACTGAAGGGTTTTGAGCGCGTGCGCCTTTCCCCAGGCGAGAGCCGCCACCTGGAGTTCAGGCTTGGCCGGGAGGAGCTCGCTTTTTGGAACGCCGACATGAATTTCACCGTCGAGCCCGCCTCACTCTACGTCTGGGTGGCGCCCGACAGCTCGGCGGGAACGCCGGCGAAGGTCGAGCTCACGCGGTAACGCGGCCGCGGAACAGGCGCCGGGGCGCTTCCTGAGCGGGGGCGCTTCGCCGGAACGCGCGGACGAGCCCCCCCTGGGGGGCGGCCGGCGTCAAAGCTCGACGGCAATCACGTTGTCGCCGGCCGAGAGAAGGGCCCTGAGCGCGTCCTCCTGGAAGCGCAGGCCCCCGGCGCGGTACGGGTTTGGCTCCCGCTGGCCCCCGGTGAGCTCAGTCCCGTTCACGGTCACCGCGCTCGGGGCGAAGCAGCGGCCATTGACGCGATAGCGCACCTCCACAGGCCGGTCGCACAGGGTCACGCGGGCCGAGAACCCCTCGAGGCCGCGCGGCAACACGGGGTCGAAGACCACGTCGCCGAACGATTCCCGGATGCCCAGCAGGCAGGCGCGCACCGCGTGAAGGTACAGTCCCGGGCCGCTCGAATAGAGCCGCCAGCCGCCGCGCAGGCGCACCGTCCCCGCTCGCAGCTCCCTCCACCGGAGCGCCGCCTCGATCCGGTCGTGGAAATCCGCGTCGGAGCTCGAGAAGTACACGTTGCTCTGCCGGGGCAGGGCGCTGGCGACGACCCCACCGATGCCCACCGGATTCACCACCTGCAGCGCGGTCCAGAGGCGCTCCGCGTCGCCCAGCTTGGCCACGGCCTCGGCATAGCGCAGGTGCGCGTGGACGTACTGAAGGCCGATTTCGCGACCCACATTCGCCGCCGTCTCGGCCCGCCTGAACAGGTGCTCGAGGCCGCCGCGGTAGGTCGCGGGCTCGCTCATCAGGCGCACGCCGTCGGGATACAGGAGTTCCTGGGTCACGAGGGAAATATGGCGCGCGGCCTCCTCGGCCGTGAAAAGCTCGGCTAGGATCGAGCGCGTCATGGGAAGCAGCCGGTACCGGATGCCGGTCACGGCGTCCGAGGGGTGGAGCAGGGGCCGAAGCGTCCCGTCGGGGCCGGCGACGACGAATCCGGCGACGACGGACCCCGGCATGAGGCGGCCCGCGAAATCCCCGCGCATGCGCGCGAGCAATGCCTCCAGCCGCGCGAGCCGCTCCGGCTCGGCCGCCTGGCGGAAGACCTCGGCCAGCTGGCGGAACGTGTGATAGGCGAGGGCGACGGTCCACGCGCTGACCATGCGCGTGCGCATCGCGGGATCCGCGGGCTGCAGGGTGTCGTCCCAGTCCCCGTCGCCGTAGTTGACGAGCGCCGTGCCCGGCAGGAATCGCGCCTCGCACTGGTCGATGACCCTGTCGCAGTGCTGAAGGAGCGTCTCCTCGGGCCCGGCGGCGGTGAAGTCCC
>Ga0181532_10001731_pt1 | contig 20881 bp, 21 predicted proteins | sample PEATcosm2014_Bin_33_FD_119768 | JGI IMG/M metagenome (GOLD analysis project Ga0181532, IMG submission 119768) | Peatland microbial communities from MTU Mesocosm Facility, Houghton, MI, USA - PEATcosm2014_Bin11_30_metaG | ecosystem: Environmental > Terrestrial > Soil > Wetlands > Peat | place... | reverse complement strand
GGCGGGTATAGCGGTCGGATTAGCTGCATTGTATATTTCCATCCTGCCGCTGGGGATCGTGCCGGCGTTGGCCCTGGCGCTGATTGTCCCGGTAACCTGGAATCTGACGGTCTGGGCTGTCCGTGCGCGCGCCGTGCCCTTTTGGCGCCGACGCGCGCTGGCTCGACGCGTGCCACCGCTTCCGTCTCGGCATGGTCTGGCGAAGTGACCCGCGACAAATTGGCCCGCTTGGCCTCCTGAGACGGACCGCGACAAATAAGCGAAAGGCAAAGCCATGAGAGCGGTGTTTGCGTTCACGCCATCGGAGTCGAAGCGATTGATCGCCAAAGGGGTGGCGGCGATGCCGGAGGTGCGGCTCGCGCTGTCCGAAGGAGAAGTCGTGGTAGCCCACGGCTCCACCAACGTATATGTGGCCGAGGAGCTATTGGGCTGTTGCCCGCAGCGGGAGCAGTTCATCTCAGGCCAGGTGATCAATGGAGTGCTGTGCCAGACTGCGCCCGAGGAAAAGCCTCCGATAATCCGGATCAGTCGCGGCCAGCTCATGGGGCCCAAGCCGACGATGGAGGAGACACTGCGCGGCTTCGGCACGACCGGCGTGTTCATCAAGGGGGCAAACGCAGTAGACCCGGACGGCAATGCCGGCGTGTTTTGCGCCCATCCGGAAGGCGGCACTATCGGCTATGCCTACGGCATTATCAGTGCCCGCGGTCTGCCGCTGGTCGTCCCCGTCGGGCTTGAGAAACTGGTGCCTTCGGTGCCAAAGGCGGCGCGCCATTTGGGCCAAGAGACACTTTATTATCATTCCGGATTGAAGGTCGGTATGTTGACGATCACCAACGGCATCGTCGTTACCGAGCTCCAGGCGCTGCAACTTTTATTCGACGTGACCGCTGTCCATGTCGGCGGCGGCGGAGTCAACGGCTCCGAAGGTACGGTGGTGATCGCGCTTGAGGGGGAAAAGGCCGAGCTGGATCTGGCCATCGAATTGTACGAGGGTATCAAGGGCGAGCCGCCGTTGGAATCTCAGAAGGCATTGTGCTTCAACTGCTTGCCCACTACGCCCAGCCTTATGAAGTCTAAGGCCGAGCAGTTCACAAACAGTGCGAAACGTCAGTGCGTCTATCAGGGCCGCAGCGAAGATGAGTTGCCCGGGTTTTTCAAACGGCGATCGCTGCCCGGCTAAAATTGCGCCATGAGGCGCTCGCGTCGCGGGGCCAAGTCGCCGCATGAGACCGACGTACGGATGAACAGACTCGCCCGCGTCGTCTTATGGATGGCTGGCGCCCTGCTGTCGTTCTCGGCGATGGCCGTTTCCATTCGGATGCTCGCCAGCAGATTGAACATTTTTGAAATCCTCAGCATCCGCAGCGGCACCGGTCTATTGATCATACTCGCGCTGTTAGCTGTCCGCCGCGACCTGCGCCCGCTCGTGCGGCCGCGGCGGATGTCGCTTAATTTGCTGCGCAACGTGGTCCATTTCGGCGCACAATATTGCTGGGCAATGGCGCTGACGCTATTGCCGTTCGCGACCGTCTTTGCGCTGGAATTCACATCGCCGGCATGGACAGCGTTGCTGGCTGTGTGGCTGCTATCGGAACGACTGACGCCGAGCCGCATCGGCGCGGTTATTCTCGGGTTGATCGGCGTCGCCATTATTCTTCGGCCTGGGCTCGTGGTCTTTAATCCGGCGGTGCTATTGGTGCTATTGGCGGCCGTTGGTTTCGCTATGGTCTTTATCGCGACTAAAATGTTGACCGCAACGGAGCCATCCATTGCCATCGTTTTTTGGATGGCCGCGATCCAGCTTCCTCTCGGTCTCGCTGGCAGCGATCCACTGTTCCCGTTCAAACTTGGTTGGTGGGATATTCCGGCGGTTCTCGGCCTTGGCATTGGCGGGACAACGTCGCATTATTGCCTGAGCAATGCCTTCCGCGCTGGCGACGCAACTCTTGTCGTGCCACTCGACTTCCTGCGCGTGCCGGTGATCGCCCTCATGGGATGGGCATTCTTTGCGGAACCGCTCGATATCTGGGTGTTTGTTGGAGGCTTTGTGATCATGGCAGGGCTATTCTGGAATCTGCAAGCCGAAGCCAACAGCCGCGTGCGTGTACTGAACACCTAAGGCGGACTCAATGGGTGTCGCTACACCGGGCTCCGCGCCGGACTTCTTGTCGCTCATGTCGAAATTTGGACCGTCAAAGACCTGACACCAAATGTCCGCCGTCGATCGGAAGTACGACGCCGGTAATAAATGCGCCGCCATCTCCCGCCAACAGCATCAGCGGCTCCACCAAATCCTCCAAGCGCGCCAACCTTCGCATCGGAATACGGCGGATCAAGGCATGGCCTTTCTCAGTCGCAAAGAACTCACGATTTATATCGGTTTCGACGTACCCGGGCGCCAACGCATTGACCCGTATCTCGTCCCGAGCCCATTTAAGCGCCAGCTGCTTCGTCAGCTGAATGAGTCCGGCCTTTGCCGTGGCATAGGCTGTAACCTGTCCGCCCTGCCGCAGCCCGAGAATAGAAGCAACGTTCACGATTGAGCCGCCGCCGCCTTTTGCGTGCATATGCCTCGCTGCTTCGCGAGCAACAAGCCAGCAGCCGCGAAGATTGGTGTCGATGATCCTGGCAAAGCTCTCCGGCGTCTGCTTGAAAGTCTCGACCATCTCCGTCACGGCGGCATTGTTGATAATAATCGTGGGAACACCCCAGCGCTCGACCATAGTCTCGAAAGCGGTCGTTACAGACTCCACTTGCGTCACGTCCATTTCCACCGCGTGCGACGTTCCACCCGCGCCGTCGATATCTGCGACAGATTTTTGCAGTGCCTCCTGAGACTGAGATCTCGCAGCCAAAATGACATGGGCGCCTTCGCAGGCGAGAACCTCGGCAAAGAATTTGCCCAACCCACGAGAGGCGCCTGTCACTACGGCGATTCGATTGGCGAGTCGTGGGGGCGCGGATCCGCGCAGCTCCGCCAACTTTTTTAGTTCGGCGTTCGAAAATTCATGCATCGATCCCGTTCCTTCTAGTCCGAGTGGTCTTTATTCAATCAGAAGCGGCCAAATGACCTTCACAGGGCGATCGTCATCGCGCAATTAAATTACGATCGCTTCGCTGGACCACGAAGTCCACCATAGGCCTGCCAGGGAACAGCGACAAGAAAACCGGCGTCCACGGGAAGGTTCACGCCGGTAACCCCGCTCGCCTCGGCACCAAGCAGCCAGACAATTGCCGCCGCGACCTCCTCCGGCTTAACGAGCCGTCGGAGAGCAGTCGTGCTTTTCAGCTGGTCCTCGTCCAATGCTCCCGCCTCGAGACCTCTTGCAAGTGCCGGCGTCTCGGTAAAGCCTGGCGAAACACAGTTCACCCGCACGCCGAAGGGACCCCATTCCGCTGCAAGGGTCGCGGTGAGGCTGATGACACCAGCCTTCGCCGGAGCATAGCCGTGAACCGGCGCCGAAGACATTCCTACGACCGACGCCACATTAACGATCGCGCCTTGCCGGCGCTGGCACATGCGCGCGCCAACCTCTCTGCACGTGACGAACGTGCCGCGGAGGTCAACGGCGATCTCGCGATCCCAGTCTGCGAGCGCCAGACGCTGTGGCGGATGCATCTTGCCTAGAATGCCGGCTGCGTTGACCAGGCCCGAGATCGACCCGTGGCGGCGCTCTACCGCTTCGCAGGAGCGCGCGACCACGGTTTCATCCGAGACATCCACGGGCTCGTCGTGGACAACAACGCCTGATGGAGTGCCCGGCGGCACGGCCGGCGTCACATCAAAGACAACAACGCGCTCGCCGCGTTCGCATAACGCACGTGCAGTGGCGGCTCCGATTCCGCTAAGCCCTCCTGTGACGATAACGGCGCCGGATCTTGCTTGATTCCGCATCTTATGTCCGCTCCATTTCCGAACGCTGCTTCAAGCTGCCTTGCGTTTAGGCTCGAGCATCGCAAAGGCGGCAAGCACCTCTTCAATTGAACTGGTCGGCCAGCGGTCGACGAAGGCCTCCAGACGATCAAAGGCAACAGACGGCACATTCTGTTCGGCGCCAATTCGGCGGACCAGCTGGGAGACTCCGGCGCGATCATACGCATAATCGCGCACTGTCATTCGCTGATCCTGCAAGAGGGTGCGGCCATCGGCCGTCTCTGCCTCAATAACGGTGGAAAGCGTGGCAACCTTCTTATCGCTTACCAGAGCGATCCGGCCGATTAGTTCGTTCACCTTGGGGTCGTCGTAGGTCGTCATCCGTTTCATATCCGGCACACCGTAGAGCAAGGTGGCGGCGATACAGAAGGGAATGCTCATCAGCGTACCGGAGATGGAGTTGAATGGGCCGACTGCATCCATACCGGCGTATCCGGTCTCATAGGGATTCATGTGCACCCGAACGGCTTTGATGGCGTCATTCGCAAGCTTTTCGCGCAATGCGAGCGCGGCGGTTACCGGCGTCTGGTTGAAGGCACAGACCGGATAGGGTTTGAACGTGACGCGCAATATCGCCCAGTCGCTGCCAAGCCGGCGCGCGAGCGCGTCGACGTCGCAGTCGGTGCGGGCAAAGGCACGCACGAACCCCGACTTACCCTCGAATGCGTGCAGCGCAGAAACTGAGCCCGCCTTGGCAAGCTCGGTCGCGAGCCAGCCGGTTTTTGCGACGACGCCGACCTGGTACCGCCACTCATCCGTGCCATCGGCGAAGGACTGCAGGAGACCGCCCGAGAACGACGCCGCATTTCCGAGCGCCGCAGCGAGACGATCTTCGTCGAGGTCTAGGAGTTTTCCGGCTGTGGCCGCGGCGGCGATGATCCCGTAGACGGTGGATGCACGGAAGCCCGCTGGGGTCGTAATGCCCGCATAAGCCTTCTCAAGAAGTCCACCGGCCTCGTAGCCCGCAACGAGCGCCGGTATGAGACGCTCCATCGGTAAGCGCCGCGCTTCGATCAGTGCGGTCAGCAGCGGAATAACAATGGTGCCGATGTGAGCGGCGCCGCAGGTATCCTCCTGGGCGCGCCCATGGAACAGGGCGGAGTTGGCGACACAAGCCCCACCGATCGAGGTCTTGCGGCCGTCGCCAAGGAGCGTCGCGCCGCTACGTTGCTCGCCATCCATGGCGAGGGCACCCGTGCGAGCAACAACCGCATAGGGTGTGTCGTGACAGTCGAGCCCCATGCCGTAACCGTTCAGCAGGCACACGCGCGCCTTCTCGACGACCTCGGCCGGCATGCGACCGATTTCCAGCTGGTGAATAAAAGATGCGATGCTTTGCGACAAGGATGCCATATTTACCTCCTGCACCTATCTAGATTGCCAAGTACCTTGCTCTAATTTCCGAATTCGCTTTCAGACCGCCAATCGTGTCGCGATAGACAATCTGCCCCCTATCGATGACAGTGGCGTCGCTGGCGATGCCGAGGCAGAAGTGCATGTTTTGCTCGGCGATGAGAATGCTGGCGCCCGCACCGCGCAGGCGGTGCAGCACGTCCGCGATCCCCTGAATTACGATTGGCGCTAATCCTTCGCTCGGCTCGTCGAGCAGCAGCGCAATGGGATTGCCCATGAGCGTACGAGCGATGGCAAGCATCTGCTGCTCGCCTCCCGACAGCCGGCCAGCGTGACGGTAACGCAACGGCTGCAACAACGGGAACACTTCGTAGATCCGCGGCAGATTCCAATAATCCTGACCCTCCGGGCCCCTCTTCGCCGCGATCACCAGATTGTCTTCGACCGTATGATCCGGGAACACTTGCCGATCCTCGGGAACGAAGCCGACGCCCGCTCGGGCTATCAGGTGTGGTTTGCGATTCTGCATCTCGATTCCGGTAACAACGATGCGGCCGCGGCGAGGTGGCGCGAGCCCGGCGATGGCCTTGAGCGTCGTGCTCTTGCCGGCCCCGTTGCGTCCGAGCAAGGCCATAGTCTGCCCCTCGGCTAGCGCGATGCTGACGCCGAACAGGATCTGACTCGACCCGTAGTAAACGTCGATGTTCTCCGCGCGAAAGAGGGGACGGCCGCTCATGGCAGATCGGTTTCTTGGCGGGTGCCGAGATAGGCGGCGATGACTTCCGGATTACCCCGGACCTGGTCTGGGGTGCCTTCCGCAAGGAGTCTTCCGTAACAGAGTACGCGGATCGTCTGCGCGATCTTAAAAACGATGTCCATGTCGTGCTCGATGAACACCAGGGTGATCTTATGCCGTTCCCACAATCCTTGTACCTTTTCAATCATCTGCCAGCGTTCCTCAGGTCCCATGCCGGCCGTCGGCTCATCCAGAAGAAGAACGCGCGGTTCCAGGACGAGCGCGAGCCCGATGTCGAGCAGCTTCTGGTCGCCATGCGACAGACTGGATGAGAGGACCGTCGCCTTGCCGGACAGGCCAAGCATCTTCATCGCTTCGAAAGCGCGATCGCGGCATTCCGGCAGTGGGAAACGGCGCATTATCTGCTCCGACCGTCGCATGTGCGCCTGGACGGTCGCGGTCAGCGCCGTCTCCACCGTCAGCGATGGAAAAATATTAGCGACCTGGAATGCGCGCCCGATGCCGCGTCTTACGACCTGAGTGGGCGGCAGGCCGACAATGTCCTCGCCGAAAAGCATCACACGGCCGCGGTCCGGCCGGATCGCTCCCGAAATCAAGTTAAAGAATGTAGTCTTACCCGCACCGTTTGGACCTATGACAGCCGTCAACGAACCTGTCGGGAACTGCAGCGTGATATCCTGGATCGCGGCGACGCCACCAAAAGACTTCGAGAGTTTTTCGACCGCCAGCATGCACCATCACCTTCGCGTCCGGGGAACGTCGCAATGCCGCGGCGGCGTAGCGAACCAGCCGGCTCCGTCAGTTGTCACGGCGAGGCCCCCGATATGCCACCCGCTTCCGCCGTGGAACGCGAGACAGTTAAATGCCGGCGCCACAGGCCGATCAGCACGTCGAGCAGGCCGCGCCGCAGTCCGAGCGCAAACAGCAGAATGACGATGCCAAGCGTAAGGCCATAGTGCTCGGTAAACCTCGTCGCAAAATCGTTCAGAACAAGCAGGATCACGGTCCCGACCGTAGGCCCCAGAAAGCTGTTCAACCCACCCAGCATAATCATGAATATGCCTTCGCCCGAGATGGTCCAATAGGCGAATTCCGGATAGGCGCCGGATACAAACAGACTCATGATCATCCCGCCGACGCCGGCGAAAACCGCCGCCAGCACGAAAGCAATCAGGCGGATGCGAAACACGTTAACACCCAGAAAGCTCGCCCGAGCCGCGTTGTCACGGATCATTCGCAGGGTATAGCCGAACGGCGATAGAACGATGTGATGAATGAGCACGAGACCGATTATGAGCAACGCACAACTCGTCAAGTAGAGATGGCTTTGATTAGCGAGATTGATGCCGAGAAAATGCGGCCGCGGTATGCCCCCACGCAGTCCCTGGTCACCCCCGGTCAATGGCACCCAGAGCACAATCAAGCTGTGCACCAGCATCTGAAAGGCCAAGGTCAGGAAGGCGAAGTACAGCTCCTTCAAACGCACGCAAACGACGCCGATCCCTAAAGCCACTGCTGCACACAGGACTAATGCAATGGCGAAGGCGGCCGGAATTGGCAGGCCCGTGCGCTGCATCAGTAGGGCAAACGAATAGGCACCTAGCCCGAAGAACATGCCGTGACCGAACGAGACCATGCCGCCATAGCCGACCAGAAGATTGAGCGAGGTGGCGAATAAGGCGAGCGCCGAGCCTCGGATCATGAAATCCACCAGCGCTTTGCTGGGAAAAAGCAGCGGCAGCAAAGCCAGGACGGCGAACAATGCGGCGCCGATCATGAGGTCGAATGCGGGCGAGCGTCTACTGTTGATCATCCGACTTCTCTGCCGAAGAGGCCGGTGGGTTTGGCGATCAATACGACCACCATGAACACATACATCAGCCCTTCGGTGAATAGCGGAAAGCCCAGGCTGCCAAACGAGCGGATGAGGCCGATCGTGATGGCCGCGACGAACGCTCCGACGATCGAACCCATACCGCCGATTACTGTGACAATGAACGACTCGATCAGAATCGAGAATCCCATACCCGGCGTCAGTGAGCGCACAGGCGCGGCGAGCGCCCCGGCGAATCCGGCAAGCAGTCCGCCAGTTGCGAACACCAGGCCGTACAGGACACCAGTATTGATACCCAGAGCGGCTACCATATTCGGATTGTGGGCCGCGGCACGAACCGTCTTGCCGAGACGCGTCTTGTCGATGACCAGCCAAAGCGTCAAGCCGATCAAGATCGTAACGCCGACCAGAAACAGATAAAATGGCGGGACAACGCCGCCGGCAATGAAGATGGGAGGCACCTGAAAGGCCGGCGGCATTCCCATCGATTTGAATTCAGGCCCCCAGAGGATCTTCACAACATCATCGAAGATCAAGATGAAGCCGTAACACACGAGAAGCTGCATCAATACGTTTTGGCCGTAGACCCGGCTGATGAAGACGCGCTCGAACACCAGGCCAACCAGCGCGGTCGCCACGCCCGCTCCAAAAACAGTAAGCGTGTAGTTGCCGGTGAAATTGAAAATCGTCAGCGCAAAATAGGCGCCCAGCATGTAGAACGAGCCGTGCGTGAAATTGACGACTTTCAATACGCCGAAGATGAGCGTCAGTCCTGCCGCGACCAGGAACAACAACATGCCAACGATCAGTCCGCCCGTCGCCTGCGTGACAATGCAGGCCGGAGAGGAAAGGCAACTCACGAGCGCGGCAATGTCCATGACAGACCTGAAAACTGTAAACGGTTAGCAGACAGATCGCCGACGCGGTTCAGATCGGCAACCGCCAAGCCCCGGATCGTCCCCGGGGCTAGATAAATCCCTTTTTCTTTTTCCATTCGGTTTCGAGAGCGAAGATCTGATTCCAATCCCCCGGCGTCATTTCTGGGACATACGGCTCGACTGGGATGGTGGTGCCCCAGCCCACGGCGTAGCCAACCAGGGTTTGATCCTCAGCCCGCAAAGTGACCTTGCCGTCGGCCCCGAAGGGCGACGTGATGGTCAATCCTTTCAAAACCTCGGCCAGCTTCTTGCCGTCCGTCGAGTTCGCCTTTTTTGCCGCCGCTGCGAGAAAATGCACCGCGGTGGCGTTCTGCCAAGACCAGTTGGTGGGATAGTCGTGGTACTTAGCGCGATAAGCGTCGGCCCAAGCGGCGTTATCCGCGGTTTTGGGAAACGTCTTGATATAGCGGTTGCCGGAGTGGATACCTTGCGGCAGGTTCTTCACCGCCGTCAGCGCGGTATAATCGGCCAAGTTGACCGCGAACGTTTCCATCTGTCCGAATAGCGCGTAGATGTTCCCCTGGTCGATAAACGCCGTAATATCGCCGCCCCAAAGGGCGCTGTATAGCGCCTGGGGTTTCGTTTGCAGGATCTTGGTGACGACCTCGGTGTAGTCCGGCTGGAATAATTTGGGCCAGGATTCCCCGACAATTTCTATGTCCGGCTTGAAATGCTTGACATACTCCATGTACTCCGCGGTCGTGTCGCGACCATAGGCATAATCGGGCGAGGCGGTCATCCATTTCGTCAAATTCCTCGTCTTCGCGACGTTTGCGGCATAGGCCCCGCCGACGATTGCGTCATGAATGCCCTGACGACATACGCGGAACACATGCGGCAGGCGCAGCTTTGGATCGGCGGAGAGCGAGCTTGTTTCCGAATTGGTGTGCAGGCAGAGCACGCTGAGATCGCGCGCCACTTCGTGGACAGCAAACGCGCCTGATGATGCTTCCGCATCAATCAGAATCTCGCAGCCGTCTGAGTTAACCAGCTCGCGCGCGACCCGGGCGGCTTCTTGCGGCTGCCCCTTGGAATCGCGTACGACCAGGTCAATCTGCAGTCCCGCGAGACCGCCCGCGGCATTGACCTTCTCCACTTCCATTATCGCGGCATTGCGCGAGGAATTGCCAAGTTGCGCGACCCGGCCCGAGAGAATGGTCGGCATCCCGATTTTGATCAACTTGCCCTGGGAACGGGCGACCATGGGAGCCGCGAGCATCCCTACAGTGGTTACCGCAGCGCCCGTCAGCAACGTCCGGCGATCAAAGCCAATCCTGCGTCTGGTCATGTGGATTTCTCCCCTATTCGATTTCACTTTTTGCCGCCTTGTTATTGCCGGTTATTCTGGAACCCCTGTTTCATGCCGTCAAGAAAAATGATTAGTGAATCACTAATCAGGTTTGCTCGGCGCGGGCTTTGATCGCGAACAGCAGCTGGGCTGTCGCCATCACGTTGCCGTCCCGGCGATTCTCGGTGACCCGCACGCTGACGTGCGCGACACCCTCGGCCCGCTGATCGCAGCGCGCCGCGGCAACGAGTGTCTTCGCGCGCGTTGTGGCAAGCAGACCGACCGTCAGATTGAGCAGCTTCGGGAACCGTTTGCCGCCGCCGCTGGTGACCGCTGCGGCCGCCGTCTCGATGATTTCGAGCACGATGCCCCGGCGCACCGCTCCGCTCAAATCTCGATGCGCCTCGGAAATCTGTGCCTTCAGGATCGCCGAGGAATCGTCGGCGCTGACCGATTCCATCCGCGGCGGCGCGGAGATTCTGCTGCCTGCATTCGACGCCGGCAGGCGTTGACGCCGCGACCGCGCGTTGGCGTCCCCGAATGTAAAGCCGCCGGTGATGAACTTCAGGTATGTCTTAAGGACCCACGCCGGCAGCGGATCGTTTGAACTTTCGCGGTAGATGTAATGATAAGAAATATAGTTGCGGGCCGCGAGCAGGATGCAGACGATAACGTCCAGTTCCTCCTCGCTGTAGCCGCCAAGCTCTCCCTCCTGCTTGCTCCGCCGCAAGGACCGCAAATAGCCCTGGGTCATATTGTCCATGTGGTGGCGGAACGCTGTGGGCGAGAAAGTCTCGGCCTCGTTCAGGATCCGGTAGAATTCCGGCGTCCGGTGAAGGAACTCAAAAAACGCTTGAAAGCCGATCTGCTCACGCTTGAGGCCTTCCTTGCATCCGCCGAGACGTGTGCGGATGTAGTCGAGTAATTGTTGACCAACTTCGGGCAGAAGCTGATCAAAAAGGTCCTGCTGCGACGCGAAGTAGTTGTAGAACGTGCCCTGGGCTACGCGCGCCCTGGCGGTGATTTTCGCGACCGAAGCGTTGGCGTAGCCCTCAAGACCGACGATTTGCGTCGCCGCGGCGATCAATTTGCGTCGGGTTGCCGCCGATTTATCGGCACGGGTCATGCCACCGCGCGGGCGGGACATCGTGGTCTTTGGGGCACCTAGTTTGCCACGGGTTGGCATTTTCAGATCCTGAATCGCAAGAAAGGAGTGCACCGATGGGGCGCAAGTCGGTTCGCGTGTCAAACAACCGACCTGCGCATTCGAGCAATTATGAATGGTGAGTCTACGTTCATTTTTCTATTGACTCAAGGCGCTGCGGGTCGCCATATTCGATGCAGAAATAGCGGACGGCGCGGTGCGATCCCGTCAAAGCCCGCAACAAGAGGCGCCATTGACTCGGCCCGAGACGACGCTTTCAGCATCCGAGCTGCTGCAGCTGTATGCAGGCATGTTGCTGATCCGCGAAGCGGAAAAGCGGCTGTCCGGGCTGTTTACTGACGGGGAGATTCCCGGCTTCATTCATCTTTCAATCGGTCAGGAGGCGGTTCCGATCGGAATCGCCGCCGCGCTGCAGCCGGGCGACACGCTTGCTTCCAATCATCGCGGCCATGGCCATGCGATCGCCAAGGGGCTCGACCTTTCGCGGTTCTTCCTGGAAATCCTGGGCCGGCGCGAAGGCTATTGCGGGGGTCGCGGCGGCTCCATGCATGTGGCGGACATGTCGGTTGGCATGCTCGGCGCAAACGGCATCGTGGGGGCGGGCGTGCCAATCGCGGTTGGCAGCGCACTCGCACATAAGCTGCGCAAGAATGGCAACATCGCCACCGTGTTCTTTGGCGATGGCGCACTGGCCGAGGGAGTGCTCCACGAAAGCTTCAATCTAGCCGCGTTGTGGAGGCTTCCCGTCCTTTTCATCTGCGAGAACAACGGCTGGTCCGAGTTCTCGCCCGCCTCGCGCCAAATAGCCGCGGAAGTCTCAGGCCTGGCCGGCGCCTTTGGCATCGGCATGGAGACGGTGGACGGCAATGACGTCGTCGCCGTTCGCGCTGCTGCACTCGCTGCAGTCGGACGAATTCGCGATGGCAACGGTCCGTTCCTGATCGAATGCAAGACCACAAGGATACGCGGCCATTTTGAAGGCGATCCTCAGAAGTATCGGGACGCGACCGACCTCGAGGCCGCCGGCCGCAAGGATCCAATCAAGCGCGTCGAAGCAAAGCTGCGCGAAATGGGGGTATCGGAGCCCGATATCATTGCCGCCGCGGACACGGCAGCGCGCCGCGTCGACGAGGCCATCGCGATCGGGCGTGCCGGCACATCGCCAATTCCCTCCGAGACCCTGGCCGATGTCTATTCGAAGGTTGCGGAGGCGCGTCCATGACCGAGATCAGGTTCGGGCAAGCCGTCAACCGCGCGCTCGCCGACGCGATGGCGCAGGACGCCGCGGTGGTGCTCCTCGGCGAGGACGTGGCCGCCGCCGGTGGTCCCTTCGGCGTTACGCGCGGTCTTCTGGACCGCTTCGGCCCGGAACGGGTGCGCGACACGCCGATATCGGAGGCTGCCATCGTCGGCACCGCCGTCGGCGCGGCGATGTCCGGGCTGCGGCCAGTCGTCGAGATCATGTTTATGGATTTCGTCACGCTCGCCATGGATGCTCTGGTCAACCAGGCAGCCAAAGCGCGCTTTATGTTCGGCGGCCAAGTGTCGGTGCCGATCGTCGTGCGCATGCCGCACGGCGGCGGCATCAACGCCGGCCCGCAGCATTCGCAGTGCCTCGAGGCTTGGCTTGCCCATGTGCCCGGCCTCAAGGTCGTATGTCCATCCAACGTGGCGGACGCCTATGCGCTGCTGCGCGCCGCCATCGACGACGACGATCCGGTAATCGTCATCGAGAACAAGGCGCTTTATGCGAGCAAGGGCGATTTGCCGGAGCCGAAACCTTCGGCGTCGATCGGGCACGCACGAATTGCGAGGCCGGGTCAAGACGTCACCATCGTAACGTATGGCGCGATGGTGACAGTTGCCCTCGCTGCCGCGGCCGCGCTCGAACAAGAAGGCATCAACGCCGAGGTGATCGATCTGCGGAGCCTGCAGCCCTGGGATGAGATCGCGGTCATGGAATCGCTTTCGCGAACCCACCGCATGGTCGTTTGTCACGAGGCTGTGGAGGCATTTGGCGCCGGCGCCGAGATCGTCGCACGGCTGGCCGACATAGGATTCGACGAACTTGACGGCCCCTTGGTTCGCGTCGGCGCGCCGTTTATGCCGCCGCCTTTCGCCAAGACGTTGGAAGACTGGTTCCGGCCCAACTCCGCGCGCGTGATCGCGGCGGTGAAGCGGGCGATTGGGTGAGGGGGATCAATATGTCTGAGCGCATCCTGGTGGAGAGTACCGATCATATTGCCGTCCTGACCATCAATCGGCCGCAAGTGCTCAATGCTCTTGATTTGCCAACCCTGCTCGAGCTCGAAGTTGCCTTCGAGCGGCTCCAGCGCGACGATGACGTTCGCGTCATCATCTTCACCGGCGCCGGCGACCGCGCCTTCGTGGCGGGAGGCGACATCGAGGATCTGAACTCGCGCAACGGGCTCGCGCATTACCGGGAATTCGCCGAAGTCATCCATCGCGTTTTCCGGCGCATCGAGATTTGCGACAAACCAACGATCGCTGCCGTCAATGGCTACGCGCTCGGCGGCGGCACCGAGCTCATTCTGGCGACTGACATCCGTATTCTCGGCGACAGCGCTCGCCTCGGCCTGCCGGAAATTACGCTCGGCCTTTTCCCGGGCGCTGGCGGCACGCAGCGGATCATTCGGCAAGTGCCGCCCTGCCGCGCCAAGGAGATCATGTTCACGGGCGAGCAGATATCCGCTGCGGAGGCGGTCGCGATCGGGATGGCGAACAAGGTGGTGCCGAAGGACCGCGTTCTGGCCGAAGCGCGCACCCTCGCAGCGAAGATCGCGGCCAAGAGCCCGCTGGTGCTGAAATTGCTCAAGCGGACGTTGATCAATGGCGCTGATATGCCGTTGTCGGCTGCGCTTCCCTACGAGCAGAGCATGATCGGTCTCGTGCTCGACACCAGCGATGCGCATGAGGGCTGCAAGGCATTCCTCGAAAAACGATTGCCGATATTTACCGGACAGTGAGGTCATGACCGCGACGGATTTCGTCATGCCGAAGCTCGGGCTGACGATGACCGAGGGCACGGTCGCACGCTGGGGCGTTGCACCGGGAAGCCGCTTTGCGGCCGGCGACATCATCGTGGTCGTGGAGACCGACAAGATCGCTTATGACGTCGAGGCACCGGCGCCCGGTATTCTGCACGCGGCCTTGGTTTCCGAAGGCAATGCAGTTCCGGTTGGTACCCCGATAGGGCGATGGGAGGTCGGTGACGCCGAAGTCTCCCTTGACGCACCGGCGGTGACTGAACTGGCGGTCGAAGAACGCGCCGCTCCGCCGCACCTGGCCTCGGAAGAAGTGCGTATCCCGGCAACGACGCGGCCCGCAGGCGACGGCGAACGTATCCTGGCGACGCCTTATGCGCGGCGGCTGGCCCGGGAAGCCAGCATCGATGTCCGTTTGGTCGACGGCAGTGGCCCGCGCGGCCGGATCAAGGCGGCGGACGTCAATCGAGCAATCGCGGCGCGCGGCTCCCGCGCAGCGGCGCCAGCGCCCAGCTCCATCGCCGAGCAGCCGCGGACCGCCGTGATTACCGCTGGCGCTGAGGTCGACATTACGCGACTTCTCACGCTCAATGAGGACATCAATCGGGGCCTGCCGACCTTGCACGCCGAACTCGTGCATTACGTCGCTCTGGCCGCCTCGCGGGCCTTCAATATCGCGCCCGATCAATCGCTCATCGGGCTGGCAAGGGGCCGCGACGGAGCGGCGGGAATGGCCAGCATGCTCAGAAACAACGACTGCCGAACCCTCGGCGGCATCGTCGCCCGTGCCGAGAGTGCTACCGCGGTTGACGCATCGTCGCCGCGTGGCACGCTTTGGATTGACTGCACGCAAGAGGGTATTTCCTTCTTGTCGGCCGATCCGCCGGACGGATGGTCGGCTTCACTCAGCGTTGGTTCGGTGCGAAGGGAATTTCGCCCTGACGCCGAAGGCCGGCCGATCCCTGCCGCCGCGGCCAATCTCGTGCTGGCGTGCCGTGCCGGGGAGTTCGACTCCGCTTCGGCGCAGAGCTTGTTGGGCCGAATCCGCGCGCTCCTCGAAACCCCTCTCCTTCTCCTCGCCAGCTGAACATAGGTACGCCCAATGGATTTCCTTTTGTCAGACGACCAAAAAATGATTGCCGAGACCGCGCGCAAGGTCGGGGATCAGTTCGGTCTCGACTATTGGCGCAGTCTCGACGCCAAGAAGAGTTTTCCGGCCGAATTCTGGGGCGCGGTCTGCGAAGCAGGATTGTGCGGCGTCGCGCTTCCTGAAAAGTACGGCGGGGCCGGACTTGGAATGCTGGAAATGGCTTTGATCGTGGAGACCCTCGCCAGCTCCGGCGGCGGCTCGACGGTTGGCCAGCTATTCATGATCAATCCGATCTTCGGAGGGGTATCCATTGCGCGTTTCGGCTCCGAGGCCATGAAGTCCGAGCTGCTGCCCAAGCTGGTGGCAGGGAACATCAATTGCTGCATGGCATTGACCGAGCCTGATTCGGGTTCGAACAGTCTCGAAATAAAGACTTTCGCGACGCGGGACGGCAACGGCTGGCGTCTCAACGGCCGTAAGATCTGGATTACCGCCGTCGATTCCGCACAGAAAATGCTGGTCATCGCCCGAACTACGAAGGCGCAGGAAGTCAAGCGCCGCACCGACGGTCTGTCGATGTTCCTGATCGACGTGGAGCGCAAAGGCCTGACCTTCACACCGATCGAAAAGCTCGGTACCAACACGCTGTCTTCGTGCAGCATCTTTTTTGAAGACGTGCATGTCGACGGCGGCGAACTGGTCGGCACGCTCGACAAGGGCTGGCATGAGCTGCTCGACGTGCTCAACACCGAGCGAATCGTGACCACCGCTGGCTTGGTCGGCGCCGGGGATCTTGCTCTCCGCGAGGCCGTCGCCTATGCGAACGAGCGGCGCGTCTTCAGCAACAAGCCGATCGGAGCTTACCAGGGAATCCAGTTTCCCCTCGCGCAATCGTTTGCCGAGATCGAATGCGCGCGATTGATGAACTACAAAGCGGCGGCGCTGTTCGACAAAGGCCTGCCTTACGGATCGGAGGCGAACACCGCCAAGCTCATTGCTTCCCAGGCAGCCTCGACCGCCATTGAGAACGCGATGCAAACGCTCGGCGGAATGGGATACGCCAAGGAGACGCACCTTGAACGGTTATGGCGTGACGCCCGCCTATTCCGCTTCGCCCCGATCTCCGAGCAAATGATCCTCAATTTCATTGCCACGCAAAATCTTGGATTGCCGCGGTCCTACTGAGGCGGAGCGAGGTCCCAACCGATGATGAATCTATCAAGCTTCATTCGCTTCCACACTACGCGGACGCCCCGGCGAATTGCCGTCGTTTTCAAGGATCAACACATCACTTTTGCCGAGCTATTGCACCGCATTGAGAAAACCGCAGGTTATCTCGCGGCGCAGGGTATTAAGCCTGACGACGTTGTCGCCGTCGTGATGAAGAACAGCGTGGCTTTTCTTGAGCTTGCATTTGCTGTCAGTCATCTCGGTGCGGTATTTTTGCCAATCAATTTTCGCCTAGCTGCTGACGAGGTCGAGTACATCACCGGAAACGCGGAGGCAAAACTTGTACTCGCGGATGCGGAATTCGCGGCCGCCGTTGAAAATATCCGGTCGACAATTCTGTTGGACGACGCGGCCCAGGCCGACACCACCACTATTTCGGGGGACTACCCGCCGGCTGCAATGCATGTGCGAAAACCGCACGAACTGTTCCGCTTGATGTACACGTCCGGCACCACCGATCGGCCGAAGGGCGTGATGCACACCTACGATAATTTCTACTGGAAATGCATCGATCACGTCATTGCGCTTGGGCTTAGTCAGGATGACCGCTTGCTCGTGACAGGTCCGCTCTACCACGTCGGTGCATTCGACTTGCCGGGCGTCGCAGTGCTGTGGGTCGGAGGGACGCTTTGTATACACCGCGATTTCGACGTCGAACGCGTATTGAAGTCGATTGCCGAAGAGAAGCTTACGGGTGCCTGGTTTGCGCCGGTCATGCTGGGCGCCATTTTGGCTCATCCGGATCGTGCGGCTTTCGACGTCTCGAGCTTACGTTGGGTCATCGGCGGTGGGGAAAGGACGCCGGAATCGCGGATCCGCCAGTTCTTCAAATATTTCACGCAGGGCCGCTACATCGATGCCTACGGGTTGACCGAATCGTGTAGCGGCGACACGTTCATGGAGGCGGGCCGCGAGATCGAGAAGATTGGCTCGGTGGGGCGTGCGCTCGCCCATGTCGAAGTCGCAATCTGCAATCTACAAGGGCACCAACTACCGGCCGGCGAACCCGGGGAGATCTGCTTACGCGGGCCGAAGATCATGCAAGCTTATTGGCGCGATGAGAAGAAAACGGCGGCTTGTTTCCACGGCGACTGGTTCCGCACCGGGGATGTCGGCTATCTCGACGAAGAGGGATTTCTGTATCTCACGGATCGCGTGAAGGACATGATCATCTCGGGTGGCGAGAACATAGCCTCTTCCGAAGTCGAGCGCGTCGTCTACCAAATGCCGCAAATTCGCGAAGCGGCTATTGTCGGCCTGCCTGACGCAAAGTGGGGAGAGCGTCCGGTCGCGGTGGTCGTGCTCAATGCCGGGCAAAGCCTCGATTACGAAACGCTGGCGAAGCATTGTCGCGCGCACCTCGCAAGCTTCAAGGTTCCAAAGCAATTGATTCTAAGGGAGCAGTTGCCGCGCAACCCGTCGGGCAAAGTGTTGAAACGGCTGCTGAGGGACGAGCTGCGATAGGATTTTTCTGCCGGTGTAGCCGCACTCCGCACTCCGCGCAGCGGCCGGGAGCAAGCGCATGTTGAAGGTAGCGACATTGACGAAGCGTCGTGCGAACCTGTCCGTCGGCGAGTTTCAAAACCACTTGCGAGCAAGGTACGGACCTTTGTCGGCAAAGGGCCCCGGGTTGCGCCGTTATGTGCAATCCTGCGCACTGCCCCAGGGTTACGCAAAGGGCGAGCTGCTGTTCGATGCCATCAGCGAAATGTGGTTCGATTCGATGGACGCCTACAATCGTTACATTTGCTCGCCGGAATTCGTGGCTGCGCGGGAGGATGAAGGCACGTTCCTCGATCGATCGCGAACGGTGGTGATGCCCGTGAATGTCTATGTGATAAAGGACGGCGCAGTCCCCGACGGCGCAGTCAAGAATATCGAGTTCGTCAACCGGCGGCTGGGTATGGCGCTTGAGCCGTTCCGATCCTATTGGCGCGATGTTCATGGGCCGCTCGCCGCCAAAATACCGGCGATCCGCCGCTATGAGCAGAACCATCTGGCCCTGAGCGAATATCAAAACAGCCCGCCGCCATACGACGGGTTGGCTATCACCTGGTTCGCCTCAACCGCTGATATGAGGAGGGGAACGACGACGCCCGAATATACGGCGACGCGCGCCGACGAATCTCATTTCTTGCCCGACGGGCACTTGCCGATCATCATCACACAGGAGCATGTCGTGGTCTGACGCGCAGGCGCGCGAGCGATGCTCAAGTCACCGAAACGCCAGTACGTCGCCGGTTTTTTTCTGTCGGTTGAGATCGCTCGGCCGCGGGTGCGCCGCGCAACCCATAGGTAATGAACTTCATGTAGGCGTCCGTTACCCAACTCGGGATCGACTTGATCTCGCCATTCTCGCTTGCATAGCGCAGCGCCAGATAGGAACGGGCAGCGATCAAAATGTAGACGATGACCTCGAGTTCGCGGCGCTGATAGCCCGGATATTCGCCGCGCTCCCAGTCACGCTCGAGGCCGGCGAGGTAATTGTGGACGATGAGACTGAAATGCGCCCGATGCCCCTTCGGGGCGATTTGCTCGGCCTCGTTGAGCACGCGTAAGAAACTCGGGTTCTGCACGATGAAGTCAAAAAAAGCCAGGAAGCCCTTGCGCTCGCGCTCGGTCGGATCCTGCACGCCGCGCGTGCGCATAGTGATGAAGTCGAGCATTTCGCCGCCCATTTTGGGCAGTAGCTGATCAAACAGATCCTGTCGGTTCTCGAAATAGCTGTAGAACGTGCCCTGAGCAACATTGGCCTTCGTAGTGATGCGCGAGATCGTCGCATCAACATAGCCTTTTTCGCCGACGACCTCGGCAGCCGCGTGAAGCAGCGCCTGATACTTCGCTTCGGCGTTCTCCTTGCGCGTTCGCCTTTGCCCCGGCGTTCGACGTCTGATGATCACCACTGGGCCTTCTCCTCCGCCTCGGCTTTGCACCGGCAATGCGCTTGGCGGGGCCTGCAATTGCATTCGCGCAACGTGTCTAACACGCCACCCAGCCATAGGTAACGGGCGTTGACATAATCCGGCAGCCAATCAGGCGCCATTTTCTGCAGGATCGCTTGCCTTTAGTCTCCCGTGCGCCTCGCATCAGGCGGCTCCCGGCGTGCGCGACAACAGGCCCTGATAGGTTCCCCAAGTCGATCCCGCGAGCCAACCGCAGTCAACCGGCAGGTCGATGCCAGTAATCGCCGAAGCGGCCGGAGAAAGCAGAAACGCTACGGCGGAAGCGATCTCGGACGGCTTCACGAGTCGGTTCAGTGCCGCGTTGCCGGCGAGCCGTGACACGTCGCGCCGCCCCGCATCGATCTCGGCTTGCAAGGCGGGAGTTGCCGTGTAACCCGGCGACACCGAGTTTACTCGGATTCCCTCGCGGCCCCAGGCAGCGCAGAGGCACGCTGTCATCGAGATGACCGCTGCCTTGGCCGGCGCATACGAATGCAGCGGCATGGAGCGCAAACCTGCCACGGAAGCGATATTGACGATCGCACCCTCGGCGCGCGCGGCCATGCGCCGCCCGAAGGCGACGCAGGTCACATAGGTTCCGCGCTGGTCGATATGTACGATCCGGTCCCAGAGGTCGAGGCTGAGCTCTTCCGGCCGAACCGGCGGCTGGATCACGCCGGCGCTGGTGACAAGGCCGCTAACCGGACCAACTTGTTTCTCGATGGCAGCGGCGGCCTCGTCCACCTGTGCCGCGTCGCCCACGTCCATGCGGAAATAGTGGCCGCCGATCCGTTCGGCGACGGTTCGCCCTAACTCATCCGCAATGTCGGCGACGATGACGCGCCAGCCGCCCTCAGCCAGGCACTCCGCGCAGGCGGCCCCGATGCCACTGGCGCCTCCGGTGATCACCGCAACGGGCTTCGGCGAGCTATCCATGAAAAACTCCTCCCCCCATCAGACCAACCTGCGCGCCGCGCGCACCAACGGTACTGGGCCTCATGGAAACTCCTTCCGAGCGGGAATTCTTGAGAGCTTTTGGAAACCGTAAGGCGACGCCCAGAAGAGCATCGTCACAATGACCATGCAATCGTTCACCTGGGCGGCATCGCTTTCCATTCCCCTTATTTTGACTATTGAATCAATCGTTATTATTAGCGGCGCCGTCAGAACCTTTCAAGCCTTCGCTTTCCCGATGCGCGCGGGGCATCGCAAGGTCATGCAGCCAGTGAGTGAGTGAGTGAGTGAGTGAGTGAGTGAGTGAGTGAGTGAGTGAGTGAGTGAGTGAGTGAGTGAGTGAGTGAGTGAGTGAGTGAGTGAGTGAGTGAGTGAGTGAGTGAGTGAG
>Ga0181532_10001730_pt1 | contig 20899 bp, 18 predicted proteins | sample PEATcosm2014_Bin_33_FD_119768 | JGI IMG/M metagenome (GOLD analysis project Ga0181532, IMG submission 119768) | Peatland microbial communities from MTU Mesocosm Facility, Houghton, MI, USA - PEATcosm2014_Bin11_30_metaG | ecosystem: Environmental > Terrestrial > Soil > Wetlands > Peat | place... | reverse complement strand
CTTAGGTCTAGCTATGACCCAACTGGTTCTTAACGCTCCGCCAAGGTCGCCCTCAACTTGGACTTCTAGCGAGATCAAAGGCGGCACAACTCACCAGCTGATGATCCAGTGCGAGCCAAATTCCAGAAGGTGCTCGATATTTTTGGCGAAAAGCTTTCCGGTATTCCCAACGTCACATGGACCCGGCCCAAGGGCGGCTATTTCATCAGCCTCGACGTTCCCGAAGGCTGCGCGCGCCGCGTCGTCGCTCTCGCAAAAGATCTCGGCGTAGAACTCACCCCTGCCGGTGCCACGCATCCTTACGGGAAAGATCTCCACGACCGCACAATTCGTATCGCCCCCACATTCCCCGAATTGCCCGAAGTCACGCAAGCTGCTGAAGGAGTGGCCATTTGCGTACTCCTCGCCGTATTCGAGAAGCTGTCCAAGAATTCGCCGGTCTAGCGCCAGGAAAGATTGTCCATGAGGAACACTTTTCTTAACGAATTACCCAAAGCGCTCCGGCGCGCCCAATTGCCCATTCTCTGGATGGGACTCACCTATGCACTTGGAGTGATTACCGGCGCCATAATGGTGCATGCCCACAGCAATTTCGCTCTCTCGTATCGAGACCATCTGGTCGGGCGCGCCCAAGCCAGCGATCCATCCGCGATAGCCTTGAACCGCGGCTTTCCCGTCCGCGCAGCGTTCCTTGATTGTGCGGGCAACCTCCGTGGCGCGGTTCCTTCCACAATGATGGGCCTTGCGCTCGTGATGCCTTTCCCGTGGGCTGCTTTTCGGGGATGGATCGGCGGGATTGTCTCGGTGGATGGCGAGCACAAGAGCCGGCTGAGGCACGGGCGCGAGGGACTCTACTATATCGGCGTTTTGATTCTGCAGTTGATCCCGTATTCGCTGGCGGGGGGGACTGGGGTTCGCCTCGGGCTTGCGTATCTATTTCCGAAGGGGCGATGGGGCTATCCCGGATCCAAACGCTGGATTGGTCTTCCTTCGGAAGGTCTCCGGGACGTCGGCCGGATCTATGCGCTGATCGTCCCGCTCTTCCTCTTGGCCTCGTTGGTGGAGTTTCTGGCGGCGTAATTCGGGCTTCCTGGTCGCCCTCCCTGCCCGTCTTGCCCAACACAACACATCCGCAAAACAACTTGCCGAACTCCCTGTCGCGTGAATTACACTTCATCTCGGTTGGAGTTCCTCCTCAACCGCCTTGTGCCTGTTCGCAACGGGCGCAGGGTCCGCGCGCCAGCGCCGCGTCCCGTTCGCGGGACCTCCCCTCGTTACGGGGACATCACACCTGCACACACAGTGCAGGCAGGAGGAATTTGCATGAAAGCTGTTGTATCGCTTCTATTCGTATTTGCCCTAGTGTGCTCCGCGGCGCCACCCACCTATGCCGAGCCGCGCCAGGTCCTGCAGGGCACGGAAATCCATCTGACGCTCATCAACGACCTCAACTCGTCCAGCGCCCGCGAAGGCGATCCCTTTATCGCCGTTCTGGCGCAACCGGTGGCGCTCGACAGCCGTATCGTCCTTCCCGCAGGCACGCGCGTGCATGGCGTTATCGGCACCATCCAGCGTCCCAAGCAGTTTGCGATGTTTCGCGGCCAGGCATACATGAACCTCAGCTTCAACAGCATCGAGATCGATAGCCGTCTCATTCCGGTACAGATGAGTCTGTTGGCGATAGGACAGCCGCGCGTCAATTCAGACAGCAAGCGCCGCCGCGATGTGAAAATCGTGGAAGGCGAAATGGTGGAACAGAAGCACGACTACAAGGGTGACGCGGAGGGGTTGGTTATCGGCGGAGGCGGCGGCTCTTTGGTCGGCCTGGTCTTCAGCAACGTAGCGCGTGGTACGGGCATAGGCTTTGCGGCCGGAGCCGTTTACGTGGTCGCTCGCAAGGGCAAAAACGTTGAACTTCCCGCGCAGACGGGAATACTGGCGCGGCTCGATAGCACCATTACGGTACCGTTCATTGCCGCAAGCAACGACGCCACCGGCAGCACTACGAATTCCCGATAGCACAAGAAAGCAACCTCCTCTCAACCGCCCGCCCGTGGCAACGCGCGCGGGCGGTTCTTATCACGAGATGAGTAAGGCTGAGGTAATCAGACCGCTAAGTGGAGGGAGGTGAGCGCCGCGATTCCATCAGGGGAGAATCACGGCGCCCTAGAGGGTTCTGGCTGGGCTATTCGTGGACTTTCCTTGGGGGTGAGAATTGACTCGAGGGAACAACGAAGCCCGGCCGAAACCAGTCCACTTTGTTTTCGAGTCGTACAACTCAACTTCTGGCCATGAGATGTGCAGGAATGAGGCCACTGTGAGGATTTCCCAACTCGCTGCAAAGTCTACGTTTACGGGAGGCCCTGGAAAGTCAGCTTGCTTCAGCGCGGGAAGCCGTCCCATTACGGGACAATCCCCGTGGAGATCCTAACCTCATCACCCTCCGAGCCGTTTCGCTTCACTCCTCGGCAGCATTCCCCCATTCAGTTTTTTTATCCGCTGCATTGATTTTTTGCGTTCCACTTGCCGCCTTTTTCCAATTGACGCTCAATGGAACGCCGCGATACCTTTTATCCATCAAGGGACCGAATGCTGGGCACCCAACAAATTAAAAAATTCCGGATCGCTCCATCTCAAGGAGATTCATGTCCAACGAACTGCGTAATTTTCTAGCCCTCACCTATGAGGAGCTGGAAGAACTGAATTTGAAAGCGAAAGAGCAACGCAAGAAACGCACTCCCTTCGGCAAAATCCAGGAAGAACGCCTGAAGTATCTTACCGACGAAAAGCGCATTAAAGCGGTCACGGTCCTTTTCTCCGACCTCGAGGGCCGTCTCCACATGCTCGATTACGATAAAAAATTCCTCATCAAGAGCTATGACAACCTCACCTTCGACGGCTCCTCCATCCGTGGTTTTACCGCCCAGCGCGAAAGCGATCTTCGCCTCGGCATGGATTGGGCTTCCTTCTACTGGGCCCCTGCCGACATCTTCGGCGGCGGCAAGGTCCTGGTCTTCGGCGATGTCATCGACAAGGATGGCACGCCCTACAGCGCCGATATCCGCGGCGTCCTCAAGGGTTATGCCGACTCGCTCTATAAGAAGGAAGACTACACGCTCAACGCCGCCAACGAAATCGAAGGCTTCCTCTTTCAGGGCCCCGACGCCGAGCGCACTTATCACGAGACCGGCAAGTTCGAGTATGTCAATACCGGTGGCTACTACCACTCGCTGCCCGGAGATCCCCTGCGCACTTTCATTGACACCACCGCCGAAGTGCAGCGCGCCATGGGTTTCCAGAACGAGAAGGACCATCCCGAGGTCGCGCCCTCGCAGTTTGAGATCAACTATGGTTACACCGACGTGGTCGGCGCCGCCGACCAGATCCAACTTTACAAATTGATCTGCCGCCAGGTGGCCAACAAAATGGGGCTAACGGCGAGTTTCCTGCCCAAGCCGGTAGTTGGCGTTAACGGCAGCGGCATGCACACCAACGTTTCCGTCAGCAAGGAAGGCAAGAACCTTTTCTGGGATCCCAAGGGCGAAGAGAAGCTAAGCAAATTCGGCTGGGCTTTTGTCGATCGCGTGCTCACCCACGGCAACGACCTTTGTCTGGTGATGAATTCGAGCGTCAATGCGTATCGCCGCCTGGATCCACACTTCGAAGCCCCCAATCAGCTTAAAGCTTCAGCGGTGGATCGGGGCGCAATGATCCGTATCCCTATCGGTAACGAGCGCAGTATGCGCGTCGAATTCCGTGCTGTTGCGCCCGATGCCAATCCGTATCTCGTCATGTACTCGATTTTCAAAACCGGCCTCGAGGGAGAGACCGCGAAAATCAAGAACCTGCGCTCCGCCGAGCGCTACCTTCCGGACAACATTTACACTGCCATCGAAAACTTCGACAAAGTCGAGTGGACTGGCGAGTTGCTCGGAGCCGACGTCAAGGCTCGCTATTCCGATTTGAAGAGGGCTTCCGCGGATCGCTGTGCGCGCTCCCTTGGGACCATCGTCAAAGCTCCCGAAGTCCAGTTCCACCACGAGGTCTATAACCAGTTCCTTTGGAACAAGTTCTAGACCGAGGCTGTTTTCCGATGTTGCAGACTCCCTGGTGCCTGCCAGGGTCCCCGAAACGCCCGCCGACTTCTCCTGGCGGGCGTTTCGCTTCTTCAGTGGACGTGGACGCGCCGTTATTTGTAGTTTTTTGAGGGAGTCGTGGTCAGAAATTCCACACCGCAACGATACAGCTTGCCATTTGGGAAATCGGAGACGCTGGCAATGCGTGCGGGAACAAAGATGGCTGGCGCCTGCGGCGACTCCGGTGAGAAGGGCACGGCAATCATCACGGAGATGTTCACCAGATAGAAATTCTTGGTTTTGAAGCTCATCCCGCCACGCGACATGTCAATGCACACCACGATGTCGTCGCCAAACGCTTCGCTTCGCACACAAGCAAAATAATTAACTTTGGCGCGCACGCGTTGCCGCCGATCGAGCAACGGCGCGGGAGCGGGGAGCGCGGCTGTCCGAGAAGCCGGGAGCGGCGGCCGAAGCGGCTTCGGGATGGCCGGTGCGGGTGGCGCAATCGAGTTAGGCGGCGCGGGTGGCAAATCCAGCACAGCGACAGCCGTTGGTGCCGGTGGGTGCTCTGCCCCAGACGGAAGAGTCGCGACCACCGGGCGCAGCGAGGGCAGGTGGGTCGTCTGTTTCCACACCGTTGCCAGGCCGCAGTTGTCGCAATGGCGCACCAACCCCCCATGAATCGCGCATACATCGAATTCAAAATCGCCATTTATTACGGTTAGAGGCGCGTGGCAACTGCTGCATTCCAGAGAAATGACCAGGGGATGCTCTTCGGCTGACGGGGGTGGTGGAAACTCGATCTGCCAGAAATCCAGCGACTCATCCATGAAAGCCACGCCGTAGGTATGCACCCCTTCGCTTTCCGCGATTTCACCGACCACACGGATTTCCGCCTCACGATTGCTCACCATCGAGCGCAGAGTGAGTTCCTGCTCGGCAATCAGCTTTTTCAGGGAGACAATGCCCGCGCCGTGCAGGCTCAGCACCACCGTCTTGGTGACTTCAGAGAAGACTCGGCCCTCGGAATCGGTGCCGATCAGGAGAATAGGAACCTGCTTGGATATGCGTCCGCTACGACGATCCCTTTGGTCGGTCATCTTGGCAACCTGGGGAAGGGGCCAAGAGTTTTACTGCTTTCATGATAGCCGAGGGAGAGCGTTGAGGTTTAAGAATTCAAGCGCGTGTTGCCTGAAAGGAACGGCGAGCGCAACGCGGGCGCCAGGGAATCCCTGGGACAGAGTCAGGAGCCGCGTGCCGTCAAAGGACCACGCAAGGGGAAAGAATGGCGTTACAGTGTGCGATTAGCCGGCCAACAGCGTTTCCTGGCTGGCCACGGCCTGCCAACCGCGCTGGCCATAGACAAAAACCTGCATGACGCGAGACTGGCGGCTGAAGATGTGGCCTGCTTGCGTGCCGCGCGCCGACCAAACCGAGGTGATCACGGCGGTGTCTTGGAAGATGCGGATGCGCACATCCGACACCACAAAGGTCTCGTACGTTGCCGGCGCACTCTGCACATAGGCCATAAGGGCGTTTTTGTCCATCATGATGCCGTTGGGCGCCGTCCCGATGAAGTCCTCTCCATACACGCGGTGGAAAAATGAGGGATTCTTGAGTTGCACGGCCCGGGCGGTTTCCCGCACCAGGTTCACGAGTTCCTCGCGGTGCAATTCTGCTTCGGCGGCCATTTCCTTGCGTTCATCGGCATTGCATTGGGCTCGGGTGGAGGGGCAAAAGAACAGGAAGGAGGCGCACAGGATCATCGACGCAATGATCGTTTTCATCGAAAACACCTCAACCATCTGACCTGGAAGGTCCGTATCAGAAAGCCGGCTCCTTTTCAGAGGTGACTGGCTCCAGTTGTGAGTATAACGAGGAAGACAAGCGCCGCAGAAGCGTGGTGCGGTGAGAGTAAGCAGCGAGAACGGAAAGAAATGTGACGCGTCCCGGCGGAGTGAGTTGGGGTTCAGGATCGCCGGAACGCGCCAAGGAGGAAACGAGGACTGCATTAACGACAACGCGATTTGAAAATCATGCGGCGGCGCCCGAGGTATGCGTGTGCGGGCGAACGTCCACGCCGTCACGTTTCAGGTAGCGGTACAGGCTGGTCCGGCCAATGCCCAGAATTTGCGCGGCGCGCAGGCGGTTGCCGTTACACATCTGTAGAACTTTCTGAATGTGATGCTTGCGGATTTCGTCCAGCGAAAGCGGATGCCACTCTTCGTCATTGGCCAGGCGCGTGTTGCGATGCTGCAGGTGCTCGGGAAGGTCGCTGATGTCAATGAAATCGCCGGTGGCGGTGATGCAGGCGGTGGAAATCACGTTTTCCAGTTCGCGGACGTTGCCCGGCCAGGGATGCTGAAGAAGCAGCGTCTGCGCCCGGCGGGTGAGGCCCGCGATGGTCTTGCCGTAGGCATCGTTGTACTTCTTCAGGAAGAACTGCACCAGCAGTGGAATGTCTTCCAGCCGCTCGGCCAGCGACGGAATGCGGATCTGAATGGAGCTCAGCCGATAGAAAAGATCTTCGCGGAAGCGCCCGGTAAGCACTTCGGCGCGCAGGTCGCGGTTGGTGGCGGCGATCAGCCGGACATTCACCTGCTTGATCTCGGGTGAGCCGACACGCTGAATCTCACGGTTCTGTATGACGCGCAGCAGCTTGGCCTGCATGGGCAGGGAAGTTTCTCCCACCTCGTCCAGAAACACCGTGCCCCCGTTGGCGTACTCGAACAAGCCCGGGCGTGTGTCCGTGGCCCCCGTGAAGGCTCCTCGCACATGGCCGAACAGTTGGCTCTCCAGAAGGGTATCCACCAGCGCGGAACAGTTGCACACCGCCATGCGTTGCTGGCTCACCGGGCTGATCTGATGTATGGCTCGGGCAACGAGCTCTTTGCCCGAGCCGGTGGGACCGATTAGCAGAACGTTGGTGTAGTGGCGGGCTACCTTACGGGTGAAGTCGAAGACTTCCAGCATGGCCGGGCTCTTACCGATGATGCCGTGGAATTCCAGGTCTTTCAGGAGTTGCTCCTCCAGCGCGCGTACGCGGCGCCGCTGATCGTAGAGTGCCGCAACATCGTCCAGAGTGCGCTTCAGGCGGACATGATCCACCGGCTTAGGCAGAAAGTCGGTGGCGCCGCGGCGAATCGCCTCCAGGGCGTTGTCCAGCGTGTAGTCGGCCGTCATCACGATGATGTGCAGGCCTGGATCGCAGCGCAGAGCGCGATCCAGGAACTCAAAGGGCGCCGAGTTCTGCAGGTGGATGCCGGCAAGAACCAGCCGGCAGCGGCCAGAGCGGATCAGGCGAAGCGCTTCCTCCGGATCGCCCGTGGGGATAGGTTCATAACCGAAATCAGAAATCAACGCGGAGAGCGAATCGCGCTCAGTCGGCTCGTCGTCAAAGACGCAAGGAGTGAGTGAGGTGTGTAGGGTTGCGACTTCTACGGATTTGTAAGATGCGTATGCCATGCACAACGCAAAGGCAACAAGTGTGCCAAACCCGGCGCTGCGTGTTTCGCGCTGGAGAATTTGCCCCACGATGCAGGAGCGAAAAGGCCAGCAAGCATAAGTAGTGTGCAATGAATGAACTGCTGGCGTGTTTCGCGGGAAGGATTAGAAAACGAAAAGGAACGGACGAAGGGAGGCATTGCCAAGGCGAATCGAACTCTCTCCCAAATCGGGCCATTGTTCCGAAACGGCAGGGAATCCTAATTCACAGGAAACTGGTTTTGCCCGTGCCGCGGTTGCACGGGACTCAAACGAAATTCGTGACCACCCTGCGTGTCGCACCCGATGAATTCAGCTTCATAGGCGACCGGGAAGGAGCGCTGGAGAGGCGTCGGCTGCAGCATACGTATGAAAACAAGGGCCCCTTCGCCGAGCATGTGTTTCAACGAAATATGTTTGCCGGCAAAGTCGTCCCAGGAAAGCTCGGACTTTTCCACGAAGAAGATTTCGTCCTCGTCCCAGCCGGAAACCTCCACGCGGTAATTACTCGCAATCGACAACGTTTCGGAGAGCACCGGAATTCCTCCAGTGAAGGGAAGAGCAGTTGCTTTGCCAGTGGAAGAGAATGCAAGAGAAAGCAAAGGAAGCATTTAAGCGAGGTTAAAAAGAAGCCATGTGTGCGGGAGAAACAGGACCACAAGGATGTGGTTCAGAGTGAAGCACTCCGCTCACGCGATTTCGTGGGCATTAGAAGAATATGCGGAACGCCGTCTTCTCCACGATCGGGAATATACGCTGGAAGATGACCAGGCCTACAAGGAGACCCGCCATGGCGAGGCTGTTGCCGCGAATCCAGTCGAGGTACTTCTGGGCTCGCGTTTCGCTCATGAACAACATGATGCCAGTGCTGCCATCCAGCGGCGGAGCAGGGATGAGATTGAAGGTGCCGAGAAGCAAGTTCAGGGAAAAAACGGTGAAAAGGATTACTGACACGAAACCGGGTTTGCCTGTGAGCGGGTCATTCGCGAACAGGTTGTAGGAGTCTCCAATGCGAAGAGCCAGCGCGGCGAGCAACATCAGCGTGAAGTTGGCGGCGGGTCCCGCCAGGGCCATCCAGGCAGAGCGCCGGGGATGACGCCGTTCCCAAAGAGGATCGTAAGGAGCGCTGGCCCAGCCTATCATGCCTCCCCACAAAAAGAAGCTCAGGATGGGTATGACCACCATGCCAAACGGAGATCTGCGGATGTGCGGGATGGGGTTCAGGGAGAGTTGGCCGCCGAGAGCGGCCGTGCTGTCTCCTCCGATTTTGGCGACGAGTGCGTGCGCCGCTTCGTGGCACGTGGTGGAGAAAAGAAATGCGACATACCAGATGAACGCGAGAGCTAGTGTTTCCGGAGAGAGATCGGGCATAGAGAACTTTAGGTTAGGGTGTCAGGCCGCCGAATGCAAGGCAAGCCGGGGGGAAAAATAAGAGTGAAGAAAGTGTAAGAGAACAGGTTGCATCGTCCGGGAAATACGAGGGACAGTATCGCACAAAACGCACGGAGCAAATGGATTACGGGTCCCGCTGGACGCGCGGGAATGTTCTAGGCAAGAAAGGATCTTTGCTGTATCTTTGAGGCAATCTGTGTGTTGGCCGCCTTATTGTGGTGTGCTGAGGAATGCCGATTGAGGGTTTACGATGAAGGCATGTTTCCTTAGCACACCCGCGGCCGTCGAAAGCAATCCCTTACAATACGGAGAATTCGAGACGCCAGTGCCGGGCGCGGGCGAAGTGCTTGTGCGCGTACAGGTGTGCGGCGTGTGCCGCACGGATCTGCACGTGATCGAAGGGGAGCTGCCGGCGAAACTCTCTCCGGTAATTCCCGGGCATCAAGTTGTGGGGCGCATCGCCGCAAGAGGTGGGGGCGCGAAACGATTCGCCACGGGCACACGCGTCGGCATTGCCTGGCTACACAAGACGGACGGCACCTGTGAATATTGCCGAAGAGGTGAAGAGAATTTGTGCGATGCCCCGCTGTTCACCGGCTATAGCGTGAACGGTGGGTACGCGGAATACATTGTTGCTCCGCACGACTTTGTCTACGCGATGCCGGAGGGGTTTCCAGACGAGCAGGCGGCGCCGTTACTCTGCGCCGGAATTATCGGCTACCGCTGCCTGCGATTAAGCGGAATTCAAGGCGGCGAGCGGCTGGGCTTTTACGGTTTTGGCGCCGCCGCACATGTGGCGATTCAAGTGGCCCGGCATTGGGGAGTGGAGGTGTACGCGTCAACGCGCGATGCAAGGCATCAGGTACTGGCGCGAGAGTTAGGGGCCGAATGGGCAGGCGGAACACTCGAGCCGCCCCCCAAGAAGTTGGATGCGGCCATCGTGTTTGCACCCGCGGGAGAGATCGTGCCTGCGGCGCTTCAGGCCTTGCGTAAAGGCGGGCGTTTGATCCTGGGCGGCATCCACATGAGCCCGATACCCCCCTTTCCTTACGAACTGCTGTATCAGGAACGGATGGTTCGCAGCGTAGCCAACAACACGCGCAAGGACGGCGAAGAATTCTTGCGCTTGGCCGCGGAAATACCTGTAAAGACACGAGTCCAGGCATTTCCCCTGAAAGAGGCCAACCGGGCGCTGAACGCGCTCAAGAACGACGCGATCCCAGGAGCAGCGGTGCTCCGAGTGAGCGACTAACCCACCATTTCTGGCCATCCCCAAACGCTTGGGGGGCTGCTGGGGCAGGGCAGCAGATGCTACATCTGTCACGACCCTGCCGGAACAGTGCGTGCCAAAACGGGGCAGCGAACGAGCAAGACCTCCCGATCATCGGTGGTCTTGGGTTGCGGGGAGTGAAGGCAAGTGAAAGGAACCTTTAGGGTTTATGGCGATAGCTTAAAATCTCAACAGTTGTCTGTGTGATTTCGCATCACAAAATGGGGGAAAACACTCAAAACCCTTATCTGAAGCCCTTTTCATAGTCGTGCTGACAGTGGCTAAGTGGCAGTAACCGAACGGGTTAGGTCCAGTTTATCGTTTTGAACCGGTTCGGCACAGGGGGTGCACATAGGAACACAGGATTAGGGGTCAATGAATGAGCGCTTCCCTCGTTCGGGCTTTCTTGATGCAGCTGGGGCTTCCGCTGAGTGCAGTTCTTCCAACTCGCTCCATAAGCCTTCAAGAGATTGGACAGACACAATTCCCGGGGGACGAGGATTGGATGAATCTTGTTGATCCCTGTAGTAGTTAGCGGGGAGAAGAGCATGACGGTGAAAATAACAAATCGCTCCCGCCGCGTGGCATATCTGGTACTGCTGTTGATGGTGGCCGTGGCTTTGACCTCGGCTCTGGTTCTCGCCGGCGAACGCAACTGGAACAGCGAAAAAAGGGAAGTCTCCCACCACATTCCTGCCAGCACACAATCGACAAACTTGAGGGCGGAGTTGACGGGATGTCCATGCGCCTAGCCACTGCTGCACGATACCTGGCGGTGACGCTGGGAAGTGCGGTTGTGCTTTTGTTGGTGGGCGTCGCGCCCGCCAAAGCGGATATCCACCCGGTACCCCTCGATAAGAATACGGATTCAGCGAAGTGTCTGGAATGTCACGCGGAAAAAGCCAAAGGGAAATCGGTGCACACGGCGATCTCGATGGGCTGCACCACGTGCCACGAGATTCGCATCAACAAGGATGTTACCCGCGTGAAGCTGACCACCACGACGCCGCAAGCGCTGTGCTTCACGTGCCACGCGGACAAGAACGCCGCGGAACTCAAAGGGTTGGTGCACAAGCCTGCAGTGCGCGATTGCCTGAAGTGCCATGACCCGCACAGTTCGGATAATAAATTTCAGTTGTTGAAGCCGACGTCCGGCGACGCGAAGGAAAACCTCTGTTTAGGCTGCCACACAACCGGCTTGAACGTTCCCGAAAAGGGCAGCAGGCACGCCGCGTTGGATATGGGTTGCGAGACCTGCCATCTGACCCACAAGACCGGCGAAGATCCCACCACCGAGAATCTGAACCACTTGACCAAACCCGCGCCGGCGCTTTGCGTGGATTGCCACGATCCAAAGGACGCCGACCTGCAGAAGGCGCACCAAAATCAACCGTTCGGCACAGCGGATTGTTTGCAGTGCCACGACCCCCACCAGTCGGCGGCACCGAAGCTGATGGCCAAGTTCATGCATCCGCCCTTTGCGGACAAGCAGTGCGAGGTATGCCACGCGCCGGCGAAGGACGGAAAAGTGGTGCTGACGCAGACGGACGCCAAAACATTGTGCGTGACGTGCCATGACGAGCAGGCCAAGCAGATTGCTGCAGCGAAAGTGCAACATCCCGGAGCTGCGGGTGATTGCACCGATTGCCATTCGCCGCATGCCAGCAGGACGCCCGGGCTGCCCAAGACCGACGCGGTTAACATCTGCCTGCAATGCCACGCCGACATCGCGGAACTGGCCAAGAAGAAAGTCCGCCACCAGCCAGCGTTCGTGGACGGATGCGGCACCTGCCACAACGCGCATGGCAACGATAATGAACATTTATTGCGAGTTAAGGACGTCAACACACTTTGCCTGGAATGCCACGGACCGGACACCGTACCGGAGCGGCTGGAAAGCCAACATCTGATCGCCATCTTCGATGGGAAAGTAAAGCTGCCGGAAAAATATCACGTACCGATTCTTCCACTGAAGTACAACACAGGGCACCCGGTGGAGTTCCATCCGATCTCGGGGCCGATTGATCCAAAGAATCCGGCTGCCGGGCAGATGAACTGTCTGACCTGCCACCAGGCGCACTCTGGAAATCAGCCGGGAATGTTAGTGAAGGATCAGAAGGCGGGGATGGATTTCTGCAATACCTGCCACAAGGGCAAGTTGAAATAGGAGTTAGGAGAGACGTAGGTATGTTCGCTCATCGCTCAAATACGAATCGCAGCTCGAAAGTCCTGGTAACCCTCGCTGGATTGCTAGCGCTCACGCTGATCCTGCCTGTAGTTACGGATGCGGCCCAGAAAAAGAACAAGAATGCGGACCCCAACGCGCAACTTCCGAAGCGCGTGAACTTTGATATCAGCAAGATCGTGTGGCCGAGTCCGCCAGAAATCGCGCGGGTCAAGTTCGTGGAACAACTCACCGGTCAAAAAATCGATTTCAACCGGCCAATCAACAAACCGCAGAAGCAAAAGCAGAGTTGGATGGACCGCCTGGCGGGCACCAAGCCCCAGGTTGACATGGTGCAAGATCTGCCTTTCCAACTGGTGCGCACCTACGGCCTCGCCTTTGATTCCAAGGGAAACATCTACGCGGCGGACCAGGCCGTCGGAGCGATCTTTGTCTTTAGCCCGGACGCTGACAAGAAATTTGACGTGCAGATGATTCGCAACGGCAAGGAAGCCCATTTTGGGTTAATCAACGGACTGGCAATCGACGACACCGACCGGCTTTTCGTAAGTGACGACCAATCCCACAAGGTGCATGTCATCAACCCGCAGCACCAGGAGGAAGCCGCCTTTGGCGCCGATGTGCTGGTGCGGCCTGGCGGAATGGCCATCGATGAGGAGAACCGCTTTTTATATGTAGTGGATACGGGTAGCGATGTGGTGGATGTGTTCGATGCGGACAATTACAAGCTGTTGCGGAAGATCGGAACGCCCGGGAAGAAACACCTGTTGAGCGATCCGGGGGATTTCTCGTTGCCCACAAACGTTGCCGTGGATAAAGAGGGCAACGTCTACGTCACGGACACGCTCAACAATCGCGTGGAAATCTTCGATGCGGACGGAAAATTCGTCAGCATGTTTGGCAAGAACGGCGACGGCCCCGGGCACTTTGCGCGGCCCAAAGGGATTGCCATTGATAGGGATGGACACATCTGGGTGGTGGACGCAGTGCAACAGCGGGTACAGGTATTTGATACCGAAGGGCGCCTGCTGATTTATTTTGGCGAACCCGGAAATTGGCCGGGGCAGTTTTCCGCCCCCTATGACATCGCCATCGATCCCAAGAGCAACCGCGTGGTTACCTCGGAGCAGTTTCCCGGACGCGTGCAGATGTTCCGCTACGTGACGGACGCGGAAGCGGCCACGGAAAAGGCCAGCCGCGAACAGCAGCCCAGCAACACAACGTCCCAGCCGGTAACGCAACCGGCACAAAAGTCGCCGGAGGCCGCGCCATCGAAGAGTGGCGCCGCGGAAAAGGCGCAAGGATTGGTGACTCCATGAGCCGCCAAGAGCTGTGGTTGTCTCCGGACAGCCAAGACAGGAAGGGATGGGTCCGGCCGGCCCGTCCCTTACTGATTCGGAGAAGTCTTCGTTCGAACGAAAAAGCAGTGCAGTGTTGCAACACAAATCAGGAGGTTCTTTCAATTATGAAGAGAATCATGTTGGTACTAATAGGGGTTCTGGCGGCGGCGACGTTTGCTTCCGCTCAAGTGAACTCGAATTGGTCGTCGCCGACGGACGTATTGGGTGCGCACCTCGTTTATGGACGGGGTTGTGTAGCCTGCCACGCACCGCACAGCGGCGCCCGGGGCAATGGCATCACGACGGCGGATCCCACGAGCGGGGATGCGGCGTTGTGGGGCGCGAATGTTTCCCCGTACTACAGCCAAACCTTTGCGTTTGGCGATGCAGGCGCTTATCCAGTTACGACCCCGGCGAACATGGCTGCCGGCGTGCATGATCCGACGGTCGGCATCATGCTTTGCCTAAGCTGTCATGACGGCAATATAGCGGTGAACGGAATGATGACGGGCCAGACCGTCGAAGTGATCCCGAATGCTATCGGCGGTCACGCTCCGACGTGGCTCGGCAACGACGGGGGAACTAAAGGCGACTATAAAAACGACCACCCGGTGGGACCCCTGGCCACAATCGGCTGCGGCGGCGCCTACAACTGGGATTGCACGATTGCGGCCGGCAAGCTGGTAGCCCCAGCAGGCAGCCATTTCGCGCAGTTCCAACTCGACTATGGCTTCACCGTGAGCACCGTGTCCTTTGACGGCGTCAACCCCGCGGTGAACTGCACCACTTGCCATGACCAGCACAGCATGACGGCCTATGCCGGCACGATCGGCAACGTCAAGGGCGTGTTCCAGACCATGTTCTTCGTCCGCGGTTACTACAACCCTGGCAGCGCGACCAGCAACTCGGTGGCGCAATTCTGCCGTCAGTGCCATGGTGGCGAATCGAACGAAATGCACAACACGAACCTCCCAACGACCTAAGTTGGAATGTTCGTCAGCGGGGGGAGGAAGTTTCTCCCCCCACTTTTCGGGCCGTCGATTTTCGAGGGCCAGCAAAGCAAAAGCAAAGATGCAAAGCAGGTAGAGGGAACAATGAAGAGGGCGCTGATAACAATGATGCTGGTGCTGGCGGGGATGTGGTCGTCCGCGAAGGCGCAGATGGCGGTTTCTCATGAGCCGACAGCCACGGCGGCAGCGCCGAGTCCGGATGCAACGACAGTTGCGCCGGAGAAACCGGTTGCCCGGGTAAACGGCACGGTGCTGACGGATCGCGATCTGCTTCGCGAGATGTTCACGATTTTTCCCTATGCGCGGCAACACAACGGCGGATTCCCCAAGGCGATGGAAGAGGACATCCGCAAGGGCGCGCTGCAAATGATTGTTTTTGAGGAGTTGGTGTATCAGGAAGCCAAGCGGCGCGGCATGACGGTGACGCCGGCGAAATTGGACCACGCCGTGGTGGAGTTCCGGAAGCAGTTCAAGAGCCCCGACGACTACAAAGGTTTTATCGATTGGGAGTGCCAGGGGTCGGAGCAGGTGCTGCGTCAGAAGGTGCGGCGCTCATTGCTGATCGACGAACTCTTGAACGCGGAAGTGAAAGAAAAATCCACTGTTTCCGTGGCCGAAGCAAAGGCGTACTACGAAAAGAATCCCGCCATGTTCCGGCTGGCCGAATCTTTTTCCTTCCAGACGATTTCGATCCTGCCTGCGGAAAAATCCACGGAGGCACAGTTGAAGGACGCGCGGAAACGCGCGGAGGATGCACTGAAGCAGGCCCAGGCAACCAAGAATTACGAAGAGTTCGGCTTGCTGGCGGAAAAGATTTCCGAGGATGACTACCGCGTAATGATGGGCGAACACAAGAACGTGGATCGCGACAAATTGCCGGCGCAAGTCGTGAGCGCGGCGCTGGCCCTGCAACCGGGCCAGATGAGTGGCTTGATCCAGGTGGATCAAGCCTTAACCATCGTCCGGCTGATCGCTCACAATCCGGGGGGCATGCAGAAGTTTGAGGACGTCACAGATTCGCTGACCGGTCAACTGCAGAAATTAAAGACCGAGCAACTTCGCTCTGCGCTGGACAAAAAACTCCGGGCAACGGCAAAGGTGGAAGTGCTGTAGGGGGAAGGGCGGGGGTTCTGTGAAGTGGCGCGCAACATGTTTCTGGTGCTTCATGGTGCTGGCAGCGGCCACCCGCATGCCCGCGCAGGTAACCGTCGGAAACGATGTCAGCATGAACCTGAACGGCCAGATTTCCGCCGGGTATACAGGGGACTACGGAAATCAAATCGTCTCCGACCACGGCTTTACTGCTGGTGGCAACGCCACACTGACCGGGTCCTATTACACCCCCAGTTTTCTTTCCTTTCAGGTAAGCCCTTATTACAATCAGTCCCGTGACAACTCTACTTCACAGTCGATTTCCGATAGCAGCGGCGTGCTTGCCAGCGTTTCTCTTTTCAGCGGCAGCAATTACCCGGGATCGGTCAGCGTCTCGAAAACTTACGATAGCCTGGGCACGTTTGGTGTCCCCGGCTTGCCCAATTACACCACCCACGGAAACTCGGATGGGTTCAATGTAGGCTGGGGCGTGAATGTGCCGGATTTGCCGCAACTTTCGCTGAACTACTCGCAAGGCACTAATGATTATTCGATTTACGGGACCGACACGAATGGCACGTCGGACTACCATAACTTTAATGCCCATGCATTTTATCGCGTCGATGGCTTCACCCTGAACGGCGGCTACGTCTACAACCAGACGCACGCCGAATATCCCTTGATTTTGCAAACCCAGCAACTCGAAAGCCTGGACAATGATGGGAGTTCATACTCTTTCGGGGCCAGCCACGATTTGCCATTTCATGGGACATTTGGCGCCAACTTCAACCGCTCGGATTTCACCTCTGATTTTTCCGATGGCCGCTACACCGGCACGGTGGACACGTTCAACTCGAGTGCCAGTTTCCATCCCGCTGCGGAATTGACGCTCGGCGCCGATTTCAACTACACGGACAATCTACTCGGTACGTTGTACCAGAACATCATTTCGGCCGGCGGCATTCTGCAGCAGAGCACCCCGGGACAATCTTCCGATTCGTGGGACGCCAGTGCCCTGGCGAGCTACAACCTGACAAAACATTGGATCTTCTATGGGACGTTTGAGCACCGCGATCAGAGCTATTTTGGAAGCTCATTCGGATCGAATTCGCTTACCGGGTCGGTGAACTACTGGAATCGCTTCCTTGGGGGTGCGCTGAGCACGGTATTGAGTGTCACGCGAACGACAGAGGACACGGCCAATCAGAGCACCGTGGGGTTGCTCACGGTCGTGAACTACTCCCGCAGGATCATGCTTTGGGATGTCAGCGGTTCGGGAAATTACTTTCAAAACACGCAGACCTTATTGGTGGGGTATACCACCTCCGGTTGGGGCTACTCCGGGCAGTTAGGCCGCAAATTTGGGGCCGTGCACTGGAATGCGAACGCCGGTGGATCACACAGCCTGTTGAACACGTCCGTGGGGTATGGCTACAACTCGCAGAATTACGGCACTGGATTCAACGTGAGGTGGTTGGGGTTCACTGGCACGTATGCAAAGTCCAGCGGCACTGGGCTGCTCGGAGTGAATGGCGTGGTCACATCACCGCTGGCCGGAGATTCGCCGCTGCCGACCGACCTGATCCTATATGGGGGCCATGCCTACGGGGGAGGACTCGGGATCAACCCTTACAAGCGCCTGACGATTACCTTCAGCTATGCCCGGGCCTTCAGCGATACGGTGAGCAACAGTGTGGGTTCGCACAACAATTCCGAAAATGTGTTTGGCCGCGTACAATATCAGTTCCGGCAGATGTTCTTCAATGCGGGATACAGCAGGTTCGTTCAGGGATTCAGCGCTTCCGGTCTCGCGCCTGCTCAGTTAAACTCGTTTTACGTTGGTGTGCAACGATGGTTCAATTTCTTCTAAATCGGGCAGCAAGAAGTTGGCGTTGCCCGATTTTGGAAGTGTGCGGCGCTATTCTCCTGATTGCCTCCCCGGCCTGGGCTGCACAGAAAAACAAGAAAGCGGACAAAAAGGCTGCGGTGCAGGCGAGCGTCCCGGACTTGCTGCTGGAGGGCGGGCGCAAGCTGGTGTACGAAAGAAATTTCGGCTGGGAACGCGACGTGAAGCCGAAAAAAGGGTTCTGGGCGCGCGTCGTGGACGTTGTGGCGGGTCCGCCGGAGTACCACTCGCTCATGAGGCCGTACAGCGTGGTGACGGACTCCCGCGGACGGATTATCGTGACGGACCCGGATGCGGCGGGAATCCACATCTTTGATTTTGCGCAGCAGAAGTACAAGTTTATTTCGCGGCAGGAAAAAGGGAAGAACTCTCTGTTTGCGCCGCAATGCGTCGCTGTGGACGCAAAGGACAACATTTACGTGACCGATTCGGAGTCGGGCAAGATCTTCGTGTTCGATGCCAATGGCAAGTACGACCGCATGATCGGCGCGCTGAAGTTTGGCGAGGGAATCTTCAAGCGGCCGACGGGAATTGCCATCGACTCCGTGGCCAGCCGTATCTACGTGACGGATACCCTGCGCAACAAAATTTACGTGATGGACATGCAGGGCAGCGTGCTGCAGACAATCGGCAAGCCCGGCGCCGGCGACGGCGAGTTTAACTTTCCCACGGAATTGCGCCTGGACGGCAACGACTTGATCGTCGTGGATGCCATGAATTTCCGCGTGCAGGTGCTGGACAAGTCGGGAAACTTCCAGTACGCCATCGGTAAAATCGGCGACACTTCCGGCGCCATGTTCCGACCGAAGGGAATTGCCGTGGATTCGGAAGGCGACCTGTACGTGGTGGACGGGTTGTGGGGCGCCATACAGGTTTTCAATCGCAAGGGCGAATTGCTGTATTACTTCGGCGGGCGCGGGACGGCCGCGGGTCAATTTCAATTGCCGACAGGGCTATTTATTGACCACAGCGACCGGATTTATGTGGCGGACTCGCTCAACCGGCGTGTCCAGATTTATCACTATTGGGGATTGCCGAAGCAAGCCGCTGGAGGAGCGCAGTGAAAAAGATATTGTGGATCTGCGCCGTTTTGCTGGTGGCGAGCGGGCTGGCACGAGGCCAGCAGGTCACCGGAGATGTTTTGGGCGCGCATGATCTGTCGCCCGGTGGGATTTCGCCCACCAAGGGAGGGCTCTCTGCCTCTTGCCTTTATTGCCATGCGCCACATTCGGGCATCGGCGGAAACACGCCGTTGTGGAACCAGCAACTCTCGACAAGCGTGTACACGACTTATACGAGCACGACGGCGGTGGAGAAATCAACGCAGCCCCTGCTGGGTGGGGACAGTAGTTTGTGCTTGAGCTGCCACGATGGGACGGTGGCGCCGGGCCAGACAGTGGCTTACAAGACCATCCCAATGACCGGGCAGATGAACGCAGCTGATAAATTCTCCACGAATTTGGAGGGCTCGCATCCCTTCAGCATGGTGCTGCCACTAGTGGACGCGGCTGACCTGGCAGCGTCGCTGGTTGCGCAGGGCAAGACGTTGGATTCCACGGGCACGATCAAGCTCATTAATGGCAACGTCGAGTGCACTTCCTGTCACAATCCCCATATGCAATCCACGGATCTGCTTTCGCCGAATTTTCTCCTGATTAACAGCGCGAACGGCCAGCTCTGTCTGGATTGCCATGACCCGACGCGCGTAATGACGGGCAAACAGAACCCCTTGACGGGTTGGGCCGTCAGCATTCATGCCATTGCCACGAACAAGGTATCTTCGCAGGCAAGTGTGGGCAGTTATCCATCGGTGACGCAAAATGCCTGCATCTCCTGCCATGCGCCGCACAATGCACAAGGCGGCTCGCGGCTGCTGCGTCAACCGAATGAAACGGATTGCGTGGCGTGCCATAGCGGCGGCACGAACATGGCGCCGGCGGCGACGAATATATTCGTGGAATTTACGACTCCGAAGGTGGGACATCCTTTTTCCACGGGAACGAGTATTCACGACGCGGCCGAGTCCAATATTTTAAACAACAATCGCCACTCCACCTGCGCCGATTGCCACAATGGACACGCCGCGGGCCAAGTGACGGCCTTTCCCGTGCCCCCTCTCACGCGCGCTTCCCAGAACGGTGTCAATGGTGTGAGTGCGACGGACGGAATTACCGAAGTGAGTCCGACGGTCAATCAATACGAGAATTGTTTGCGTTGCCATGGAACAAGTGTGGGGAAAATGGTTAATCCCATATTTGGGTACCTGCCTTTGCGTGTGGTCTCGGCGGGCGACGCGTTAAACGTGATTCCGCAATTTGCGATGTCCAGCACGTCGAGCCATCCGGTAACCCACGTGCGAATGAGCGCGCTGCCGCAGCCTAGTTTGCTGGCAAACATGCTCAATCTGGATGGGGCGACGCAGGGACGCAGCATGGGAGTGCAGATTCTGTGCACGGATTGCCACAACAGCGACGACAATCGCGAGTTCGGCGGGCTCGGACCCAACGGCCCGCACGGATCGAAGTGGACGCACATTCTGGAACGCCGTTACGAATTCTCGCAGACGAGTTCGCCGGGACAACTAATTACAAACCTTTTCCCAACGCCCGACTTGTCGATCAACGGTCCCTATGCGATGTGCGGCAAGTGCCACAACCTGAGCGTGATCCTAGCGAACTCCAGCTTTAGCGAACACGCGCGGCATATCAATGACGGATTCTCCTGCTCCGCGTGCCACACGGCGCACGGCATGGGCTCTGTGTACGGGAGCATTTCCGGCGAACGGCTGGTGAATTTTGATATGAACGTGGTCGCCCCTAACGGCGGGATTCCGATTACCTACAGCCGAGCGACAAATTCCTGCAATCTCACATGCCATCTGCACCCGCACACAGCGGTGGGAGCCGGCCCCGCACTGGCAAGGCCGCATTCCTAGACGCGTCGCCGGACTGTACGAGAAGTTGCCAGCTTATGTATAATTACGAAGTTCGAGAAACGAGCGGGCGTCGTACAATGGCAGTATAGAAGCTTCCCAAGCTTCGGACGTGGGTTCGATTCCCATCGCCCGCTCCATAAAGCCTGTTGATGCAGTTGGCCTTACTGGCCCCTGACCCTAAAATCAGCCCATTAAAGCCCTTGTTTT
>Ga0181532_10001729_pt1 | contig 20915 bp, 14 predicted proteins | sample PEATcosm2014_Bin_33_FD_119768 | JGI IMG/M metagenome (GOLD analysis project Ga0181532, IMG submission 119768) | Peatland microbial communities from MTU Mesocosm Facility, Houghton, MI, USA - PEATcosm2014_Bin11_30_metaG | ecosystem: Environmental > Terrestrial > Soil > Wetlands > Peat | place... | reverse complement strand
CTTGATGGCTGCCGGCAAGCTGCAGGAAATTCTGCCGCAGAGGCCGCTCACTTACAAAGGCCAGAACCTCGTCAACTTTCTGCTGCTCGCTTGCGCCGTGGCGATCGCCGTAACTCTGGTCCTGCATCCGGAATCCCGGTCGCTGTTTCCGTTCATGATCCTAATTGCGCTGGCGTTCGGCGTATTGTTGATTATCCCTATCGGCGGCGCAGACATGCCGACCGTGATCTCGCTGTTGAACGGCTATGCTGGTTTGTCGGCAGCGGCCATGGGCTTCGTTCTCGACAGCAAGCTGCTCATCATTGCTGGCGCGCTCGACGGATCGTCGGGCTTAATTCTCTCCATCATCATGTCGAAGGCCATGAACCGCTCGTTCACGAACGTTTTGTTCGGGGCCTTCGGTCAGGTGCAAGCTGCAGCCGCTGCGGGAGAAGAAGCCCGGCCGGTTCGCAGCGCGACTCCGGAAGAAGCCGCCGCCATCCTTTCTGCCGCGAATAAGGTCATCATTGTTCCCGGATACGGCATGGCCGTGGCGCAGGCGCAGCACAAGGTGCGCGAACTTTATGATGCTCTGACCAAGCGCGGCGTGGAGGTGCGTTTCGCCATTCACCCGGTCGCCGGACGCATGCCGGGCCACATGAATGTGCTGCTGGCCGAAGCCGATATTCCCTACGACCGCCTGATTGAGATGGACGAGATCAACGGCGACTTCCCGCAGACCGATGTCGCGCTGGTGATTGGGGCCAACGACGTTACCAACCCTGCCGCCCGCACCGATGCGTCCAGCCCCATCTATGGCATGCCTATCCTCGACGTAGACAAAGCCCATACCGTGATGGTGATCAAACGCAGCATGAATCCTGGCTTCGCGGGCATTGATAACCCGCTCTACTATCTGGATAACACCCTGATGCTGTTTGGAGACGCCAAGGCATTTGTGGGCAGCATTGTGCGCGAGCTCAGCGGAGGGCACGGCTAGGTCGAGCGGTAAGATTCGGGCCGCGAGCTTCGAGCAAACAGGTTGCCCCACAGCACGTAGCCCGCAGCTTAGTTACTCGGAGAGACAGAATTGAGGAGACTCTCATTAAGTCCTAACTGGCGGGACGGCCCCCGCTAAGGCTGCGGCCCTCAGCGGCTAAAGCCGCTTGTTTGGCGGGTTCTGATGGCATGGCTGGAGCCATGCCCTTTCAAAGCTCCCGTGAAAGGACGTAATCAGAGGTTCCTTAACCGGCTATCAATACAAGACTGAAAAAGAAAAGAAGATCAAGAGCAGTGCAGGACTAGGTTTGCCAGGCAAGAATCCGGGCGGACTGCAGTCTCGCGAGCGGGGGAACTTCGCCAGCCTGCGGCCCGCCCGACGTTTAGGCTGCCTTCTTTGTTTGTCTGATTTTGGCCCAACGTGCTTTCTGGGCCAGAGAAATTCTCCGGCGCCCTGCCGCGGAGAGTACGCGCTTGGCGCGATGTGGTGCTCCTGCGTGCACTGTTGCGCCCGAGCTTCGGGTAAGCTTTTCCAGAACCGAAATAGCTTCCCCAAGCCGTTGGACTTGGTTCTGAGCATCCCGGCGTTCCTCGCGGAGCCGGTCGATTGCCTTGGCAATATTTGTCATCAATACCCCCTCGGGTAACTACCGTCGGCAATTGTATTACTAGCTCATGGGTTCTGTCATAATTTATTCATAATTTATTGCAGGCTGCAGGGGATTACATGGAACCGGGATCATCGAGGGAGTTTACACGAGGATAATGGCGCAAGATGATGGCGCGAGAATTATGACTAGGGTATAACCATGGGTCCAGACTCATCCGAGGGGTAGTAGTAGTCCCAACCGCCCGAACAGGAGTGATCGCGCCAGTAACTCTTCATCTTCCAATGGATATAGTTCGGTGTTCTGGCCGTAAGTGTGAAAGTGGTTGCGAGGTAATACTCCGATCATTACCTCTCGATCATTACCCCGGCGACCTTGAACGGCGGACCCAGGGATTGTCGTCGATAACTACAGCATCGCCGGACAAAGCTTCCAGCATCCAGCATCTAGCATCTATTTGAGCGAAGTCGCAGGGGATGCCGAGCCACACAAGCGCTTGCCCCGTCAACTGCAAATGTTTTCGCATGCGCTTGTGAAGCGCTAGACTTGCACCTCTACGCTTCTTCCGTGGGGCTGTTTGTTGGACTCATTTGCAAGGGATTGCATCCGGGTTGAAAAAGTCAGCAGGGAAGTGCAGCTAAACCACTGATAGCATGGATGTTAGCTTTCGTCGAGGCTGGAAGGCGAATTGCCTGCTCCATGCTTGATGCAGTGTTTCTGGCCGAGCACGAAATCGACGATCGGGAAGGCGCCGGCGGCGGTTATGTCGCTCGTCGTCCTGAGCGGCGTTCTTGCCTGGTGTGTAGTAACGTCTCCTTCTCCGTCGCGCGTCACTCCGCATGGGATTCCCCTTACCCAACTAGAAAAGACCCTGCGCCGTGTACCCTCGCATATCTCGGAGTTCTCACCCGTGTCGGAGCCGCTGGCCCTGCCAAAATGTGGAGACGTCCATCCGCCCGAGGCCCTGCTCACGCCGGACCCGTTGCTGCATGTTCAAGATGACGATCTGCGCGTGCGCGTCAGCTTCGTCGTTGGATCCGACGGACACGTGCATAGCGCCTTCGTTCTGGACAGCGGGGGCCCCGACGAAGACCAGATTGTGCTGCGCGCAGTGCGCTTCTGGCGCTATCGCCCCGCACTCTGCAACGGCGTTCCCACCGATTCCGAAGCGCTTGTAAGATTCAGTATCCGCTAGCGTGCGAATTCTCCTACAATGTCAGCGATGAGGTGGCCGTGACCGAAGACAATCCAAATCCTTTCGATCCAGAAAAGGACCAGCCCGCCGAAGGCAAGGAGATCGAGGAGTTTTTTCAACGTCTCCCCGGCAACTTTCGCTGGCCGAAGCCGAATGCCGAAGCTGTCGCGGCGGCCGTAGAAGCGATCCATCGCATGTCGGGAAGCTCGGTCGCGCACGAGCTGGCAGCGGACGGTGAACCGGAGCCCGCGGGCGACGCCTGCTCAGGATGTGGAGGTTCGCTGCCGGCGGGCGCTCGCTTTTGTGTCTGGTGTGGAATCCCCAACCAGTCTGTCGTCGGCGATGCCATTGCTCCATCTCTAGCCGGAGCCGGGCAACATTACTTTCACCATCACTATCATCATATAGTTCCCAGCCGCGGAACGGCATCCAGCGCGTCTTCCGCCGAGTTTGAACCGGCAGCTTCTCGCGGCCGCGCTTCCGGTTCGCCGGGCGGCGCTACTGGAGGCCGCGCCGAAGCTGGCGCCCGCCAAGTTGTCCAGGACTGGGCGCAGGCCTGCAACACCAAGCATATCGACGATTTGCTGGAACTCTACGCCGCCGACGCTACTCTCATCCGCTCCAGCGTGCCGCCGGTTCGTAGCCTGCCTGCGATCCGGGAATTTCTTATCTCGCTGCTCGAAGCGGGATTGGGCGACGTCGAGATGGAATCGCTGCGCCTCGAAGTGATGGGTGAGATAGCTCTTGATCTCGGCCGTTGCAAAATGCTCGTGCCCGTCGCCATGGGTAAGCGGCGCGAAGAGCGCGGAAAATATCTCATCGTCCTGGTTCGCCAGCCCGCCGGCACCTGGAAGATCCTGGCGGATTGCTGGTCCGCCGATCTCGCGGTCAGCGCCCCGCCGCTGCCAGAGAGTGCTGCCCGAAAGGGAAGCGAACCAATCCCTCCCCGCAAGGTTCGTTGAACCCTGTCGTTGGTTGTTCGTCGCTAGTCGTTCGTCGCTAGTCGTTCGTCGCTAGTCGTTCGAGGTCTGATGGTGGACAGAAGCGCTTCTGCCAGCCAACGACTAACGACCAACGACTAACGACAATTCTTCGGGCCAGCAAAAACCCCGATCCTCGCGGATCGGGGTTGAGTGGATTGGTTGACCGGCGCGCTTAGTTGGTGCGTGTAGTAAACATCTGCCGGTAGGTCAGGCTTTCCACGTCGCGGAACATCGGCGTTCCGGGAGGCAGGCCTTGCGGAGTGCTGAAGTCCAAATCGAAAATGTAATTTCGCGTTGGAGGGCTATATACGGTGGTACAGCACTTGTATATCCCGGTGCCGTAGGTCGAATAGTACAAGCTGACGATCGAGCCCTTGTAGTTCAGGGTTTGTCCGCCCCAGTTTTCCAGGTAGCGCAGGAAGTTGTGCACACCCCCGTCGGTGCCGTAATCCTGGGCAACCCCAGTCCAAGTCGGCTGCGGGAAATTGATGTTCTTCCCGCCTGCAATCGCCACGCGATAATAGTCAGTGCCAGCATTCCGGTTGCCCGGGTTGGTGACGGTACCGTCGCCGGTGAGGCCCAGGCTTGACAAGTCGCTCCATTGGAACGAAAGCAAAGTGACAGCGTCGGCGATCACAGCGGCAGACGAGTGCCCGGCTACGTCCACGCCGGTGGTCCAGGTCGTATCGCTCGGATTGCTGTTGTAATAGCCCATGATATACACCGGATTCTCCGATGCCACCGTGAACCCGCCAGGATCCGCCGTAGTTCCGACCGGGCTCACTGGTACGTTGCCGAGCGAACCATCCACCAGTCTCAAAACGTGGCGTGCTCCGCTCACCCAGTTCTTGCGCGCGGTGGTGCTGCAACTGGCAATTCGGGCGCCGGCTGCGGTACCGAAGGGGTCGGGCACGGCCGTGCTGGTGATTTGAGCATGGAGGTTCTTGTTAGCGGCGCCGCCCGCCGTACCGTAGAAGCCCAATCCCAGGTTGTACGCCCCGAAGTTGTCTAACACTCCGTTCTGATTGACGTCCTCGGGAGAAATGTTCTTGCCGGATGGCTTCGGCTCCAATGCTCCGTTAGGTGTACCGGCGGCAACGGAGCCGTTGATCACGTCCTCCAGGCCGGAGTCGCCGCTCTTGGTGCCCGGAGCGTTCGGAGGAGGGGCGTTCGGATTCGGCAGCATGCCCCGGCGATCTGAGAAATACAGCACATATCCGTTCTGCACGGCGTAATCCACACTGCTGCCGCTGACTCCAACTCCGGCCGCGCCCGCCAGCCATCGCTTCAGGTTGCCGACATCGATTTCGACGGCATTCATCACGCCGTTTGTGCTGCAGCTATTGTCCGCCACCGTGTTGTCCCGAACCTCGCCTTCGCGGGCATCGTAAAAGTTGATGGGATACCAGTTGTACATGCTGATGCTCTGCGTCGCAGTGGCAGAACTGGTAACTCCGAACCATGGGCTGGTGCTGGTCGTGTCGACCTGAACTTCCGGAGGCAGGGGATTTTTCCATGCGGTGCAGATGGTGTGACCCGTGTTCCACGCGGTACAGGATGGCGCAATACCCACTTGATCGGGCGTGCCGTTGCCTTGACGGTCAGCCGGTTCTTGCAGCAGGAGAATCGCGTTCGGATTCACAGTGTTTGTTCCCGCGGCAGGGGCGCTGCTTCCAGGGAGCGTTGGGGGCGTGGTGTTACGCGCAAATCCCAGTCCCAGCCATTCATTGGTAACTCCGTGCCAGGCGCCGCCAGCGTCCTTGTATTCCACGCGCAGGTAGCCATCGATCAGGTTCCAGGATGCGGTGGTGGCGGCCATGGCGGTCGCGTTGCTCGTGACTTCCGTGCCGCCTATCGCGTAGTACGGATATGCCGGCGCCGTGGCGGGACAGCCTGCGGGCCGGTTAGCCGCAGCGACGGATGCCGGGGGGCAGAGGTTGACGGTTAACGGGCCAGTGGCACTGGAGCCCAAGACCAGCGGGGCGGTGCCCAGCGGCACCAGTGTCTGGTAAGCGGCTACCGGTGTTGTGGGAGCGTAGGGCCAATCCGACGTCAACGTAGAATCGGTACTGGCTGTAGGGCAGTTGGTGCCGGCGCACGGGGTTTCATCCGGAAACGCATTCGACGCGGTGGCAAAGTATGTCGTGTATGCAGATCCGGTACCCAACGCCGCCAGACTCGAGGGGTACGACGTCGCTATTCCATACTGGTTGGGAGCAACGTTCGCCAACCGGACGTTGTTTAGGTCCGTAGCTCCACCCGGCAATTCCGCCGGATCGTCGGTCAGCAGCACGTGGATCTGCGCCATGTTATATTCCCGCGATTGCGCCAGCTGCGACGCAGGGTCCTCGCCCGGCGGTGGCTTGCGAATAATCTGGTAAGGAAACGTGGTGCCGCTCACGAATGGCATCTTAAGGTTCTTGGCGCCCGTGCCCACCTGGTTGGCAGGGGTTGCAAGTCCATAGTTCCCGTTGATGAAGTTAAGGTTAGTGCCTTTGGAAAACGCGGTCCAGGCGTTGGCGCCGTTATAAGTCGACTGCGGAGGATTTCCCCCTGCACCTTGCACGCTGCCGTCCCCGTAGGAACCAGCGGTGGGGCTGGACATGGTTGCGCAATTCGTCGTGGTTGTGCTGCAACCATTGGCGGCAGTCGGAACATATACCGTGCCGTTATAGTTGGTGCTAGTGGTGTATCCGTTGGCCAACTGGGTCCGAACCACGTTGCCGAATGCCGACACCTTGTTGTGAAAAGTCAGGGTGCTGCCCGGCCCGACTTCCGGGTACAAGTCCCCGTTGGTATGCACCGGGCCCACCATGTCAAAATTGGGACCACTGAAGAAGGAGAGATCGCTCTCCGAGAAGACGCCGAACTGGAACACCGGAATCAGCGCCACCTGCGCGGTCCGCGTCATGCTTACTTCCTGCCCGCCCATTAAAGCCGCGGTCGCCAGCATGTTCACCGGGATGATCTGCGCCCACAAACCCTGGTTCGGTCCGGATTGAATCTCTCCCCAATTCGGGTTCAGCGCTGCCGTGCAACCCGACGCGGGCGCCACGGAAAAGTCTTTCCAGGTGACTCCGACCATCGTCGGCCCATTGGTGGTGGGGAGGCCCACGGCGCAGATTTGGGAGGCTTGGGTGACCATCGTGTTCTGGAAGACCGCGGACAGGTTGGAGTACATGGTCTCGATGCCGCCCTCGGCGCTGTGAAAGGCCAGGTCGTTCTGCAGATCGGTCCCTCCCACCTTGCCTTCGGTGTTGACCATCATCATCAGCCCGATCGCGATCCCCGACAGCAGCAACAGCATCATCAAGGACGCAATCAGCGTGAATCCTTTGGTGTGCGGTCTTACGCTCTTCATTCTGTAACTCTCCATGGTGTCGCTCCCCATTGCCTTGCTCCCCATCGTCTCGTTTTCTTTCGTCTTACGTTCTATTCCCTTTCGCCATCGCTGTTGAATCATTGTGGATAGTTGTTGGTGTAGGTCAGATCCCGTGCGCTCACCGATGTCTGCAAATCCATTCTCTGATAACCGTTTGCCTGGCCGAACTGCGAGCCCATCAATGTGCTATCCATCGCCATGTTCAGAATGTTGATCTTGGTGATCTGGTTGGGGAGGAGGTTAGCCGAACCAGACGAACCGTTAAGGAGATTGCAGGCAGTGGTGTTGTTGCCAGGGTTGCACTGATTCACCGCCGGTGCACTGGTGGCGTCGTTGAAAAGGTCATAGCTGAACTTCATGTAAACCACGTTTTCCGCCACCGGGATCGGTGAGTGTCCGCTGATTTGCCGCATCAGTCGCGCCGGGGTGACGGTGCTGTCGAGGTAATAGGTAATCACCAGAAGGCGCGCCGGCGACGCTCCGGTAGAGTTCAGCACTGCGCTGTTGAGGCCGGGTGATGCCGGGGCGGTCACGCTGGCGGGGGTCTGGTTCATATTCAGCGGGTCGCCGTTGGCGAAGGGAACTTTATAAATGGTTTGGCCGGCACCGTTTGTGCTGGTTGAAACAGCACCCGTGACTTCGGCCACCACCTGGGCTCCGCTCAGGGTCATCAGGACCAGATCGCCAGGCGTGAGCCCCACTACCGCATCGTTCACGGCTTGCGGCGCGGCCCAGGTCGACGGCAAACAGCCCTCGGTCGCCCAAGTCGCGGGCGCTACGGGCGGCGCGAAGGTTATTACTCCCTTGGAAGTGACCGTCGCTGTGTAGCAGTTCAAATAGAAAGCGTTGTCCGTATACACCACCGTGATCACATCGGTGGGTCCCTGCGCAGTGTTGAGCGTTGGCCCCATGTTGTATCCCGGGAGAAGCCCGTAAAGATAGGGGGTGGCGCCCTGCAGGGGATATGTCGTCGGGGTGCTGGTGGCGTTGGTGATGTAGCACTTCGGCGTCTGATCACAACCAAACAGCGGAGTGAGCGCGCTCTCGAGGGGGATAGCCGCACCCTGGCCCAGGCCGGCCCCGGCCAGGCTCAGATCCTTCGTCATTATGTTGGAGGCGGCGCGAAAATCCTGCTGCATCTCCGCGCGCTGTGCAACCGTCCAGGTCGCGGACACGCCCTGGATGTAGATCTGGACCGCCGCGCCCAGCACAATCGTTCCCAGGGCCATGGAGACCACCATCTCCAGCAGGCTGAATCCACTCTCACGCTTTGTTGAGCGATCACTCATAAGCCCCCTCTTACTGGTACTGTGAAATGTATGAATTCACAATGTAGGTTTTCTGCTGACTGCTCTGGGAAGTCGAATACTGCACGGTGATCGTGACGGCTCGCACCGAAGGCACCGCGTTGCCAGCCGCGTCGTAGACCGTCCCGAACGCAATCGTGCGCTGGTAGCCGGTCAAAGGGATCATGATATCGTCCGCGGTTTGATAGACCCCGTCCGGCCCCGGGTCCTGGAGAGTTTGTTCGCCAGAAGCCGCATCGTCCGCGGTCCCATAGATTCCGTCTGCTCCCGCGTTGTAGATGGGCTGCACCCCATTCAGAAAGATGCCGCAAGTGGCGGCGCCAGTGACCGGGCAGTTGGTGGAACCTGAATTCTGAATGTCGTCCCAGGTCATCTGCGCCGTGTTGCGCGCGGTGAGAAGACTCTCGTACGACTCGTTTGCCAGTTGCTTGGCGATCATGTTCTCCTGCGAGGTTTGTGTGGAAGCCATGGCCAGCCCGAACACACCCAGCAGACTCACCATGCCGACGGTCAGCACGGCCATCGAGATCACAACTTCGAGCAGGGAGAATCCGCGCTCCGCTTGCTTCCGCACCCGATCGCTCCCGCCGCGCCCGATCATTGACGTAGCCATTTATAGCCTCCCGACCCATTGCTGTAGATCCGCCATCCGTGAATGCGACCGGTTCCGCCCCACAGCGTTACCGCCCGCGAACTTGTCAGCTCTCCCGGACGCGCGAGGTACACCACGCCTCCATCCCAACTGCCCTGACAATTTCCCGCCCCGCCCTCTGCATCCTGGGCCGAACCATCCGGGCAGAAGTAAATGGTCGATGCCCCTCCGGTGCCGCCGTTCGCCGTGTAGCCAAAGTCAATGGCCAGCAGCCCTGATCCGTAGCTGTCCGGAGGCGGCGTGGAAGCCAGCAGTGGTTGGGCGTTAAACGTGATATCCGTAGGCAATTGATAGACAGTCGTATTCTGATCGCCCTGAAATCCGACCAACGTCGGCGTCACCGTGATGGTGTTTGGAATGGCGGCGCTTGAAAAAGTCACCGAGTATGATGTCCGCTGCGCCACCGCGTTGTCGCGCGCCTGGCGCATTGCCGCCAGCGTCGTGTTATACGCATTGGTTACGCGCTGCTGCTTCATCACCGGCACCAAACTGATGAAGGTGATCGACGCCAAAATGATGATGAGCGCCACCACCATCGTCATTTCGATCAAGCTGAAGCCGCTCGCTCGCTGCCCGCGATGCCTCGCATTTGTTTCCAGGCTTCTCATAAGCATTTGCCCTGCCTGCGGCTCTCCGCTCCATGAAACAAGATCGTCTAACAAGATCGTGTAACTGGAATTGGTCAGCCCGGTGTATCTCCCACGACCCTTGGCGCATCGCGGTTCCGATACCGGTCTGACTAACTTGATGTTAGGAACTGTCCCGTAGTACGTCAAAGTACCGGGGTACACCGGCCCTTCGTACACTGGCTTTTCGTAAGGTAATCCCAGGAGAGTTACGAGCGTGCCATGCGCTGCGCGTTGGCGATCGCGCACTCGCTTTCACCGCATCATCGTCGCATGTTCAAAATTGGATCTACTAATTAAGGCCTGCGCTCGAAGAAAATCTCGCGAACGTCCTGTCAGCTTATCCCCCGCCGACAGAAGGCGAAAGATGACTAAAGTCGTGGAAGGGAACCCCGAAGGCATGAATACCGGCACGACCATCGGCACGAAGATCGGAAAGCAAGTCTAAATTGCCCGCACCGTGACAGAGGTAACTTGTGGTTGGCTCCGAAGGTCTCTTACCATACTGTCACTATGGATTTACGCGCCCTCGTGGTGTCCCCGGATCAGGATTCAGCCAGCCTGCTCACGCTCATCCTATCCGAGTTGGGAATGGCGGCTGAGCATACGCCTTCGATCTCGCGCGGGTTGGAACTGCTCGACAGCCAGCGCTTCGACGCCATTATCCTCGACTATCGCGCCGACCAGAGTTCTGAGGAATTCCTGGCGCACTTGCGCCGGTCCGCCAAAAACCGTGCGAGCATGCTGATTGCCGTAGTCGACAGCGAATTCAACGCCCGCCCCGTGTTTGGGCTCGGCGCCAACTTTGTTCTCTATCGCCCGCTCTCTTCGGAGCGCACCCGCATCAGCCTGCGCGCCGCCCGCGGCCTCATGCGCCGCGAACGCCGCCGCGCACCGCGCACACCCCTCAGTTCGACGGCCAACGTCGCCTATCCCGGCGCGCCCGAACTGAACGCGATTTTGACCGACCTGAGCGACGGCGGAACTTCGCTCCAAACCGCCAATCGAATTCCACCCGCGTGCAAAGTTTATTTTGAGTTCGCGCTTCCCGGTCAGAAGCAACTGGTTCGCTTGTCGGGAGAGGTTGCGTGGCAGGACGCGAGCGGTCGCACCGGGATTCGTTTCCTTGACGTGCCCCAGTCTTCGCGCCGTCTCATGCAGACTTGGCTGCAGCAGAATAACGCCCACCCGGCAACCGGATTGCCGGCCCAGTTGCCAGCCAGCAAGTCCTCGACGACGTGGTCGGTGGCGCCCCAGTCTGACCCCGGTCGCGAGCCGAGGGCCGAGTCACAAGATCCGAGCCTCGTCTCCAATGCCGGCAATCGCCGCGGAGAGCTCCGTTTCGCCTGCAAATTGGGAGCGGAAGTTTACCGTCTCGGCACCAGCGTCCCCAATCGCTGTACTCTCTCCGACATCAGCGAGGGCGGTTGCTACGTCGAAATGCCAACTCCACTCACCGGGCAGTCGGGGGTGGAGATTCTGGTCCGCACCGCCGACGCGAAATTCAGAATCAGGGGGCAGGTACTGGCCACCCATCCCGGTTTTGGCATGGGCGTGCGCTTCGAGTTCCGCGATTCCGTCGAGCGCGAAGAAATTCTGCGCCTGCTCGCAGTCCTCTCCGCCGGTGCGTCGCTGGACGAACAACCCCGCTAAGCCGGCTGTTCTTTTTCCGCCACGGCCCGGCGAAAATATTCCAGCGAAAGTCTGAGCCCGTTCTCCAGTTCCACTTTCGGCGCCCATCCGAGCAACCGCTGCGCTTTCGAAATATCCGGACGCCGCTGCTTGGGATCGTCCTGAGGCAACGCTTCGAACTTGATCTGGCTCGCCGATCCCGTCGTCGCAATCACTTTGCGCGCGCACTCCAGAATCGTGAATTCCGTCGGATTCCCGATATTCACCGGCTCGTGCTCCGCGGATCGCGCGAGGCGCAGAATCCCATCCACCTCATCGCTCACGTAGCAGAAACTGCGGGTCTGGCTGCCGTCGCCATACACCGTGAGATTCTCTCCGCGCAACGCTTGCCACATGAAATTCGGAATCACGCGCCCATCGTTGATCTGCATGCGCGGCCCATAGGTGTTGAAGATGCGCAGAATCCGCGTGTCAACGTTGTGATAGCGGCGATACGCCATGGTCACCGCTTCCGAAAACCGCTTGGCCTCGTCGTACACCGAGCGCGGCCCGATGGGATTCACATTCCCCCAATACGTTTCGGTCTGCGGGTGCACCAGCGGATCTCCGTAGCACTCGGACGTCGATGCCATCATGAACTTGGCGCCGCACCGCAGCGCCGCTTCCAGCGCTTCAAACGTCCCGTACGATCCCACCCGCAGGGTTTCGATGCCGTGTTTGGCATAGTCCACCGGACTTGCCGGACTGGCGAAGTGAAACACATAATCGAGTGCGCCCCACTCGCCGGGCTGGCAAACATCTTTCTCCACAAACTCAAATCGCGAATCGTTCCGCAGATGCTCGACATTCGCCAGACGTCCAGTCAGCAGATTATCCGCCGCCACCACCCTGTAGCCCTCGCCCAGCAGGGCATCGCACAAATGCGATCCCAGAAAGCCTGCTCCCCCCGTCACCAGCGCACGTTTCTTGTCCGCGGCTCGCGCGTTCATGGGTTGCATATTCACGATTTCAGGCGCGCTCCTTTTTCTGCGACAGGGCCTTGGCCGGCAATTCCTCGGTCAATGCGGCCGGCCGCCCCACACTGTAATACGAGAATCCGTGCTCGACCATCACTGCCGGATCATACAGATTCCGCCCGTCCAGTACGATGGGATACTTCACCAGCGTGCGCAGACGCTCCAGATCAAGCGCGGCGAACTCTTCCCATTCGGTCAGGATCAGCAGCGCATCCACGCCGGTGGCCGCCTCGTACGCATCCGCCGCGAACTCGACGTCCGATTTCAGCACCTCTTTCGCCCGCTCCATCGCCGCCGGATCATAGGCGCAGACGTGGCAGCCCTCGCGCAGCAGTTCCTGCACCAGCAGCAGCGCCGGAGACTCGCGAATATCGTCGGTCCCGCCCTTGAACGCCAGCCCCAGTACGCCCAGTCGCTTGCCGCGGAAAGTCCAAAGCACGCTCCGCACCTTGCGCAGGAACCGGTGCCGCTGATCTTCATTGATACGAATCACTTCTTCCAACAGCCGGAAGTCGTATCCGCTTTCCTTGGCGACTGCCCGGAACGCCATCAGATCTTTCGGAAAGCACGACCCGCCATATCCGATCCCCGGATTCATAAATCGCGGGCCGATCCGCGAATCGGTTCCGATCCCGTCGCACACCTGCTGCACATTCGCGCCCACCGCTTCGCAGATCGATGCCACCGCGTTGATGAAAGAAATCTTCATCGCGAGATATGCGTTGGACGCGTGCTTGATGAGTTCGGCGCTCTTCGTGCTGGTGACGATCAAGCGTGGCGGCGCTTTGGATATGGCCGATTCCGGACGCGGAATCGCATCGCCCCGCCCGTAGTACCATCCGCTGGTCAGCGGCCCGTAGATCTGGCGCATGACCTCCGCCGCCCGCTCACTTTCGACTCCCACCACGATGCGGTCGGGATAGAGAAAATCTGTAACCGCCGTTCCTTCCCGCAGAAACTCCGGATTCGAAGCCACATCGAACAGCGACGGGTCCGCCCCGTTCCGCATAATAATGGTGCGGATCCACAGGCTGGTATACACCGGAACCGTGCTCTTCTCGACCACCACCTTGTACTCGTCGACGCCGCCGGAGATTTCCCGCGCCACCGACTCCACATACGACAGATCCGCGTCCCCTTGTTCAGTCGGCGGTGTCCCGACCGCGATGAACACTACTTCGCTTGCCCGCGTGGCTGCCTGCAAGTCGCCGGAAAATTTGATACGCTCGCCCCGATGCCGCACCAGCAACTCGGGCAGAAATCGTTCATGAATCGGCACCTCGCCGTTCCTGAGCGCCGCGATTTTCTTTTCGTCGTTATCGACCAGGACAACCTCGTGCCCCAGATCCGCAAAACACGCTCCCGTCACCAACCCCACGTACCCGGAACCGACCACCGCGATGCGCATAGCGAGCCTTCTCTCCTTGAGTTTTCACGTGCACCTCCGGCTCGTCGGCGTGCACATCGTCATTATTACTGTAGCAGTCTTTACCAGCGCTGACAGCGTCTCTATCGTCATCGCCGCCTTCACCGCGCCCAGGAATGGGAATTCGAATCTCACAAAAAACAGTGACCGCCATCACTGCCCCAAGGTTCGTTACGTTCCAGGACGGGCGACCTCTCGCGCGAGCGCCGCGCGCGCTGCCCATCTCTCCTCACCACATCAATCCTCAATCCTCGCCGATTGACTTCCCCGGCATTTCGCGGCAAACTCGCGTCAGAGCCTGCTCCCCCACTGCATTACGGCAGGCTGCCGGAACAAGATATGGTCCCGCAACCTATGTCGAGGCCCGAGTTCCGCCCTGACGATTCGCACCTTGACCTGTCCCGCTTACTCGAGGAGCAGATCCTCGCCGGTTTACCTCCCGACCTTGCTCTCGATTTAGTGCTCAACGAACTCGTAGTTCGCGCCGCGGAAGCCACCCACGCCAGCGCCGCCGCCGTGGCCCTCGTCCGCGGCGATGAAATGGTCTGCCGCGCCGCTACCGGACACCTCGCCCCGGATCTCGGCGTCCCCCTTAACGTTCGCGACGGACTCTCCGGCGCGTGTGTTCAAACCCGTCAGCCGCAACTTTCCGTCGATACCGAGTTCGATCCCCGCGTCGACCCGGCCATTTCCCACCGCCGCGGCATCCGCTCCATCCTCATCGTTCCCGTGTTCGACACTAACGACACCAGCGCTGAGTTTGCCGGAGTCCTCGAAATCTTTTCTCACTCTCCTGCCGCCTTCTCCAACTCCGATCAGAAACTGCTCGAAGGTTTCGCCGAAGAGTGCGCCCGCGTTCGCCACGCCGCCATCGAATTCAGTCAGCACCCGCCCGTCGCAACCGTCGTCCATCGCGAGAGCGCCCGGCCCGAGAGCGTCGCGCCCGAGAGCGTCACGTCCGAGATCATGCCGCCCGATTTCGTCGCGCCCAGCCCTCTGCCCGCTCGCCGCCCTCCCTACGAAGCTTGGACCCTGGTTTTAGGAGGTCTAGCGATTCTGGCCACCATCGCCGTCAGCTTCCTGATTGGCTCCCGCATCGGATGGCTGCGTCCACCTCAAACTGCATCGAGCAGCCAGATCGCGCAGCCCATTTCCGCCAACTCAACACCGGCCGAGCCAATAAAATCAGCCGATGCCGCGAAAAAATCTGCGACAAAATCAACCCCAGCAGCGCCAGGAAAATCCACCACCGCCGAGACCGACGAGCTAGTCGTCTACGAAAAAGGCAAAGTCATCTTCCGTCTGAAGCCCGCTCCCACCAAGCCTGAGCGAGCGAAGAACCGCCAGGCGAATCCCGCTGCCACCGGGCGCGCCTCCACCAAGCAAGACAGAGATGCCATTGTAGAAGCATCGTCGACCACTAAGCTCGCAGCCGCCCCAAGCGTCTGGCTGTCTCCCGAGAAGGCCGAAACCCGCATCCTCAGCCGCACTGAGCCTCAGTATCCGCCCGAAGCCCTCGCGGCCCACCGTGCCGGCAATGTTGTCCTCGAAGTGCAAGTTGCCGAAGATGGCTCCATCTCCTCGATCCGCACGGTCAGCGGGGACGCCGTGCTCGCCGCCGCCGCCGCCGAAGCCGTCCGCAACTGGCGCTACCAACCCTATCGACTCCACGACCACCCCGCCCAGTTCCAGACCGACGTAACCCTGACCTTCACCCTTCCCAACTGATTGCTCATCGAGCGGACGGATGGCAAGGGCATAGCTGCACAGGCTGCGGAAGAAGTAAATTTCCGCTGCCCGGCCTCTAAAGGGGCGTCTGATTTTGAAGGATTTACGGTATCGCTAAAGCGATACCCTGATACGAAACCGGACTTTTTCCGCAGCCTGTGCAGCCATGCGCGGATGCGAATCGCGAGTCCTTCCGCGCCCGCTTTCATCCCAAAGCTGTATGAATGGTATTCAGCAGAGCGGCTCGGCTAAAGGGCTTTTCAAGGAGCGTGACGCCGCGCTTCAACACTTCGCGCTCTGCGATCAGTTCACCGGTGTAGCCTGACATGAAAACGACTTTCAGGTCCGGATGAGAGGCGCTCAGGCGTTCCACTAATTCAGGACCGCTCATGCGGCGCATCACTACGTCGGTCAGCAACAGATCAATTGGGTCCGGATGAGACTGCACCCGTTCGAGCGCGGATTTTCCGTCATCCGCCTCGATTACGGTATAGCCGTGTTCCTGGAGAAGTTGCCGGGTCAAGGTGCGCATGGTTTCGTCGTCTTCCACAAGCAGGATGGTAGTCCCTTGTCGTTTCGGAGCGACGGTCTCCACTTCAGGTTTAGACGCAAGCCCGATTTTGTGATCCGCGCTGGGAAGATAGATCTTGAACGTCGTTCCGTGTCCCGGTTCACTATAGACCAGGATGTGTCCTGCGCTCTGTTTGACGATGCCATATACGGTGGACAGGCCGAGGCCGGTTCCTTTGCCCACCTCTTTGGTGGTGAAGAAGGGCTCGAAGATGCGGGACACGGTAGCTTCGTCCATGCCGCTGCCGGTATCGCTGACCGCGAGCAGAACGTATTTTCCCGCGGCCATGGCTTGATGCTGCTCGGCGAAGGCCTCGTCAAATTTTTCCGCGCGAGTTTCAAGAATGAACTTGCCGCCACGAGGCATCGCATCGCGCGCGTTCACCGCCAGGTTTACCAGGATCTGGTCGAGCTGGCCAGGGTCGGCCTCAACCACTGCCGAGGGTGATCTGGACACAATGAGAACCTCCACATCGTCTCCCATAAGTGGGCGCAGCAGCCGGCTGATGTCCTTTAACCGCTCGTTCAGGTCGAGGACACAGGGTTGGATTGCGGGAGTCCGGCTGAAGGCAAGGAGTTGGCGCGTCAAAGCCGAGCCGCGCTCGACTGTCTTCGTGATGTTCTCGACGTAGCGCGACGGTTCCGCGACGGGATCAAGGCGGTCGCGGAGGAATTCGGTGCAGGCATTGATGATGCCCAGGATATTGTTAAAGTCGTGGGCGACTCCTCCCGCCAGCCGGCCGATCGCTTCCATCTTCTGGGATTGATGAAGCTGGTTCTCAGCCCGTTTCTGAGCGGTGATGTCGCGCGCAATCGCCGACGCCCCTATGATCTCGCCTTTTGCATCGCGCAAGGGAGACACGGAAATGGAGACGTCCAGCTGTCGTCCGTCTTTGGTTACCCGCACCGATTCAAAATGCTCGGTGCTTTCCCCGCGCGCAATTTTCTGCAGTATCTCCTGGATTTCGTCCGGACGATCACCAGGAGCTAGAAGGGATATGTGCTTTCCGATGACCTCTTCTGGCGCGTAACCATAGATGCGCTCGGCTCCCTTGTTCCAACTGATAATGGTGCCATCCAGGTTTTTGCCGATGATGGCGTCGTCGGAGGAATCGATAATCAGGGCCAGCCTCGACCGGTACTCACCAAGTTGTTCGGTCGTTCTGCGATACAATTCTTCATTCGCTCGTCGCAGCTCTTCCGCGATTTTCTTGCGATCGCTGATGTCGCGGATCGCGCTCAAAACGAACGTTCCATTCTCCGTGGAGACAGGACTGAGACTGACCTCTACCGGGAATTCCGAGCCATTACGTCGTCTTCCGTAGAGATCCAAATCCGCTCCCATGCGTCGCGTCTTCGGCGCTTCCGCGAAGTTCTCGCGATGACGGTGGTGCTGGCGGCGATAGCTCTCCGGCACGAGCACTTCGACTTTCTGGCCAATCAACTCGTCGCGGTTATAGCCAAATAGCTCCTGGGCTTGTGTATTTACTTGAACAATCGTTCCATCGCGATCGACGGCGACGATAGCATCGGGAAGCGTATCGAGGAGATCGATGGAAAGGAGAACTTCGGCCATGGTTTTGGCCGAAAGTGAGGGCGCGGGCTGCTTGTGATCAGACGAAGGTCGCGACATGACAAACTGGCGGTGCAAACTATCTTCCTTAAATCTATTTCGGAACCTGCTTGCCTGTAAAGGCGAGGAGCGCAAGCGATTGAATTGAAATGAGATATTGGTTTGCGTTTCAGGCGGCCGCAGCGCGATGAACTAAATTGTGATGTAGTGCACAGCACTGGCGGTCACACGTCACAGCCGGGTGAGACCGGCCATCGTAATTGTAAATGTAAGGTTCGGCTTGGTGTGAGTTGCCAGCGTTCGGGAAAGATTGAAGGCTGTTTGGACCGAGGGCCCAGCCGGAACCCATCGTTATTTCACAACCAGATTTCGTTCCAGAAGGAGCACGATCATGTTCGCCCGTACCCTCGCTTTCGAAGTGAAGCTGGTAAAGAGAGAAGAGTTCGTGAAAGTCGTAAAGGACCAGGTGCTGCCCATCCTCAAAAAGCAGGTTGGATTCCTGGAGGTTCTGCCATTTTTCCAGACGAAGGCGAGCGTGGAGAAAGTGTTCGCCGTCACCCTGTGGACTACGCGGCAGGATGCCGAGCGTTATGAGAGAGCTTTCTACCCCACGGTCCTTGACATCCTGAAGCCATTCCTGAACACGCCGGTCGAGGTGAGCTATTCCAACCTTGAGACCACGCTCTGCGATCGCTTCGTCGATGCACTGGCGGTTTGAGGCGACGGACAACGCTCCGTATTCCCGGGGCGCAAGTGCTCTGGTTTTTGGGGACAGATTGAGGCCGCAGGTTAAGCGGTTGTTTCTGTAGTGGTCATGACAGCTTCTTCGTTCGCAGTCGAACCTTCTCGAACTCATACGTCCCCAAGCCGCGCTTCGCTGCCATCTGCAGATACGGCAGGGCTGATACCTCTAAATTCCAGTAGGCTTTGGCGACGTAAGCGTCGAGCGCCACCGGATCAGTTCCGGCCACCAGCGTCTTTTTGAGCACGACATCTTCGAGGTTGCCGCCGGTCGGGCCGTTCCGCATGAGCACGCGGTAGCAATCAATCATGGTGAGAGTTGGGCGCACGAAGTCAGCGAGGTCGACGAGACTTTCGTCTATCTTCTGATGGAGCTGATGTCGCGGTCCGCCTAGAATTCCATACCAATTTTTCATGCCCAGTGTGGTCCCGGTCAGGCTGTGATGCTTGGCGATTGGGATGTTGATGATTTTGTCGGCATTCAGGAAGGGATCGAACACTGGCCAGTTGCGCAGAATGCTGCCCTCGAGGTCTACGTCTTTGAATCGGGCAGGATCGGGAAGGATAATTTCCGCGCCGGCGCGGCGCGCCGCCTCCGCAATGCCGGAGCGTTCGAAACACCGGCGGGGCTCGTTGCAGCTCACGTCCGTCACGATAACCCGCTTAGCGCCCGCATCCCAGCATTGGCGGACGACCTCGGCGACTACGGCGGGATTTGTATTTGTCGCCTGCTCCGGGGTCCGGTCCCAGGCGATGTTCGGTTTGACGAGAACGATGTCGGCGCGGGAGACGAAACGACGCATGCCACCCAGTTCTTCGATGGCGTAGCGGGCCAGTTGTGCGGGATCGTCTCCCTGGATGACGGCCATCTCGGGCAATGCCGGATCAGGCGCGACGGTGTGACTGCGCTTGAGGTTCATTGCCAGGGCGGGCGCGGGCCGAAAGCTGTGCTCGCTGAGCCAGAATCCCAAGCCAGCAGTGCCCGTGGCAATTCCGCCGAGACGGAGCAACTTGACGAGCGCCTCGCGACGACTTAGCACCGTGCTCTCCGTGGGCGGCATACTTGCTCCCTGCCTTTGCTTTTTGAAACAGATTAAATTCTAATTCTGGTCCGGTGGCATTGTCTGTGGCGTTGCTCACAACCGCGAGTTCGTCGTGCCCTGCATTCGGGACTGAGTTTGGGAATAGGTCCGGAGCAAGGGCCGCTCTGGCCCTGCTTGGATTCACCGCGGTCATCGGCCAAATCGTTCTGATGCGAGAACTCATTGTCGTTTTCAACGGGAATGAGATTTCTGTGGGCATGATGCTCGGCACATGGCTGCTGTGGACGGCGGCCGGAAGCAGCCTGGGCAGCCGCTTCGTACTCGGTCGAATTAACCCTCGAATGGCAGTTGCGGCGCTCGAATGCCTGCTCAGCGTCAGCTTGCTGCCGACCGTCTGGGCAGTGCGTGCGTCCAAAGCTCTTTTCCAGACCGTACCGGGCGAATTGGTTGGTCCCGTGCCAATGTTGCTCACGTCTCTCATTTGCCTGAGTGCGTTTTGCATTCTCTCCGGATACTTATTCGTCGTTGCTACCCGGCTGTATGCACAGACGTACGCACAAAAGTCCGCACAGACGCATGGACAGGAGCGCGGTGTCTCGCTTTGGGTCGCGTCCAACTCGGCGTACTTGTTTGAGGCGGCTGGTTCCGCGTTGGGCGGGATACTGGCCAGCGTCGTGTTGCTGCGCTTTCTTGAGTCCTTCCAGATCGCCACGGTCGTTGCGCTCTTAAACCTATGCATGGCTACAACCCTGTTGTTAGGAGCGGGTCGCAAACGAGTCTTGGCCGTTGTTCTGATTGGGATATGTCTGGCAGTGCCTCTTCTTATATATGTTGCGCCAGCTTTGGCCATATCTTCGCAGGCGCGCGTGTGGCGGGGATTTCACTTATTGGAGTCCCGTAACTCGATTTATGGCAACTTAGCCGTTATCGAGACGGGCAATATTCGCAGCATCTATGACAACGGCATGATCCTGGCCAATGTGCCCGATGAGGCTGCCGCCGAGGAAGCGGTTCACTACGCGCTGCTGGAGCATCCTGCGCCGAGGAGGATTCTGCTCATCGGCGGCGGCGCGAACGGCAGCGTGGTTCAGGTCCTGAAGCATCCGACGGTCGAGCGGGTCGACTATGTGGAGCTCGATCCCACGCTCATCGACATGGCGCGGCAGTTCTTCCCCGCGCAGTCTGCTCCCTTTATCACCGATCCTCGCGTGCACATCCACTACGCCGACGGCCGGCTCTATCTCAAAACTTCTCGCGACCAGTTTGACGTGATCATTCTTGATCTGCCCGACCCGCAAACCGCGCAGTTGAACCGGTTCTACACGGCCGAGTTCTTTCGTTCCGCCAGCGAACATCTGGCGCCGGGAGGACTGCTCGCGCTGCAACTGCGCGCGTCCGAGGATTACATCAGCCCGGAGCGTGCCGAGTTCCTGCGATGCATTCAGCGTACCTTAG
>Ga0181532_10001728_pt1 | contig 20928 bp, 18 predicted proteins | sample PEATcosm2014_Bin_33_FD_119768 | JGI IMG/M metagenome (GOLD analysis project Ga0181532, IMG submission 119768) | Peatland microbial communities from MTU Mesocosm Facility, Houghton, MI, USA - PEATcosm2014_Bin11_30_metaG | ecosystem: Environmental > Terrestrial > Soil > Wetlands > Peat | place... | reverse complement strand
GTTTGACCCTTGCTCGACCTGCTTTCGCTGCTTCCCTTGCGGGGTGCTGCGCGCGATCTTCGCTTGGGCTCCGGGCTCACCGCCAACCGGATAAACCTACCCTACGCCTCGGAACTCTATCTTGCCTTCAACATTTCTTCTTCGTTCGCCTCGACCAGCGCTTTGCTATAGACCCTCGCTCACCCTCCGTCCCAATCTTTCGATCAGGAAAGTGACTCCGCTCGAGCCCCGGACGCCGCACCAACCGGAAAAACTTAAGAAGCTGTCAAAGAACAATCTTGTTGTACTCCTTCTATTTTTTCCGTCAACGAAAAATACGCGACTGTAAGTACACGTGTTTTCAATCGAGTGCAGCCCGTCCACAAGCCGGTGACCGATTTTGGTGCAGAGTCGAAACCCATTTCTCGCGCAGCCCGCGCTGGACGCGGAGTTTCGCTCCCTGTATTGATGTGAATCGATGTGAAACAGGCAGCAGATTCCCGCTTTCCGGTTGTGCAAATCGCGCAAACTCGGCGCGGTACAGGGAATTCAACGAACGGAAGGAGCCGGGCTTGTTTTGCGCGCTGCGCTCACTCTCAAGTGATTTCGATCGGCTCATCCACAAAACGCTTCTCGGATTCGTCGGACGAGGTCAGTTCAAAGGAATTCGTCGCTGCAGACTTTCCCTTCTCGACGCTAGTGATGACATAGGAAACCCCAGGCCAGTGGGCCTCCGCCAAATCAGTCGAAGACCAACGCGCAGGATGGTCTGGGTGAGAGTGGTAATAACCAATGACGTCCTCACCGCGCTCACGGGCCTCGCGCTGGATGCGAATCTGGTCAAGCGGATCGATGTTGTACCGGTTATGTGGTGAATCGGTGCGGGTGTTGCCGGCACGAGCCGTAGACGTGACTACGCGTGTACCGTCTTCGTCCAGGTGACCTAATAGCAGGCCACAGCATTCATACGGATAGGTCTCTTCGCCGTGTTGGCGGAGAGCGTCGTACTCTTCACGAGAAAGTCTTAGCATCTGTGGCGGCTCGTTACGAGAAAGTCAAAATCCCCACCCTAGCCGCAAAGAACGCGGCTAGGATGGGGCACCCGCGCTCTTCAATCAGCAATCAAAAATCAACAATCAACAAATTCATTCATCCTTCGTTCCAGAATCGTTCACTCAGATACTTGTCGCCGGAGTCGCAGAGGATGGTGACGATGACGGCCTCGCAGCCTTTCTTCAACGGCAACTCGTGGGCAATTTTCAGGCAGCCTACGACGGCGGCGGCGGCCGAGATTCCCACCAGCAATCCGGCGTTGCGTGAGAGGTGGCGCGCCATGGCGTAGGCATCTTCAGTCGCGATCTCAAGATTCTGATCGGCAAGCGTGGCGTCGTAGATTTTGGGAACGATCGCACTGGCCATGTGCTTGGCGCCTTCGATGCCGTGGAAGGACGAGTCAGGCTGCAGCGAGATGCACTGGACCGCGGGATTGAGTTCTTTCAGGCGACGTGTGGTGCCGACGAACGTGCCACTGGTTCCAAGCATCGAGACGAAATGCGTGACCCGGCCTTGAGTCTGCTGCCAGATTTCGTTGGCCGTGCCGTGATAGTGGGCCTTCCAGTTGGCTTCGTTGGAATACTGGTCAGCATAAAAATATTGGTCGGGATGTTTGGTGGCCAGTTCGCGAGCCATGCGGATTGCGCCGTCGGAACCGTCGGCGGGATCGGTATAAAGAATGTTGGCGCCATAGCCTTGCAGGATCTGTTTGCGCTCGCGCGAAACATTTTGCGGCATGCACAGGGTGACGGGGAAGCCTTCAGCCGCGCCCAGCATGGCGTAGGCGATGCCGGTGTTGCCGCTGGTGGCGTCGAGCAGAATCTGGCCAGGACGGAGTTGGCCGCGGCGGCGGCCTTCGGCAACGATGTTGGCGGCGGCGCGATCTTTCACCGATCCGCCGGGGTTGTACCACTCCGCCTTACCCAGAAGGGCTATGCCGGGCAGGTCGGCGGTGAGCGCGTCCAGGCGTAGCAGCGGAGTGTTGCCGATGCGTTCGATGAGGCTGTGGCCGAGCGTTTCGCCCAGTCCTGACGCAGCTTCCCGCGATAAATCGGGTTGTACTGGAGTCGACATTGCCGCCATTCTTGAAGAACTATGTGCCATGAGGAACCGAAATGCCGTGACGAACGTAATGTGCCATGTGTGCCGAAACGATGTATGTAGTATTTTGTTTAGATGAATCAGCTTCGCCCGGCGATGCAGCTGGTGTAAAGTTACGCCCGTTCTAATAAATGCAGCATCTAATAAAAGAACATCGGCCCGGCAAGGAAAGGTTGAAGCAAAATCGCAATGTCTAAGATCATTGAAGCACGCACCTACGAGGAAGCGCTAGCCTGGCTGCGCGACCACGGGTTCGACATAACCGACGCTCCCGGCGCGACCGTGCGTGCATTTTTGCGCAAATACAACGTGTCGGCCGCCATTCAGAAGGGGCCGGATGACACGGTAAAGATTTTCGCGTATCCCGGCTACTTAATTGGCAGCGAAATTTCGAAGCTGGTCAACCGCGGATACCAGCAGTTTCTGAAGACCTCGAAAACGGAAGTCCCAGCCACCGCCGACCACTTGAAGGCGCTGCAATCCTTCGCGGAAGAACTGAAAGAGGGGCTTGGTCTGCCCAGCCTGTACAACGAGTCTCTGGGGACGGTGAGCGAGTCCTACCACTATGATCGGATTGAGAATCGCGACAAGGCAGTAGTCGACCGGCCGAAGCGTCCTTGGGAAGTCGCGGGCAAAGAGGCCGCGGTCGCGGCGAAGAAGGGGCGAGCGTAGGCGCGTCGTCGCGTCAAGACCTGCCCCAGGGGCTGAAGCCCCGATTCCCCGTAACTCCTAACGCGGCGCTGAAGCGCCGCTCTTCCACTTACTTCCTGCACTGCATCTTCGCATTTTAGGCCCGCATTTCAATTCTCGCGGCACTCCCCACGTTAGTTCCTAGGTTAGTTCCCCTAGTGTTTCCCAAGAGTGATCGCCGAACATCTCCAGGCGAAGACTGCGCTGCCGGGGTCGTCTTGACCGCACGATTTCGGCTGTGCTACAAGCGACGGTCGACCGTAATCGTTAACGGAGCCACATCTATCAACTGACCAGCGCTTTTTGCAGCCTGTCGACCGCGCGGGTTGCGGAGGGGGAATCTTCCATGAAATCTTCCATGAGAACGCGTACTCGAACCACCCTGCAAATCACTTTTTTTCTGGCTTTCATTCTTGTAAATGCGGTTGTCCGTGCGGGCGCCCAGTCGGCGGGCAGCACCGTCTATCTCGACCCTTCGAAGTCGATCGACGTGCGCGTCGATGACTTGATCAGGCAGATGACTTTGGATGAGAAGGCGCAACAGCTAGTGAACCAGGCGAGAGCGATTCCGCGACTGCAAGTGCCGGCCTACGACTGGTGGAGTGAAGCCTTGCATGGGGTCGCGAATGCCGGAACGGCCACGGTGTTTCCCGAGCCGATTGGGCTGGCGGCTACGTTTGACGACCCTTTGATCCACGACATGGCGATTGTGATCGGCACCGAGGCCCGTGCCAAGCATAACCAGGCAGTGCGGGCGGGACGGCGCGACATTATGGAGGGGCTGGATTTCTGGTCGCCGAATATCAACATTTTTCGCGATCCGCGGTGGGGGCGCGGCCAGGAAACGTATGGTGAAGATCCTTTTCTTACGGGGCGCATGGGCGTGGCGTTCGTGACCGGGTTGCAAGGGGATGATCCGAAATATTTCCGGGTGATTTCGACGCCGAAGCATTTTGCGGTGCACAGCGGGCCGGAGCCGTCGCGGCACACGATCGACGTGCAGATATCGAAGCACGACATGGAAGACACGTACTTGCCGGCGTTTCGCGCTGCTGTGACAGAGGGCAAAGCGGAATCGGTGATGTGCGCTTATAACCGGGTCAACGGCCAGCCGGCCTGCGCGAACACGTTTCTGTTGAAAGATCAGTTGCGCGGCGCGTGGGAGTTTAACGGCTATGTGGTGTCGGACTGCGACGCGATCGTCGACATTTTCGAGGGACACAAGTTCGTGAAGAGCCAGGCGGAGGCTGCGGCCGCCGCAATCAAAACCGGCATGGACAACGAGTGCGCCGACTTTTTCACCATCACAAAAGACGACCACGACTACAAGCCGTTCGTGGATGCCGTAAAGCAAGGGCTGCTTACGGAAGCGGATCTGGATGTTTCGTTGCGACGGCTGTTTACGGCACGCATGCGGCTGGGAATGTTCGATCCTCCGGAGAAAGTTCCTTATGCGCAGACACCGGAATCCGAGATTGACAGCGCGGCGCACCGGGAACTGGCGCTTAAGACTGCACGCGAATCGATGGTGCTGCTGAAGAATGACGGCGTGCTTCCCTTTGCGACGGGCGTGAAGAAAATCCTGGTGGTGGGTCCGCTGGCGGATCAAACTGCGGTGCTGCACGGCAACTATAGTGGCACGGCTTCGCATGCGGTCACGGCGCTGGAAGGCATTCGCAAGCAGTTTCCCGGAGCGCAGGTTTCGTTCGAACCGGGAACGAATTTCCTGCGTGAGCATCCGGTCGTTCCGACCTCGGCACTTTCGACCGATGACGGAAAGCCCGGCCTTAAAGGCGAATACTTCTCCGGGGACATGGCCGGAACGCCGCAAGTGACGCGGGTTGATCCGATTGTCGATGTTCAGACCTTCGTGTTCACTCCTGATGCACAAGCCCTCGCTGCCCCGCAGGGAATGAAAGATTTTTCGGTGCGCTGGAGCGGTTTTCTCACTCCCGCCGAATCGGGCAGCTACGAAATCGGCCTGGCAGGCTCAAACGAGCGCATGTGGCTTGACGGCAAGTTAGTCGTGGATGACCCCGTCCTGCACGATCCTAACGTGCAGACGACCACCGTTGCTCTCACCAAAGGGCATCGCTATCCTGTGAAAATTGAGTTTCTCAAAGGAGCCTTCAGCATCAAGCTGGTGTGGCGACCGGCGGGGAAAGATCCGCTAGTCGAAGCGACCTCCGCGGCGCGGGAGGCCGACGTTGTGGTTGCGGTGGTCGGCATCACGTCGAAGCTGGAAGGCGAGGAGATGAAGGTCGAGGTGCCCGGATTCAAGGGCGGCGACCGCACCAACCTCAACCTGCCGGAGGAAGAGTCAGCCCTGCTGGGAGCTTTAAAGGGCTCGGGAAAGCCGCTGGTGGTGGTGCTGATGAACGGCAGTGCGCTGGCGGTGAACTGGGCGAACGATCACGCCAATGCCATCGTCGAAGCCTGGTACTCGGGTGAGGAAGGGGGAACGGCAATCGCGCAGACTCTTGCCGGCGTGAATAATCCAGGCGGACGGTTGCCCGTCACGTTCTATAAAGGCGTGGAGCAGTTGCCAGAGTTCGAAGATTATGCGATGAAGAATCGCACTTATCGCTACTTCGTGGGAGAGCCCCTGTATCCGTTCGGCTACGGGCTGAGTTACTCGAAATTCGAATACAGCAATATGAAGTTGTCGAGCGCGGAACTTGATGCCGGCAATCCGGTCACGGTCGATGTGGACGTGAAGAACGCCAGCCCGCGGGCGGGCGACGAAGTGGTGGAACTTTATATTAATTTTCCCAAGCTTCCCGGAGCGCCGCTGCGTGCGCTGCGCGGCTTTACGCGAGTTCATGTGGGAGCGGGAGAAGTGCGTCATGTGTCACTGGCGCTGCTGCCCCGCGACCTGAGCTACGTTAACGAAGCGGGCGACCGGATGATCGCGGCGGGGAACTATGTGATCAGCGCGGGCGGGGGACAGCCGGGGACGCCGGCTGCGCAGACGCAGGCGGGGCTCACCATTCGCGGAGAACAGAAATTGCCGGAGTGAAGAGGGGACAAGAACAGCAGGTCCTTCCACTCCGCTTGCCCTTCCCTTCGGGAAGGACAAGCTCCGGTCGGGATGACAGGAAGTGTGGGCTAGCTGAATATCTGGCGAAGCGCCGGGTAGATTTTGCGGTAGGTGCGATAGGCCTGCTGCATGGTTTTTGAATCCGCTTGACTGAGCGGGATGCGCGCGGCTATGCGGACTATTCTGTCGCAAGCTTCATCGACGGAACTCCAGGCTCCGATTCCGGTGCCTGCCAGAATCGCTGCGCCGTAAGCCGCGCCTTCTTCGGCGGCGACGATTTCCACTTCGTGGGCATAGACGTCGGCCTGAATCTGCCGCCACAGCGGCGACCTTGCGCCACCGCCGCCCAGGCGGATCGACGTCACCGGAATCTGCATTTCGTCGAAGATGGTGAACGCGTCTTTCAGGCTGTAGGCCACGCCTTCCATAACGGCGCGAATGATGTGCCCACGGGTGTGGGAGGCGGTGAGTCCGACCAGCGCCGCGCGAGCGTTCGGGTCGAGATGAGGAGTGCGCTCACCCATAAGGTAGGGCGCCCAGAAAGCGCCTTCGGAGCCGGCGGGCACTGAACTGGCTTCGTCCGCGAGAATGTCGTAGGGGTCGCGGCCCGGCGCGGAAGGGAGCACGCCAAAGCGATCGCGGAACCAGCGTAACGACAAACCTGCGGCCTGGGTTACGCCCATCACGTGCCAGCGTCCGGGGATGGCGTGACAAAAGGTGTGCAGGCGACCTTGCGGATCGAGTGCGGGGCGATCGGTCGCGGCGAAGACGACGCCGGAAGTTCCAATGGTGGCGCTGACCGCTCCAGCGCGGGCGATGCCCATGCCGACGGCGCCAGCGGCCTGGTCTCCGGCACCGGCAACTACGGGAGTTCCGCTGCGCAGGCCGGTGGCCTCGGCGCCCGCGGCGGACACTTTTCCGCAAATCTGAGGCGACTCGTGCAGCGCAGGAAGCAAGCCAACGTCAATGCCCGACTTGCTTAACACTTCGGTCGACCAGCGGCGGTTGGCCACATCCAGAAGCAGAGTTCCCGACGCGTCCGCCATGTCGATGGCACGTTCACCCGTCAGGCGGAATCGAACGTAATCCTTCGGCAGCATGATGTGCGCGACCCGCGCCCAGTTCTGCGGCTCGGTCTCGCGCACCCAGAGTAGTTTGGTGAGAGTGAAATTCGTGAGCGGAGGATTGCAGGTCAGGCGAATCAAGGCATCCCGGCCGAACAGGGCTTCGAGTTCGCGGCTCTGCGCCTCGCTGCGCTGGTCGCACCAGATGATCGCGCTGCGCACGACCTCATCGCGGGAATCGAGCAGAACCGCGCCGTGCATCTGGCCGGAAAAGCCGACGCAAGCAACGTCATCCGCGCGAAGATGCGAGGAATGAAGCGCTTTGCGGACGGCCGATCCGCAGGCACGCCACCAATCGCGCGGATCTTGCTCGGCCCAGCCGGGGCGCGGGCTGGCGAAGGGCTCGTGCTCTTCCGATCCGGAAGCAATAACCTTTCCGGCGTCGTCCATTACGAGCGCCCGCGTGCCGCCGGTACCAACATCGATGCCGAGATAAGCGATGGTCCCTCCTCGATGTTTCCTCTTAACCTTATCCTCTTAACGATTTCCCTCAGCGTTTTCCTCTTAACCCAGGCTCGCAGCGCGTCCGCGCTAGGCGAAATCCTCCGTCAGTTCACGGGTTGCGTCCCGGGGTTGCTGGGCTTTTTCGTTGACCGATTCCCGGGTTAGCCTTTGCAAAAAGAAATCCAGATTGCCGCGCATCACCAGATGCGGAGCCAGCGCAACCTGACGCGACCGCTTAGCGCCCTCCGCCAGGAACTCGTGCAATATGCGAAATGCGATCTGTCCCTGAGCCCGGGGACGCTGGTAGATGGTCGCGGCCACGGCGCCGGATCGAATCTGCGGAACGAGATCGGGAAACAAGTCGGTCGTGATGATAGTGAGGCGGTCCAGCACCTTTGCGTCGCGAGCCGCATTCAACACGGGAATCGAAGCCTCCGTCGTCACGTAGACGCCGCACAGATCGGAACACTTTTCAAACAGGTCGCGGCATTTGCTGTAAGCTTCCGCGTCGACGTCATGATCTTCGATGGGCTGCAGCGCGTGGAGCTTGGGATAAAACGAACTCAAGGTATTTTCAAAGGCGGCGTATTTTTCCGCATGCTCGGTGATGGCCATGTCGAACACGGTGACCGCGATGGAACCCTCGCGCGAGCCCAGAAATCTTCCCATGAGATCGGCCGCGATGGAGCCGCTGGCCATGGTGTCAATCGACACGATGCCCAGGCGGCCGCTGTTAGGAGCGTCGGTGGCCACACACACAACGGGAATCTCGGCGTGAGAAGCACGGTGCATCCAGGGCCGCAAAACTTGAGGGCGGCTCGGGAAGATGATGATGCCGTCCACTTTGCCGTGGATCGCGGCGGCAAAGGCCTCTTCGTCGCCTTCGCCGAGGCGGGCATAGGTTCGAAACTCGATTTCAACATTCTCGAGCAAGATCGACGCAGCTTCTTCGCGAATTCCAGCCCGCACTTCGTCCCAGAACGAGGTGGTTCCCTGCAGTGTGTTCACTGAGATCCGTAGAGTTTTCTTGGATGACAAGAATCTGGCCGCAAGGTTTGGGCGGTAGCCCAGGGTTTTCGCCATCTGCAAGACCCTGGCTTTAGTGGCTGGACTGACGCCGGGGTTGTCGTGCAACGCCCGATGCACGGAGCCGATCGAGGTTCCCAGGGCCTGCGCGATGTCACGGAGAGTGGTCGGGGGTTTGCCCATTTATCCTGGCCCGTACTCCTAAAAAAACGGTTCAAACAGCGGGAGAGGCATTTCGAAACGCGTAGAACCGTAAACGTTAACGGAATTGAGTCAAATGCGCAAGATGCTGTACCAATTGGGTAGACGCTGTTTAGTGGGAAGGCGAACTTCCAACCCGGCCCTTGCCGTCTGGAATGGCGGAGAGCTTATAGATCCAGTCGCAGATGGCGTCACGCCACACCATGGCTTCCGCGGCCTGGTACTCGAGCCGAGCCAGGATATCGCGGTAGCGTTCCTCATCGACGTGACCCTCGATCGCCTTCCATTGCGAAATGAAATCGCGGGCGTGATCGGCGCCGTCGTAGTGGGAATCGTAGATGTGTTGGACGACCGTTTTCCCTGAATGCAGGACGTAGGTGTAAGGCATGTGGTGGAAAAACAAAAGCAGGTTGTCGGGACAGCGGGCCGGCGACTCGTACGTTTCCTGCACGGCGGGCGGATATTGGTCGATGAATCCTGTGCCCGTTGCCATGGTGCGATCCATGCCTATCCCTGAGTGATCGGCGCGGTGCCACTGTCCCCAACCGTTTTCCTCCGAAGACTCGGGGCCGGGATCGTAGTGATTGCCGAGAATGTTGGTCAGCGTTCCAGCGCCCAGCGGGCCGGTGTAGCTTTCGTAGACCTGCCAGGAGCTGAGCTGCAGCGCAGTGATGGCCTTGACCACGAGCGGGTCGCTGCCGAAGGTGAGGCGCGTCCATTCATTGATAATTTTCTCGGCGCTGAGGTTGGGGTCCCACGCCAGGCGGCCGAAGCCGTAGAGATTGGCCATGGCGAGCGGACTCCCCAGCCAGTCTGCATCCATGCCAACGTTGGCGACGCCAACGAAGCCGCCTACGGGGCGATGGAAAATCCGGCCTGCGACAAGATCCTTCACCGGCGTGGGGCGGGCGTCCGCGACGTTCGCGTCGACGTGCATATCGAAATCCAGCACTTCTTTCCACATGGGAACAAGGAAGCAGAGCTGGCGCTGCTGTCCGGTATATTCCTGCGTGATTTGCAATTCGATGGCTTCGTTGGTGCGGCGCAGGCCGGCGAATAGTGGAGAAGCCGGTTCGCGCACCTGGAAATCAATGGGACCATTTTTGATTTGAACGATGGCGTTGTCGTCGAATGACCCGTCCAAGGGGTGGAAATTGTCATAGGCGGCTTTGGCACGATCGTTCTTGACATCGTGCCAGTCGAGATGGTGGTTGTAGACAAACGCTCGGTAGAACACTACGCCGCCATGCGGCTTGAGTGCGCGCGCAAGCACGTTCGCGGCGTCGGCGTGGGTTCTGCCGTAGGTGGAGGGGCCGAGGCGGCCTTCGGAATCGGCTTTCACGACGAAGCCTCCGAAATCCGGAATGCGGCGGTAAATCTCGTCGACTTTCTTGCGCCACCACTCGGCGACCCGCGGATCCAGCGGATCATACGTGTCCAGACCTCCGATGAGTTTGGGGCTACCCAGATCGACGGCCAGCGAGAGTTGAACGCCCCAGGGCCGGAACACGTCGGCAATGCGGCTGACCTGAGCGATGAAACTGTCTTCGAGAACGCCCGGGGCGGCATTCACGTTGTTGATGGCGCATCCGTTAATGCCGATAGAAGCCAGCAAGCGGGCGTACTGCCCGGCCCGGGTCAGATCGGTGCGAACTTTTCCATCGACGAAGAAGATGGAAGGGCCGCCGTATCCGCGTTCGATGCGGCCGTCGAGGTTGTCCCACTGATTCACCCAGCGGATCGGCGCGTAGGGCTGCTGCAGTTCGTCGAGGTCCGTGACGATGGCTGTAATATCGAGCGCGGCCAGATTCTCGGCGCGAGCAATCTTGCTCAACAGCGCGAAGACTCCATACAGAACGCCGCGTTCGGTAGCGCCTGCAACGATCAGACATTCAGCTCCGTGAATTCTTACGCTCTTGAGCCAGTATCCGTCAGCTCGCAGGTCTTGCGGCGGATGCAGCGCCGGCATCAACCCGTGCAGGTCAGTCAGCGTTCCCAGAACAATAGAATTCTCGAGGGACGAATTAGTTCCCACGCGCAGCGTCCGGCCTAACATTTGCGCGACGCCCTGAAGCAGTTCGTGCTGCGCGGTCTTGACCACGACAGAATCGCCGAGTAGCACGGTTTGGGGCGGCAAGCGGTCGAAACTTCTAGCCGCTCGCGGACTCAAAGCGGGATAGCGCAGCCAGGCTTCAGCTCCGGTCTCGGCATGGATGGGCCGAGGCAAACCCGCTGCGCAGACGAACGCTGCGATGAGCGCGACACGCACCAACGCTCTTATCGGCTGGGTTGGCTTCATCTCAAGCTGGCTCCGTCGAGCATTTAAGTATAGGGGCACATCGGCACAAGCGGTTTGAACTCAGATTGCTTTTCGCCTGCAGGAAGCCTAGCATTGCAGCTTGGAGGGCCCGCCATGTCTGCGATTGGCCCGATACTCAACCAGTTCCTGAAAATTGCTGCAATCACCTTCCTGGCCACTTCTGCATTTTCCCAGGCTCCCCTCAAATATGATCCTGCCACGGAAAGCAAGTTCAAGGGCGTGGTGGCAGAGTTGAAATTTGTTCCTGCCACGGGCGCGAAATCCTTCGCTTACCTGGTGATGAAGAGCGGCCCGGATTCAGTGCAGGTCTTTCTTTGTCCCAGGAAATTTCTCGACGACATGGGTATCGTGTTCAAGGCCGACGATGCGATTGAAGTCACCGGCTCCAAGGTCAAACAGGATGGCGCCGACCTGATGCTGGCCCGGGAAGTGATCAAAAGTGGCGACACGGTGACGCTGCGCTTCAAAGACGGCAAGCCCGCCTGGTAAGGCGCTGCGTTTCTCGTTGCGGCGTGAATCATGAAACTCCTAATATCATTACTCATCGCTTGCCTTGTCTTGCCGGTGAACGGAGGGGCCGCGAAGCTGCTGATGACCGCCACGTCCGATCAGGCCGAAGCCGCCCGAGACAACAATGCGTTCGCCATCGAACTGTACGGCCAGCTGCGCAACCAGAGCGGCAACCTGTTTTTCTCGCCCGAAAGCATTTCCACAGCGTTGGCCATGACTTATGCCGGGGCGCGGGGTGATACGGCTGCGGAGATGGCAAAGACACTGCATTTCACATTACCGCCGGGGCAGTTGCATCCGGCGATGGGTGCGCTGCTGCGCGATCGCAACGCGGCGCATGACGGCTATCAATTAAAGGAGGCTGACGCGCTGTGGGTGCAGCAGGGTTATTCGCTCCTGCCCGAGTTTCTCAAGCTGAATCAGGACGATTACGAAGCCGGGCTCAACCGGATGGATTTCAAGGGTGCAACCGAAGCATCGCGGCAGGCCATCAACCTATGGGTCGAGCAGCGAACTGAGAACAAAATCAGGGAACTACTGCAGCCAGGAAGCCTTACTCCTGCTACGCGGCTGGTGCTGACCAATGCCATCTACTTTAAAGGCGATTGGGAGAAGCAGTTCAAGAAAGAAGACACAAAAGACGAAGATTTTCACCTCTCCGCCGCGCAGGCCATCAAAACACCGCTGATGCACATGACGAAAGGTTTTAACTATTTCGACGGTGGTTCGTTCCAGGCGTTGGAGCTTCCTTATAAGAACAAGGAACTCTCGATGATCATATTGTTGCCAAAAACGATGGAGGGGCTTCCTGCGTTCGAGCAATCGCTTAGTCCTGCCAGTATGCAACAATCGCTGGATCAGTTGCGGCTTAGCGAGAACGTCATCGTGACCATGCCGAAATTCAAGATTGAAGCTCAATTCAGTCTTGGGGATACGTTGATGGCTATGGGAATGAAGAAGGCCTTTGATGTGAACGTGGCTGATTTCACTGGTATGGCTTCGCGCAAAACGATGCAGCGCGACGGCAAGCTCTATAATTTCTATATCAGCGCCGTCATCCACAAAGCTTATGTCGATGTGAACGAAGAGGGAACCGAGGCGGCGGCGGCAACGGCGGTACATGTAAGGGCCGGTATGACTAGCCGTCCAAGGCCTCCGATCATCTTCCGCGCCGATCATCCGTTCATGTTTCTGATCCGCGACAATCGCTCCGGCGGCATGTTGTTCATAGGTCGTGTGACCAATCCGTCGAAGTGAGACTGGTCATTCTTGGTCCGGAGGCCTTGGCTGGCCGAGTCGGCCCTTGAATATGCGGCGCAGATTTCGGGCGGGCGTTCGCCCTTCTCAGGCGCGTTGTGCTTCCTGATAATCTCAATCTAGACCCTCATTCGACATTCAGGAGATCGCACATCGTTGCCACCGCTGATTAATGTCCGCAGCATCTCGAAAGCATTTGGAGCCGATCCGCTATTTCAGAACGTGTCCTTCACGGTTTCCGAGGGGGATCGCATCGGGCTGATCGGTCCGAACGGATCTGGTAAGTCGACGCTGCTGCGAATTCTCGCGGGCACGGAAGATACGGACGACGGAGAAATCGCGGTCCGCAAGCGCATTCGTCTGAGTTACGTGGAGCAGGAGTCAGAATTCCGGCCCGGCGATACCGTGCGGTCGGTGATTGACGCGGCATTGAAAAGCTCGGCGGTGCCCGAATCGGAGCGAGGGACTCGATTTGCCGAGACGCTGGGACGCGCGGGCTTTGTCGACCTGGATGCGGAAGCCGCCTCGCTCAGCGGAGGTTGGCAGAAGCGCCTGGCGATCGTCGAGGCGCTGGTGCAGGGTCCCGACATTCTGCTGCTCGATGAACCTACAAATCATCTGGACCTGGCCGGGATCGAGTGGCTTGAGGAGGTGCTGGAGCAAGCTGGGTTCGCCTGTGTGGTGATCAGTCACGATCGTTATTTTCTGGAAAATGTTGCCACCGAGATGGCGGAGCTTAGCCGGGTTTATCCCGACGGATTGCTGCGGGTGAAGGGACGCTACAGCACGTTCCTGGAAAAGAAAGAGGAGTTTCTGCACGCGCAGTCGAAGCGGCAGGAGGCGCTGGAAAATCTGGTTCATGGGGAGATCGAATGGCTACGCCGCGGGGCCAAGGCGCGCACCCGAAAATCGAAAGCGCGCATCGACAAAGCCGACGAGTTGATGGAGGAACTGGCGGACCTAAACACGCGCACTCGCAGCAGCACGGCGCAAATCGATTTCTCGGCCACCGATCGCAAGACCAAGCGGCTGATCGAACTGCAGAATGTTGCTTACGAAATCGGAGGGCGGCGGCTGTTTGAGGGGCTGAACTTCATCATCACGGCGGGGTTGAGAGTGGGCCTGGTCGGGCCGAACGGCAGCGGCAAGACCACGCTGCTGCGGCTCTTACGCGGAGAAGTGGCCGCGACCACGGGAGAGATTCGTCGAGCTGACAAATTACGCATCGTATATTTCGACCAGCGCCGCGAACTCGATCCGAATGTGACGCTGCGGCGGGCGCTGGCTCCAGAAGGCGATTCGGTTATCTATCAGGATCGCGTGACTCACGTGGCGTCGTGGGCAGCGAAATTTTTGTTCAAAGGCGAACAGCTGAACCAGCCAGTCGAGCGGCTCTCTGGAGGCGAACGGGCCCGGGTGCTGATTGCGCAGTTGATGCTGCAGCCCGCCGACGTTCTTCTGCTGGATGAGCCGACCAACGACCTCGACATCCCAACGCTCGAAATACTCGAGGAAAGTCTGCTGGAGTTTCGCGGCTCGCTCGTGCTCGTGACTCATGACCGTTACATGCTCGACCGGGTCTCGACCGTCGTGCTTGGACTCTATGGTCAAGGCGGGGCCGAGCGATTTGCCGACTACTCGCAATGGGAAGCCTGGCAGGCGGAGCGCCAGCAAGCATTGCAGACAGGCGCGCGCGACTCAGTTCGTGCCACGGCACCGGCAGGGCCGCCAACGTCATCGAAAAGGAAGCTCTCTTACCTGGAAGCTCGCGAATATTCAACCATCGAGGAGCGCGTCGCGGCCGCCGAAATTGTGTTGGAGGCGAAGCGGGTGGCCGCTGAAGAGCCGGCGATCGCCAGCGACAGCGCCCGCCTGATGGCCGCTCACGCCGAACTGGAACAAGTGCAGAGCGAAGTGGACGAGCTGTACGCGCGCTGGGCTGAACTCGAAAAGAAACAGCAGGCCTGATTCGGACCAGGCTAGGATGCCAGGCAGAAGGCGATGATCGTGTTCCCGCGAATGCCTGCGCTTTTTTCCAGCTGCGCGAGCAGGCGCGATTCCAGGTCGTCCGGATCCGGCTTCATTTCGCAGGCGGCAATTTCTTTGTCAGACGCTCCTTGAAAGCAGAGTTCGCAAACCCCTAAGCCCTCCTCGGAGCGCACGGGAGGACCGAAAACGCGGCAAGTCATGGGGCGGGATTCATAAAGTTCGCAGCTGCCCGTCTGCGGATCGAGCGCGGGGCAAGGTTCATCGTTGGCGAAATCGGCGAACCGTTGCTCAGCCGCTTCGCCTTCGTGCAATACGCCGGTGAGGGGATCTCCGGGAAACTTCGGCGACAGCCGGGCAACCGACTCACGAGCCCGCTGGCGTACGCGCACGGCGCGCTCGGGGGCGAGTTGTTTGAGATCGGCCAGGCCTCGGCGCAAGCGTAAGGCATCGAGCTGATTGATGGAGAACACGCCGATACAGCATTGCGTGCATCCTAAGCGGCAGGCCAGCCAATCGCCGCTGCGCCGGGTGACGTCGGCGAGCGCGGCGTCGACGATCTGAATCAGCTTTCGATCTCGGGATGGCAGGCTGCTGCCCATCCTGCTAAGGATAGCGCACGCAGAGCGCAACCACATCTCATCAGATGCTTCGCAGCTTGCGGCTGGCAAACATAACAATCGCTGTACCGATCTTTACATCTTTACAATGGATTTTTTGCGTTGGACTATCCAGTCCGACTGCTCCAAAATAGTTCTACATCCTCTGCAAAGTCGCAGACGACCAACCAAACTTTTGCCGTTTGGTTTTCCTACGCAGAGCATTTCTGTTTTGACCTCGTTGTCGGAATGAAAGCCTGAACTTTCAACTGCAGGGCGGAAGTGTTTGAAAATTCTGAGAAGAACGAGGGGGACATGTTGGATAAGAAAGTAGTGAGCCTGCGAACCGTAGCAGAACGAGTGAAGCTGGCGCCATGCTCGGTTTCTGCCGTTCTAAATAACACGCCTGCAGCGTTGGCGATCCCGCAACGGACCAAAGATCGCATCTTTCGAGCCGCCCGTGAGCTGAATTACCGTCCTAATTTCTGGGCGCGTTCCCTGCGAACCAAGCGAACCCGCCTGGTTGCGGTCATCACTCCTGATATTGGGCGCGGCCCGGTTGCACGCGTCGTGGCCGGCATGCAGAGTCTGCTGCACCGGCGGGGTTATCTGCTGGCTCTTGGAACTTTTGATTGCGCCTCGGAATGGAGCATGATTTCTGTCCAGCTGCAGCAGCGCGGGATTGAAGGCGTAATCGCGATTGACGCAATTCTGCCGCAGGACCTGAATCTGCCAGTGGCTTCCGTGGAGCTCGAATATATGAATCTTCCGGAACCGCTTGCGGATGACACGCAGACGTGGCTCGCAGAATGGGGCGCATCCGCCGCGGAGACCGTGCTGCGACAGATTGAGAAGGAGACCACGCCGCGCCGGATGAAGGTTGCGCCCAAACGTCCGAACACATACTTCGATTTGCCGAACGCAGCGACGGGAGTGGAAGACGCTCGCGAAACTGCGTGATGAACTTTCGCGTGGAAGAGCGGCCCTTCGGGGCCGCGTAAAGCATATTTCATGAGTGAGGGCTTTAGCCCTGGCTGCTAGGTAGGCACTCCATTGTCTCATCTGAAGATCTTGATCACGCAGGACACGAAGTCATACGAAGGAAACCTCTCAAAGATGAAATCCTTCGTGATACTTTGTGGCCCTGAGGGGCAGGTTTTTCTCTCCAGCATCAAACTGGCTTCCTGCTGAAACGGGCTCTTCTGGCACCGCCCCCCGCAGTGTGCGTATAGTTACGAGTATCGCGCGAACGCAATTGTTCACTTTCGTGCGTGTCGACTTCAGGGAAGCGTCCAGGAGAGCGATGATGAAGTTCATCGGGCTTCACCCAACGTTGTTCGGAAAGTTGTTCGGAACTTTCTCCGGAAGCTTGTTGGGAATGATTCTGTTGGCGATGAGTTGCAGTGTGGTCTCAGCAGCCGCGCAGGCCGCCAGCTCGCCGACTTCTTCGGCCCCTCCAACATGGAAGCTGGTTTGGAGCGACGAGTTCAACGGCCCTGACGGCTCGGCAGTCGACGCTTCGAAATGGGTGTCAGAAACTGGCGGAGGAGGCTGGGGCAACAACGAACTGGAGTACTACACCGGGCGCCCGGCAAATGCCTGGCAACAGGATGGCAACCTGGTCATCAAAGTTTTGTCCGAAAAATACACTGGCGCGGACGGCGTCACCAGAAACTACACCTCCGCGCGCTTGAAGACTCAAGGCAAGTTTTCGCAAACCTACGGGCGCTTCGAAGCCCGCATCAAGATTCCGCGCGGCCAGGGAATCTGGCCAGCCTTCTGGATGCTGGGCGACGACATCGACAAACGCGGCTGGCCCGAAGGTGGCGAGATAGACATTATGGAGAACATCGGCAAAGAGCCCGGGCTGGTTCACGGCACCATTCACGGCCCAGGATATTCTGGCGAACACGGCATCAGCGCTCCTTGCGGCCTTCCCGGCGATGCGCGCTTCGCCAACGACTTTCACATTTACGCCGTCGAGTGGGAGCCCAACGCGATCCGTTTCATGGTGGATGACCAGGTTTACGCGACTCGCACTCCCGCTGACCTGCCCAAGGGAACGAAGTGGGTTTACGATCATCCCTTCTTCGTGCTGCTGAATGTTGCTGTGGGCGGCGGCTGGCCGGGGGATCCCGACGCGACCACGGTTTTCCCGCAGACCATGCTGGTGGACTATGTGCGCGTGTATGAACCGGCCAGCTCGACGGCTGCCGGCGCGGCAAAATATTAACAGCCGAGATCAAAGAGTACTGGCGAGATTTATCGTCAGCCACCCCAGTCTGCCCTCTTGTACACTGGCTCGCGTGGAAACAACGTACAACCTGATCCGACCGCCGTTCAGGACCCTCAAATTCGCAGAAATGACGAAGAAAGAACTGAGGGAGTATGACCGCTGGTTTCTTGACGTGCTCCCACAGCGAATTGGCGAACTGACAAAGGCGGTGAACTGCTCAGCTGGTTCTGGAGGTTGGAAGCCGACCTACACGACGGAATCCTTAAACTCGTTGGGCAACTGGTTCGCCTCTCAAGTCGAAACTCGGCCCCACACGCACGATGAGCTTAGGCATATTCCTCCTCACATCCGGGATTGGACATCGGGAGGGGAACTGACCGATCGCACGATTTCGCTGGCCACGGACGTCGGCATGTACCTTAGCCAAGTGTTTCTGCGCAACAACTCGTCACTGAGGTGGGATCAGATTTTTGGCAGCAAGAGATATGTAGATTACGGCCAGCCTGTACTCGTCGGCTTTGGCAAGGCTCGGTTTAATCCCGTGCGCATGATGCTAACTCTAGCCTACGGTTTAGCGAGCAAGACGAAAGACAGTCAGGGATTACAAGGGATATACCACTACTGGTCGAAAATGATCGGGTGACAGACTGACGAAAACAGCGTTAGCACACATTGACCCTGTGCAAAGAGATGCTACCGGTCGGATCGTTCGTCGGATATGGCAGCCGAGCTGGTGCCAATTAGGCTGTTGACTCCCGCATCGTCCCCTCAGATAGAATCTCAGAACTATTTCGCGTCGATGGGGAGTCCCGAATGAGCAAGGTACGAATCCTGGTGGGCACGCGCAAAGGCGCATTCATTCTTTCCGCAGACGGCAAACGCCAGAACTGGGAGGTCAGCGGCCCGCACTTCGCGGGCTGGGAGATTTACCACCTCAAGGGCTCGCCCGCCGATCCCAACCGCATCTATGCCTCACAGACCAGCGGCTGGTTCGGACAAATCATGCAGCGCTCCGACGATGGCGGCAAAACCTGGCACCAGCCTGGAACTCCGCCCGGCGCGCCCTCGGCCCCTGGGCCGCCCAAATCCGACAGCAATAAATTTGTCTACGACGTTTCCGCCGAGACCGGCAAGCCGCTCACCACGCACCAGTTTTATGACGGCACGCAGCATCCCTGGGAGTTTAAGCGGGTGTGGCATCTGGAGCCATCGCTCACCGATCCCAACACTGTTTACGCCGGAGTCGAAGACGCTGCGCTGTTTCGCTCGACTGACGGCGGCGAGAACTGGCACGAACTCTCCGGCCTGCGCGGACACGGCACTGGTCCGAAGTGGCAGCCCGGCGCTGGAGGGATGTGCCTGCACACCATCATTCTCGATCCCAGCAATCCGAACCGCATGTATATTGCGATTTCCGCTGCGGGCGCGTTCCGCACCGACGACGGCGGCACGAGTTGGAAGCCCATCAATCAGGGGCTCTACTCGAAATACATTCCCAACCCGACCGCCGAAGTGGGCCACTGCGTGCATCACATTGCGATGAACCCCTCGCGTCCGGGAGTGCTGTTCATGCAGAAGCACTGGGACGTGATGCGCTCGGACGATGCCGGCGACCAGTGGAACAAGATCAGCGGAAATCTGCCTACGGATTTCGGATTCGTCATCGACGTCCACGCGAACCAGCCGGAGACGGTCTACGTTGTCCCCATCAAAAGCGACTCGGAACATTACGTCCACGAAGGCAAGCTGCGGGTCTACCGCAGCCGCACCGGCGGGAATGAATGGGAGGCGCTGACGAAAGGCTTGCCGCAGACGAACTGCTACGTCAACGTGTTGCGCGACGCCATGGCCGTCGATTCGCTCGATGAATGCGGCATTTATTTCGGGACGACGGGCGGGCAGGTCTACGCCTCGGCCGATGCCGGAGACAGCTGGAATCCTATTGTTCGGGATCTGCCGGCCGTGCTGTCGGTTGAAGTGCAGACACTGGCGTAGGTGATGCCGCAAAAAATGGACGATTGGAGCAAGGGCGATCGCGCGAAATGACGCGCACGATTTCACATCGGCTGGATGTTCGTGATAAGCCGGAGTTTCTTCATCGGCTAATGGTGGAACTTTCGGGCAATGCTCAACTCTCCCTTGAGGGCGATCTTTCGAGGTGTCGGTTCACCGATGATGTCGTAATAACCCGCGACGAAACACCAACGCTGAAGCGCAATACGACTGCTCCGAGACAGGATTTTGTAGTCTTACGTTTAACCCCCGAAACTGTCGATCCAATATTTAAGCAGGTGATGGCCGCAGGCTTGAAGCATGCGATCATCCACGTACAGATTGAGCGGAACGGCGTACCGGAGTTGGGTGCGTACGACAACTTCCATCCCGAATGTGTTGTAACTGGTCCCGGCGTCAGCTCGGTCCTGCTCGAAGAACTGAAAAATGCGAACGTGCTGCGCGCCTTTAAGGTCGCAGAACTGAAGCAGTGATTTGATAGTCTCTGCGTGCCTCGTTTTCCTAGGAGAACAACATGAGAAGGATATTGATTGTGCTTACACTGTTGTCGTCGTTGGCGGGTATGGCGACGGCGCAGGAGATGCAGCATCCGGCCAAATCAGGGACTGTGCCCGCTCAAGTCGAAACGCAGGTACGGAAGCTCTGGGAAGCTTTCAAGAACAAAGACAAAGCCACTCTTTCGGTCCTGCTGGATGGCGAGTTTCGCCAGTTCGAGGAAGGGCTGAGCGCTTTCGGTGACAAGAAAGCGGAAGTCAACGCCGTGGATGACTTCGAACTCATCAGCTACACGCTCAGCGACTTTACCGTAGAGCCGATCGGACCGAATGCGGCGTTAGTTACCTACATCGCGCAGTATGAAGGTAAGTCCGGTGGCGAAGTTTCAAGGGGGCACAGCGTCTTCGGAGAGGTCTGGATTCGTTCGGGGAATGAATGGAAAGATCTCTATATGCAAGAGACATACGTGAAATGAAGGTGCTCTTGCAGGTCCTCATGCAATGATGGCAATGATTCGCGTCGAGCTTCCGCAACATCTTCGCACGCTGGCGCACGCCGAGCGTGAGATCGAACTCGAGGTCGAGAGTCCGGTCACACAGCGCGCAGTGCTCGACGCACTCGAAGGCCGCTACCCGATGCTGCGCGGGACTATTCGCGATCAGGTCACGCAGCAGCGGCGGGCATTCCTGCGCTTCTTCGCCTGCCAGGAAGATCTGTCGCACGAGCCAGCGGATGCGCCGCTGCCCGAGGCGGTGGCGTCGGGGAAAGAGCCATTCCTGATTGTTGGGGCTATCGCCGGCGGATGATCAGTGCGGTGGGCCGTCGTGGAAGCGCGGCCCCGTAGGGGGCGGGAT
>Ga0181532_10001725_pt1 | contig 20938 bp, 18 predicted proteins | sample PEATcosm2014_Bin_33_FD_119768 | JGI IMG/M metagenome (GOLD analysis project Ga0181532, IMG submission 119768) | Peatland microbial communities from MTU Mesocosm Facility, Houghton, MI, USA - PEATcosm2014_Bin11_30_metaG | ecosystem: Environmental > Terrestrial > Soil > Wetlands > Peat | place... | reverse complement strand
TTCGCTTGGCAAGCCAAAACGAGGAGCCGAGACATTCAAACTCTTGTTGGTATGTGCGCTCGAACGCGGCGCGCTCGCCACGTAGGAGATCTTCTGCGCCGTCTTCCCTACCGCCGTTGATGTCACCGGGGCGACCAGGTTTCCTTCCGCGGGTGCATTCTGCGCCTGGAAGTACACCACGATCGCTGCGCCCTCATGCGCTATCTGATACGGCGCATTGTCCGTCAGGTCGATCACCACGCGCGCCACATCCGGACGGTATTGTCCCATCCGCACATCGCGTACTGGCGCCGACACCCCCGGAATCGAGCTCTTCTGCACTCCCATGCGCGCCCCGGCGAAATCCAACACCAGTCGCTCCGGGTTTTGCATCCGCGCCGCATGGACGTCAAGCCGTCCAGCTCCTTCGACGCGAACGGCCGCGCGCTGCGTGTCCTGTGTAAGCGCCACGCTTGAAATCACCGCCGCGCTTGTGGGCGCAGCTGTGGCTTCCTGTCCGCGAAGGGCCGCCGAGCTTCCACCCAGCACCACGGTCGCGAGTATCAGGCAGCCAAATCGAGAGGCCGGCCAGTTCGTCTTCATTGCTGTTCTCCTGCACTGGAGTAGATTCTCTTATTCACTTGCCGCTCCACTGGCTTTCCGAACGCGTCTTTGCCAATTTCGTGGAACGACACACCATCCATGGCAATCTTTTCCACTCGTCCGTCATAAAGCTGGTCGCCTTCCCGCAAGAAATAGGTGCGCGATTGCGGGTTGGTGACCACGGCAATCATGCCATTGGGCGAGCGCACAATGCCGTCCAGACGCAGCGAGGAAACTTGCAAGCCTGCTTTGCCAGGAGGCAGATTCTTGTTGGCTTCGGCCGCCGCTTTGTCGCGTCCCACCAGGGATTCAAACGGATCGCGCCGCGCCACTTTCTCTTCGGCCGGGGCCGCGCCTTCGGCTGGTGCTGTCGCCGCCTTCTTGGCGCTGGTCTTCGGCGCCTTGCTGGCAGGCTTCGCCGCCGCCGTGGCAGCTGGCTTCGTGGTTGCCGGTTTCGCCGCCGGTTTCGCGGCGGGCGCCGGCTTGGTCTGGGCGAACAGGCCGTTTCCGGCCGCCGCCAGCAGCATCCCGATAACTAGTATGATCGCTCGACGCATGGCTCGCTCATTCCTGCTCACGGTTTTTTCACAGGTGGAGTCATGCCCTTCCCTCCACCTGCTCCTTGAGCCGTATCAGCCGGCTTCGTGAAAAACGTTGTTACTGTAAAAACTCCACTGACCGTCGTGCCCGGGCGAATGGGGTATTTCACCCCATGTTGCGTCCCCGTGGCATCGTCGAATTGTATGTCTCCGACGTTGATGATCCGCGATAGCCGGCTCAGGCGCCCGAAAAAATCCAGGATATTAAAGTACGGTCCATCGGCCTGCACTTCAAACGGCATCTCGTAATGAATTTCCCGGGCTACAATCGCTTGCGAGGTCAGCCGCCGTAGTTGCACATTCGAGGCGCTAGCCGCTCCCTGCACCAGCCGGATAAACTCGTCCACTTCCTTCTCTTCTGGAACGATCGTCTTCAACGTGTCCAGTTGCTTGTTCAGCGCATCCATCTGCTGCTTCAGCTCGCCGTAACGCTGCTTGTATACCTGCAATTGCGTGACTTCCTGGTTCAGCTTCTGCCGCGCTTGTACGGCCTTGTCATAATCAGCGCGCTCCTGCGCTACCGGTGAACCCGGCACATATAACCCTGCCAGAACCAGAATCACGGCGATGGCCAGGGCTACCAGCCCCTGCATGATCACCGACATGTCTCGGAAAGGATTTGCCATGTTCTTCCCTTATCCTTTCTTCGCCGGTGCGGCGCTTTTTGGTCCGCTCGGGCCAGGTGCGCTCGCTGGTTTTGCCTGCGGCGTGGTACCCGCGGGCCCATTCGGTGCGATCTCTGCGCTGATCGAGAAACTATAAGTCTGCACGGCGGTATTCCGGTCGTCCTGCTTGGTGTCCTTTATCTCCACCTTCTGGAAATAGCCGGAGCGCTTCAGCGCCGTAATGAAGTTAGCCACGGAATTGATTGAAGCCGCCGCTCCCTCCAGATTCACTGTGGTGCCCTTCTTGGTCATGGATGTGAGCCACAGATTCTCCGCCCGGGAAACTGTATTGGCAACCTCGTCCAGCAGTTCTTGTCCCCCCGTGCGGTCGCGCTGAAGCTGCTCGATGGTCGCCACGCGCTGCTGCAGCACGGTCTTCTGCTTCTCGAAAGCATCCACTTGCAGCTTGATCTGCTCGAGTTCCGTCTTCTGCGCCTGGAGTTGCTTGATGCGGCCGTTCTCTTCGTTCAGCTGCGTCTGCCAGGAGTGGTAGAAGTAAAACAGGAAGAGGCCGCCAAGCAGCACGCCTGCGCCGATGAACACCAGCGGCAAGGCCGCCCCGGTGTCTACCGGCCGTCGTGCCGTCTTAGGCCGTATTTGTCCCAATAAGTTTATGCGGATCATGGCTAGTCGAAGCTCCTAAGTGCCAGTCCCACCGCGACAACCAACTTTGGCGCCAAATCCCGGATCTGGTCCTCGCTGTGCTTGCCCGGATTAATTAGGACTTTCCGGAATGGATTCAACTCCTCCACCGGCATGGCAAACTCTTCTCGCAGCAGGTCCACCAGGCCCGGCACACGCGCCGTTCCCCCGGCAACCATGATGCGCTGAATATTCTCACCGCTGGCTGTGGCCCTGAAAAAGTCGAACGTCTTCTGGATTTCCAGCGTAAGAATATCCGAAACGCTGCGCAAAATCTGGCTTTTTTGCTCGTCGGTCACGCTCGGCAGGGTATCGCCCTTCTTCAGCCGTTCCGCGTCATCGAAGCTCAAGTCCAGTTCCTTCTGCAGCGCGTCCGTGTACTGGTTGCCGCCAACGCTCACGTCGCGTGTAAACAGCGGCACGCCTCCGCGCACGATATTTATGTTCATCACGCTGGCGCCGATGTTCAGCAGCGCCACCGTCTGTCCCGCATCCGGCTCGTAGTTCACTTCAAAGCAGTTCTGCAAGCCAAACGCGTCTATGTCCACCACCACCGGCGTCTTCCCTGCCTGCGCCAGCACGTTGGTGTGGTTCAGAATCTTGTCCTTCTTTACCGCCACCAGCAGTACGTCCATCTGGGCGTCCATGGCTTCCAGAAGCTGATAGCTCAAATTCACGTCGGCGATGTCAAAGGGTATGTGCTGGCTGGCTTCCGATGGAATGCGGTCATACAACTCTTCTTCCGTCATCAGCGGCAGCGGAACTCTCTTCACGATCACCGAGTGCCCGGATACGGAGGTTGCTACGTTCTTGGTCTTGATATGTTCGGTGTCGAAAATTTTTGTGATCGCGTTGGCCACCTGCGGCGCGTCCATGATCGCTCCGTCCACCACGGTGTCCTGCGCCAGCGACTCCATCCCGAAACTGACGAGTTCGTATCCGGCCTTCGTCGATTTCAATTCGACGGCCTTGATCGAACTGGAGCCGATATCCAGTCCCACCAGCTGCTTTGCCTTCTTACCCCCGAGTAACCACATATCGCGGCCTCTTTCCCTCACGCCAGAGCGAGCCTAACGGCGCCTTGCCACCACTTGGCTCATCTTGCGTTCCATCCAGCGGTCCAGGATCGTCTTCCTTAGTTTCCAACGATTGCCTAGCTTAAATGCAGGTATTTCGCCCTCTGTGATGTACCGGTACAGAGTATCCGGGCTGATGCCCAGATACTGGGATGCTTGTCGTACGTTCATCACTTCGCGCGATTCGCTCACGAGGAACGTCCACCCTGTTACTTTTACGCCTTAGGACCCGGCGTTCGCCACACCCTCAATTGCTGCTAATAATAATCCAGAGAGTGCCGCCCGTGTGAACTTTATGTCACCGACTGCAGCCGACCGTCAAGCACTTCTCTCCTGTTATTGTGCTTACAATGCAAGGAATCCTAGGCTATTCGCCTGGTATTGTAGGCAGGTGCTCCAATATGTAGCGCCGCATAGCTACTGGTACCACTATAGATTGTATTTTGTCCCGCTCCCTACCCTGTCCCCCGGGACGGTTATCCTTTGCATGCAATGACCGGCAATCACCCGGTTTTCTCCGGGTTTTCCGGCCCTGCTCCATCCCCTTCCACGCTTTCCAATAAAAACCGCGCGCTTGCCGTCTGTTCACGCGCTACAATCTGCCAGCTCGTATTTTCTAGCATTCGCAACCAATCGTCGAGGTTCCTATGAATCGCGCCCAGGGAATCGCAATCGTTCTACTTGCCCTTTTTGTTCTTCTCGCCACCACATTATTCCCGCAAGCGCGTGGCAATGCTCCTTTGCCAACGCCGCGCAGCGCGGGATTCCTGGTCATCGCCAATCAGGGCGACCATACCGCCTTGCTCGTGGACCTCGCCACTCGCCAAGCATTGCTGCGCGTCGAAGTCGGTATCAATGGCCATGAACTCGCCGTTTCTCCCGACGGCCACTTTGCTTACGTTCCCATCTACGGCAATTCCGGCGTCGGCAAACCCGGCACCGATGGTGATTCCATTGACATCGTCGATCTCAAAGAACGCAAACTCGCCGGTCACATCGCCCTCGGCAAACCTGTCCGCCCTCACTGCGCCAAGTTTGGCCCCGACGGCTTGCTGTACGTTTCTGCGGAACTGGCCAACGCCGTCTATATCATTGATACTGCCGCTCGCAAAGTCGTTGGCGAAATCCCCACAGGCCAGATCGAATCCCACATGCTTGTGATCACTCCGGACGGCCACCGCGCATATACCGCAAACGTAGCAGCGGGCAGCGTAAGCGTCCTCGACCTGCAAAAACGCTCTTTACTTACCACCATCCCCATCAGCAAAATCGTTCAGCGTATTTCCATTTCGCCGGATGGCCACCGCGTTTACACGCATGACCAGGCTGCTCCGCGCATCGCAGTCATTGATACCGCCACCAACGCCGTCACCGGTTGGATCGCTCTGCCTAGCACGGTCTATTCTTCCGCGTCTACTCCCGACGGCCGCTGGCTGGTAGCCGTTTCCCCAGCTGGCAAATTGTTCGTTGTCGACACGGCAAGCGGCAAGCTTGCCCATTGCTTCGATATTCCACAAGCTACCGGAGAGGTTCTCATCACGCCGGATGGCTCGCATGTCTATGTCAGTTGCCCTCAAACTGCCACAGTCGAAATCCTCGATCTGCAGACTTGGAAGTTGCAAGAACCGTTGAAGTTTACGCGCGGTGTCGACGGCCTGGACTTCCTTGCGTCCACCAATTGAACTCCTATCCTTCCAAACGGTCTCTATCTTTGTCTCCAATCCATTCCCTTTTCGTCGAAACATTATGCTGTCTCCGTTCGTAACTTCAGTGTTGCCCGGTTGCCGTTCGCTCTCGGCCTTCGCTCTGGCACTACGCATCCCACGAGGCGCGTTCCATGAAACTGTCCATCCACTCCCTCAGCAAGAAATACTCTGGCAATGTCTGGGGCCTGCTCGATCTTAATCTGGAGCTCAAGCCCGGCGTCCTCGGGCTGCTGGGTCCCAACGGCGCGGGCAAGTCCACTCTCATGCGTATTCTCGCCACCGTCACGCGTCCCTCGAGTGGCTCGATCCACTGGAATGATCTGGATATGCTCTCTTCGCCCGATCCGCTTCGCGCCGTCCTTGGCTATTTGCCGCAGGATTTCGGCGTTTATCCCCATCTCACCGCGCACGAATTCCTCGCCTACCTTGCCGCTGTCAAGGGTCTCGATGGCCCCGCCGCTAGCCGTCGCATTGAGGAGCTCTTATCCGTGGTAAATCTCAGTGACGCGCGCAATCGCCCTCTCGGCGGTTTCTCAGGCGGCATGCGCCAGCGCGTCGGCATCGCACAAGCTCTTCTGAACGATCCGCAACTCCTCGTCGTGGATGAACCCACCGCCGGTCTCGACCCGGAAGAACGCGTCCGCTTTCGCAATCTCCTCTCCGAACTTTCCGGCGAACGCATCGTTATCCTCTCCACGCACATCGTCTCCGACGTTGAAGCCGTCGCCACCGACATCGCCATCCTTTCTCACGGCCGACTCCTCTCACACGCGTCCCCCGAAGCCCTGCTTGCCTCCATCAACGGCAAGGTCTGGGAAGTTCTCCTGCCTAGTTCCGATCTGCCCGCACTCAGGCAACGCCATCTCGTCAGCAGTGTCGCTCATCGTACCGACGGCGTGCACGCGCGCGTGGTGGCGGACTCCGCCCCGTTTCCCAATTCTTCGCCGCTCGAGCCCTCTCTCGAAGATGCCTATCTCGCGACGATCGCTGCCGGGCGCACCACACAGGCTGGAGCATCAGCATGAGCGCGGCAACAGTGGTCTTGGCTGCTGCCAAGGCGGACTTCCTCGAACGCGTCCGCCGCTACAGTTTTCTTTTTACTTTGGGGCTCGCGCTCTATTTCGGTTACATGGCCACCGTTGGCAGGCTAACCTTGCGCATTGGAGATTCCCGCGGCATCTACAACTCGGCCTGGATTGGCGGTCTGCTCGCCGTCGTGGGCAGCACCTTTATTTCGCTCGCTGGATTCTACTTCGTCAAGAACACGCTGCAGCGCGACAACGAGACGCGTGTTGGCGAGATTCTCGCGGCTACTCCGATTTCCCGCTTCACTTATATCCTCGGCAAGTTCACTAGCAATTTTGCCGTCCTCGCTTCCATGATCGGCACCCTCGCGCTCTCTTCCGTCGTCATGCAGCTGGTCAGCGGAGAAGACCTGCACATTCATCTTTGGAAGCTCCTCTCTCCGTTTCTCCTCCTTTCGCTTCCCGCGATGACGGTAGTCGCCGCATTGGCAATCGTATTTGAGACCATCCCCTTCCTGCACGGGGGTTTCGGAAACGTCGTCTACTTTTTTATGTGGACCGCCATTCTCACGGCACCCATTCTCGGTAACTCTGCCCTCTACGACCTCGGTGGCCTGTTCATTTTGCGGCGAAGCATCGTCGCCAGCGGCGCCGCGCCCTTGGCTGAAAACAGTTTTTCTCTTTCCATCGATTCCGGCCAATTCAAGGCAGCCTCCATTTTCCGCTGGGAAGGCATTCCCTGGACCGCCGAAGTCTTGTTTTCTCGCTTGCTATTGTGCGCCGTAGCGTTGTTGTTGTGCGTCATCGCGGCCGCGCTCTTTGATCGCTTCGATCCCGCACGAGGTTATCGAGCCTTACGCGCCTCTCCAACTCCCGCTCTTCCTGTGATTGTGTCCATTCCCACCGCGCCACCGGCCCCAGCAACAAAGCTTTCGCCGCTTGTTACGAGAGCACAGAGTTTCCGTTTCACCGCCGTGCTCGCCGCGGAACTTCGCTTGATGCTAAAAGGTCAGCGTTGGTGGTGGTATTCGGTCGCGGCCGGATTAGTTCTCGCCCAGGCATTGGTTTCAAAGCCGGATTCAAGAGGCATGGTTCTCGCCTTCGCCTGGATCTGGCCGATTCTGCTCTGGTCTTCCATGGGCATGCGCGAACTGCGCTACCAGACTCATCAAATCCTATTCGCCGCGCCGCATCCCTTGGCCCGCCAACTTCCCGCAGTCTGGCTCGCTGGAGTTCTGCTGGCTGTTGTGACCGGAAGCGGGTTCGCCCTTCGTCTCTTGTTGGAAAAAAATCTGCCGGGATTATTCGCCTGGGCGGTCGGCGCGTTATTCATTCCCTCTGCCGCGCTCTGTCTGGGAGTTTGGTCGAGCAGCAGCAAACCCTTCGAGATCCTCTACACTCTTCTCTGGTATATCGGCCCCATGCACGCGATGGCCTCGTTTGATTTCATGGGTTCTTCTCCCGCCACCGCCGCCACCCTCTATCCGCAAATCTATCTCGCGTTCACCGCCATCCTGTTCGCCATGGCCGTAGCCGGTCGCAAGCGCCAACTCCTCCTCTGATTCTTCACGCCGTGATGTCTTTCATTGCTTCTTCTCTGCGTACTCTGCGTCTCTGCGTTAATTCTCCTGATTTTGCTCTTTTCTCCGTGCTCTCAGTGTCCTCTGTGGTGAAAGTCCGTTCAAATCCCCAAGCTCTTCCAAAGCCCCTCCACCCGCGCTTTCGTCTTCTCATCCATCAAAATCTCATCCGGCCAGGGCCGCGTAAAACCCTCGCTGGCCCACTTCCGCGTGGCATCAATCCCCATCTTCGATCCGAAATCCTGCATCCGCGCCGCGTGGTCCAGTGTGTCCATCGGCCCGAGCATAAATTGCACATCGCGCTCCGGATCGATCGCGCAGAGCGCTTTCCACACCACCTCGCGATAATCGTGCACGTTCACATCGTGATCCACCACCACGATCACTTTGGTGAACATCGCCTGCCCCAGCGACCATATCGCGTTCATCACCTTTCGCGCGTGCCCCGGAAACGATTTGCGAATCGAGACAATCATCAGGTTGTGCACGATCCCTTCCGCGGGCAGCGACACATCCACAATTTCCGGGTGCGTCATCTTCATCAGCGGCAGGAACACCCGCTCGATCGCGTAACCCATGAAAAAATCTTCCTGCGGCGGTGGCCCCACCACGGTTGTCAAATAGATGGGCTCCTTGCGGTGCGTCACGCACTCCACATGGAACACCGGGTATTCGCCTTCCAGCGAATAAAAGCCCGTGTGATCGCCAAAGGGCCCTTCCGTCCGCATCTCGGTCAGGTTGACGTAACCTTCCAATACAATTTCCGCGTTGGCGGGAACTTCCAGTTCATTCGTTTCGCACGGCACCATTTCCACCGGCTCTCGTTTCAGGAAGCCGCTGAACATCATCTCGTCCAGGTCCGGAGGAATCGGCAAAATGCCGCCCAGCGTAGTGGCGGGATCCGCGCCGATGGCCACGCTCACGGGAATGCGTCCCTCGGGATTCTTTGCGCGTGCACGCCGGAAATGTTCCGCGCCATGCTTCTGCGTTTGCCAGTGCATGCCCGTGGTGCGTTCATCATAAATCTGCATTCGGTACATTCCGACGTTGCGCTTCCCCGTTTCGGGATTTTTCGTGAACACCAATGGAAACGTAATAAACCGCCCGCCATCCTGCGGCCAGCATTTCAGGATTGGAAAATCCAGCAGGTTGACGTCCTCTCCCTTGCGCACCACTTCTTTGCATGCGCCGTCCTTCACAACCCGCGGGAAGAATGAACCCAGCTCCGCCAGCTTTGGCAGCATCTTCAATTTGTCGAAGAGCCCTTGCGGCGTCTGCATGTCCAGGAATCCGCGAATCCGCGCCGCAACATCCTGTAGTTTCTCCACTTCAAGCGCCAATTCCATCCGTCGAACGCTGCCAAATGCATTGATCAGCAGCGGATAGCGCGAACCCTTTGGTTTTTCAAACAACAGCGCGGGCCCCAATCCGGCAGGGATCGGCCCAGCATGCCCGGCAGGAGCATTTTCTTTGGTCTTTTGCGCGTCTGAGATTTCTCCGTGAATCGCCTCGCGCCGCAGGCGCTGCACCACCTCCGCAATCTCCAGCACCGGGTCGACTTCCGCCTGCACGCGGCGCAGCTCGCCTTCGCTCTCCAGTTTCCTCACAAATTCCCGCAAATCGCGATACCCCACTTCATCCCTCCACAAAACAATCCAACCAGCGCCCAAACTCTCACACTACCACGCCCCCTGACGAGCGCGCAAAAACTCTTCCGCCAGCGAGGCTCCTCACTGTCGCCGACTGTTCATTTGCGCCGAGGGCGCGTCAATGTAACAATACCCTATATGCGAAAAATACATTTTTCCGCCCTCTCTCTTTTAACGGCCGGCTTGCTTCTCTCCGGCCACGCCGCGGCGCAACAGACCTCGGCGCCCACAACACAACAATCTCCCGCCGCAACGCCGGCTCCGGCGACCAAGGCACAATCCACTACTCCCGCGAGCAAGCCCGCGACAACTTCCACCGCGAAAAAGCCTGCCGCCCCGCTCACGCTGACGACTCCGAAGGACAAGGCCAGCTACGCCATCGGCATGAACATCGGCAAGGGCATGCACCAGCAATCCGTCGACGTTGATCCCGCGATCCTGTTGCGCGGGTTGAAGGACGGGCTAGCCGGTGGCAAAACCCTCATGACCGACGATGAAGCCAAGGCCGCTCTCATCGCTCTGCAAGCGGAGGTAAAGAAGAAGCAGGAAGAAGTCGCGAAAGCTCAGGGCGAAGTGAACAAGAAAGAAGGTGACGCATTCCTCGCCGCGAACAAAGCGAAGGATGGCGTCGTCACGACCCCCAGCGGTTTGCAGTACAAAATCCTGCAGCAAGGCACTGGCCCTAAGCCAACCCCCAACGATACTGTGGTGTGCAACTATCGCGGCACTCTCCTGAACGGCAAAGAGTTCGATAGCTCGTACAAGCGCGGCCAGCCAGCCACCTTCCCCGTAAAACAAGTAATCCCCGGCTGGACCGAAGCGCTGCAACTCATGCCCGTCGGCTCCAAGTGGCAACTCGTTTTGCCTCCCAACTTGGCCTACGGCGAGCGTAGTGCGGGCCCCGACATCACTCCGAACTCCACGCTCGTCTTTGAAGTGGAGCTGATGTCCATTAAGCCTCCCGCTCCCGAAAAGCCCGCGCCGAAGCCTGCATTGGAACAGCCGGGCGGAAAACCTGTCGTCAATCCCGTGGATAAGCCTGCCGATCAGCCCAAGCCATAACACACCTCTGAAATACGCAGACAAATTGGGGCGGCCTTTGCTGTGGCAAACGCCGCCCTTTTCTTTTCTAACCGCCAACCCTTTTCTAAAGTGGTATCTTGGCACCGTAAATCGCAGTTCTCTCTCCAACTCATGCGTGAGTCGCCGCCATCATGAATGCACCGGAGCAGTTGAAAACCAAGCGCTTGCTGCTGCGCAAGCCGCGCCGCGCAGATGCGGAACTGATCTTTAGCCGCTACGCATCCGACCCCGGCGTGACGAAATTTCTTAGTTGGCCGCGCCACACTTCCATCGAGCTGACTCACGCGTTTCTGAAATACAGCGATCGCGAATGGGAGCGTTGGCCAGCCGGTCCTTACCTGATTGAAAATCTGAAAGATTCCCGCCTGCTGGGCAGCACGGGCTTCGCCTTCGAGAGTCCGCAGCGCGCCATGACCGGCTACGTGCTTGCGAAAGATTCTTGGGGTTTCGGCTATGCCACGGAAGCATTGCGCGCGATTGTTCAACTTGCGGAAACTCTCCCGATCGCGGGACTCTTCGCTTTATGCCATCCCGATCATAGCGCCTCTTACCGCGTATTGGAAAAGTCTGGCTTCGTCAGACAACCGAAGCGCGTAAAAGGCGCGCAATTCCCCAATCTCTCTAACGATCTTCAATCAGACGCGCTCTGCTACGAACTGGCCATCCGCCAATCGCTCGCGACTCTCCCTTAGCGCACACTCGTGAAGACCTGATAAACGACGACCACGATCATGAACAGGAGATAAATTCGCAGCGACCACATTACGAACTTCTCCGTCCCATTCAGGCGCCGCCGGGGAATCAGGTGTTTCTTCAGCCCCGCGAGCTGTTCCGGCTCCAGCGAAGCCAGCACCAGTTCCTGATCGGAAGAAGTAATCGTAATGGGAGCTTTGCCTTTTGGTGTCATGTTGCGGTCCTCTTATCCTCCGCCCAGAAACGCGAAAGCTTTTGGCGCAATCACACTGATGCCGAAGAGCAACCCCGCCAGCGTCAGAAATACAACAACGCAGGTGGCGAGTATGTTCGCCCACAGCGGACTCACAAGATTGCCCATCACTTCCCGGTCGTTCGCAAGCATGAACAGAAACACCAGCGCGGGCGGCATCGCCAGCACCGCGACCACGTTGACCAGTAAAACGACATAGACCAGTGGCAGCCCGGGAATTAGCACGATCGCCCCAGCAGTTGTCGCGCACAGGAACAACACGGTGTAGAAGGATTTTCCCTGCGTTACGGGCAGGTTCAAGCTGTGCGGCCTGCGCGCGACTTCTCCGAACGCATACGCTGAGGAAATGGAAATCGTGACGGACGCGACCATCCCCGCTTCCACAATTCCCAACGCGAACAACGCCGCTCCGAATCGCCCGATCAGCGGTTGCAGCGCCTGCGCGAACTCCGCTCCCTGAAAGTTCTCCGCGCTCATGTGATGCGCAAATAATGGTGCGGTGGCAATGATGGTAGCGACCGCAGCAATCGCCGCCAACGCCGCACCCACCACCGTATCAAAGCGGCCAAGGTGGATGTCTTTTGTGGTCAGACCTTTATCAACTGTGGCGCTCTGTTGAAAGAACAGCATCCACGGAGTTACAGTCGCCCCGATGTCCGCCAGCACGATAATCAATGTGTCCTGGCTCAAGCCGCCGGGAAGCGGCATCCAGGTGATCAGCGCGTGACCGACCGAATGCCAATGCGGATGCGTAAGTAGGGCCACTGGAACGAAGATGAGGTTGAATATGGCGATGGCCAGCAGCGTCCGTTCCCACGTCCAATATCGGTGCATCGCCACGGCCAGATACAAGAACACCAGCGCGCTGCCAACCGCAATCCATGGTGGCACGCCAAAGAATCCCAGGCCGGCGCGGATGGCAATGAACTCCGTGATCAGCGTCAGGAAGTTGCCGATGCCCAGGTCAATCATCGAGAACCAGCCCCAGAACGGCCCGAAGCGGTCAAAGATCAACTCCGCGTGGCCGCGGTGCGTGGCCGATCCGAGTCGCATGGTCATCTCTTGTACGACGATGGCCATGCAGAACGTCAGAATCACGAAGGGGATGAAGAACCCGATTCCAAATCGCGCGCCCGTCGCGGCGTAGGAAATCATGCTGGGTCCATCATTTTCGCCCAGCATGACAAGAATGCCCGGACCGACGAGCAGCCACAACAAACGGAAACGGGAGGAGAAGCCGCGCTGGGCGCGAGCCGCGGAAACGCGCACGCGGTCGTGGGCGCGATCCACGTCTTCGTGGGTGATGACGACGTCTTGTTGGCCGGCGCTTTGCTGCGTCAACCTGGACTGAGGTCCTTCGCCCATCAACGTTCCCTTCGTAAGGCGCGGCAAATACGAATACAGTCCCGCGCAATAAAGCGCAGTATATCAGAATTTATTAACTGGGGTTAATACTAGTTTGCTTAACGCTCCCGCGACACCCAGATCTTCTCTGCCGCCGGAGAGCCCAGCGCGATGCGTTTCTTTGCCACTTTCAGGATGGCCGTTCCGTCGTAGTTCCGCGATTCCACTTTCAATTGCGTGCCCGGACGGATGCCTCGTTCTTCGAGGAACTCCAATAGCTTGCGGTCCCGTTCGTACACACTGAACACGCGGTAGGTCGAGCCCGCTTCCGCCTCGCTGAGCAGGCGCTGGCCCTTCTTGCGCCGTTGCTTGGGGCTCATCACAGCGAGGCCGTTTCCGTGCGGACAGTTTTCTTTGTACCCCAGCATCGCGACAAGTTTTTTCTCGAAAGCCGGGGAGACCGCATGCTCCAGTCGCTCCGCCTCTTCGTGAACTTCAAACCAACCCATGCCGAAAATCTCGAAAAGCATGCGCTCGATCAGGTGGTGGCGAAGAATCGTGCGTTCGGCAACTTTCCGCCCTTCGGCAGTCAGTTGAATCCCGCCTTTTTCCACGGTGACCAGGCCGTCTTTTCTCAGCCGCTTCAGCGCCGCGGTGACAGCCGGCGGCGTCACAGAAAGCCAATGCGCCAGCAGCGCGGGGATCACGATCTGCCCTTCCGCTTCGGCTTCCGCAATGGCCTTGAGATAGTTTTCCTTGGAGATAGTGATCATCATGATTTCGACGCGTCTCTGTCTTACGTTCTTTACTTTAGCACCATTCTTCCCGCGCCGGTCCAATGCACCATGGTCCCAAGCTTGTGTAGATGCATGACTTTAGTCATGCCAAACGAGCGTGGCTGAAGCCCCACATCTACCTAAGAAGCGCGCCTGGGAGAAAGTACCTTCGAGATCAATAATGTCGGCGCGCCGACATTTTGGAGTGTGGCGGCTCGCCGCCGCTTTTGCGGTTGATACGGCGGCGCCTCAGGATCGTTTGGCAGAAGCGCATTCCATCGCAAAAGCGGGAGCAATCTCCCGCACTCCAAAAGGGACCCTTGCTCCGGTTGCGTCCAACTCCCTTCCCTTCTATTCTGGATGTTCCACCTTATGAAGCGCATCTATCTGGATCACAACGCGACGACGGCCGTCGAGCCAGCAGTGCTGGAGGCAATGCTGCCGTATTTCGCGGGCGAGTTTGGCAATGCTTCCTCGATCCACACGTTTGGGCAGCGAGCGCGGGAGGGTGTGGAAACGGCGCGGGATCAAGTCGCGGCTCTGCTCAATGCGCGGCCTCAGGAAATTGTGTTCACCAGCGGAGGCACGGAATCAGACAATCACGCGATCTTCGGCGTGGTCGCGGCGGCGGCGCGATCGCTCACGGCTAACAAACCGGCGCGACACATTGTTACTTCCTCGATCGAGCATGAGGCAGTACTCAACGCCTGCCAGGCGCTGGAGAATCAAGGCGTCGCGGTCAGCTATCTTGACGTGGGTGACTCGGGATTGGTTGATCCAGGAGCGATGCGGCGCGCGATTCGTCCGGAAACGATTTTGATCACGGTAATGCACGCGAACAATGAGTTAGGCACCGTGCAGCCGCTCGAGGAGATTGGGCGCATCGCCGCGGAGGCGGACGTTTATTTCCACACGGACGCGGTGCAATCGGTGGGGAAAATTCCCGTGGACGTGAAGGCGCTGCAACTCGATCTGCTTTCGCTTTCCGGGCACAAACTATATGGGCCGAAGGGCGTTGGCGCGCTGTTCATCAAGAGCGGCACGCGGCTGCGGCAATTTCTGTACGGCGGACATCACCAGCGCGGATTCCGTCCGGGCACGGAAAATGTGCCGGGGATTGTGGGACTGGGAAAAGCGGCGGAGCTGGCGGGGCTGCATCTGGAGAGTGATGCGGCGCGAATTGCTTCTTTGCGAGATCGGCTGGAACAGGGGTTGCTTGCGCGCGTGCCAGATGCGCGAGCGAATGCGGCAGAAGCGCCGCGCACGCCGAACACGTGCAACATTACGTTTCCGGGAATTGAAGGCGAAGCGTTGATCATCGCGCTGGACCTGAAGGGACTGGCGTGCTCCACGGGAGCGGCCTGCTCTTCGGGAGCAGTGGAACCTTCGCACGTGTTGACGGCGATTGGGCTTTCGGCAGCCGACGCGAGGGCGACGATCCGCTTCAGCCTGGGACGTCATACCAGCGAAGAGGAGATTGCGGCGGCGCAGGAAGTTGTTCCCGCTGCGGTGGCGCAACTGCGGCAGCTTTCGCCAACGTATCGGCGCGAGGTCTCGGCATAAGAAATGTACAGCGAAGTACAACTCGAGAGTTTGCCTGCGGCTCAGGAACTGCAGCCCGGGCTTGTGGCTGTGGCCATGTCTGGCGGCGTTGATTCCTCCACCGTGGCGGCGGTGCTTCAGCGGCAGGGGCGGCCGATTGTCGGACTGACGATGCAATTGTGGAATCAACGGCGATTGCCGGAATTGCAGGGAGATCGCCCGGCGCAGCATCGCTGCTGTTCGCTGGATGATGTGTACGATGCGAAGCGCGTGGCGCAGCACTTGAGCTTCCCTCACTATGTGGTGAACTTCGAGGAGCAATTTGAAGAGCGCGTGGTGCGGCCATTTGTGCAACAGTATCTGGCGGGACGGACGCCGATTGCTTGCACGAATTGCAATACCGATGTGAAGTTCGAGCCGCTGCTGCGCATGGCGCGGCAGATTGGCGCGGAACGCCTGGCGACGGGACACTACGCGCGGATTCGCCGGAATGAGAAGACGGGGCGCTACGAATTGTTGCGGGCGCGCGATGACACCAAGGACCAATCGTATTTTTTGTGGGGGCTGACGCAGGAGCAGCTTTCACGCAGCGAATTTCCTCTGGGCGAATTGACCAAGGAAGAAGTCCGGGCTCTGGCTCGCGAAGTGAAATTGCCAGTGGCGGAAAAGCCCGAAAGCATGGAGCTGTGTTTCGTGCCCAACGGGAATTACGTGCAATTTATCCACGCGTACACGCGGGAGCGCGGCGAACCGATTCACGATGCGGCCGGCGACATCGTCACCGAAGATGGCGCGGTGATTGGTCAACACACCGGCGTGCACAACTACACCATTGGGCAGCGCAAAGGACTGGGGTTCTCAGCGGGAAAGCCGGTGTACGTGCTGGCGATTGATAAGGCAAACAACCGCATCATTGTGGGTGAAGATGAAGCGCTGCGCACCAGCACGTTTGAGATTGAAGGAGTCAACTGGATTTCGATCGCGGAACCGGCCGCACCGTTGCGTGTGATGGCAAAGATCCGCCACAAGCACGAACCGGCCGCGGCAAAGGTGGAGGCTTTGCCAGACTTGCGCGCGCGGATCACGTTTGATGCGCCGCAGCGTGCGATTACGCCGGGTCAGGCAGCGGTAGTTTATGACGGCGATGTGGTGCTGGCCGGCGGCTGGATCAAATAAAAAAGCGGCGCGAACCTTGTTGCGATCCGCGCCGCCGGAGGTTCTTGCAACACTGCTTTTCTAAATAAAGAGTTCGTCTTCCTGCTCGAGTGTTTCGCGCGTGGGTTCCGGATCACGGCGCGAGCGCAGAACATCCAAGCCAATCTTGATGCCCTGAACCAGCGCGGACATTTTGTGCACCGGTCCCCAGAAGGTGCGGCGCACTTGCGTCCCGGCATCTTCCACGGCTTCCAACGTGCCAGTCAAGATGCGGTCCACACGAACAAGCTGGCCGCGCAAACGGTCGGAGGCTTCGCCAACGATGCGATCGAGGCGCTGCGCCTGGCCGCGCGCAAGATAGACGATGTGCGAAGCATCTTCCACGAGATTGGCGATTTTCGGTTGCGTATCGTCCAGAAGGATCTGCGTGCGCGTAAGGATCGGACCCATGCGCGAGTGCAGATCGTTGACCATGCGATTGATGGATTCCGTGGTGCGCTTCAACTGGACGAACAAGCCAATAAGAATGCCCACCTGCACAACGAGCGCAATCGCCGCGACAATACTGAAGAATTCCATCCAGAATTGCATACACACCCCGCCCTCTCCGCATTACCCCGCGGAAATTCCCCAAGATACAGCGGCCCGGACCCTAGGACTTCGTTTCACGCAGGAACGCTTCGCGGCCAGCATCAACAGCGGCAGCGATTGAATCGCGCTTGCGAGTGGCAACGTCCTTGCCACGCTCGATCAAATCATCGGCGCGATCACGCAATTCCTTCGCCTTTTTCTGGGCAAATTCGCGGCCATCATCGGCACGCTTGGCCAGATACTCGCGCGTCTCTTCACCAGACTTGGGAGCAAAGAGCACGCCCAGCAAAGCGCCGACGCCGAGACCGACGAGGAAATAAGAGACCTTGGAACCAACATTGTCAGCCATGGGAAAAAACCTCCAAAGAAAACGTAGCATAGAGGAGATGAGGGCGCAACACGCATTAACCTGTATATGTTGTTATGACGGTTATGTCGCTTTGATCGATTGTGCAAAGTGCTGGAGGATTTTTTCGGCGCTTTTCTTTGAAACTACACGGCTTAACTCTTCCAAGCTGGCGCGCTGCAAATTGGCGATGCTGCCATAGCGCTGCAAAAGGAGTTGGGTGGTCCGGGGGCCAATGCCGGGAATTTCCAGGAGGGCGCTGGTGGTCTGGCGAGCAGCGCGGCGCTGGCGATGGAAAGTGACGGCGAAGCGGTGCGTTTCGTCGCGAATCTGCTGGATGAGATGGAGGACCGGAGAGTGGCGATCCAAAGTGATGGGTTCGTTTTCCAGACCGAGCACGTAGAGAATTTCTTCCTGCTTGGCGATGCTGGCCATGGGCTGATTGATGATTTGCAGGGCTTCCAAGGCTTGTGCCGCGGCGTGAAGCTGGCCGAGCCCGCCGTCAATTAGGATAAGACCGGGGAGAGGTTTTTTTTCTTCTTGCAGGCGACGATAGCGGCGGATGACGGCTTCGTACATGCTGGCGAAGTCGTCGTTAAGAGCACGCGGCCGGCCAGCGGGAGTTTCATCACCGCGAATAATGAATTTGCGATAGTCGGATTTTTTCATGCTGCCATTTTCCCAAACGACCATGGAAGCGACGGTATCGGTTCCCTGGATGTGCGAAATGTCGAAGCTCTCGATACGCTTGGGCTCTTCCGGGAGATTCAGAGTGTTTTGCAGGGCCTCGGTGATGGACTTGGAAGTGGGCTTGAGAACGCGGAAGCGTTGCTCGAAGCAGTGTTTGGCGTTGTTTTCGACGAGATCGAGGAAAGCGCGCTTGCTGCCGCGCATGGGCGTGTGAATTTCCACCTTGTGGCCAGCGCGTTCGCTGAGGGTGGCTTCGAGGAGTTCGCGATCTTCAAAGTCGAGGGGGATATGAATCACTCTCGGCAGGTATTCGGCATCGAGGTAAAGCTGCTTGAGAAGCGATGGGACAAACTCGTTGGGATCGAAGGCTTCCAATTCTTCCCAGTAGAATTCGCGGCGGTCAACTACACGGCCGCCGCGCAAGTGGAATAGATTGGCAGCTACCAGAGGAGGCTCGGCGTAGTAGCCCAGCACGTCCGTATCATCGCCTTGCGCGGAGGCGATGCGCTGGCGCTCCTCGATGTCTTCGATTGTGCGGAGGAGATCGCGATAGGAGGCGGCTTCCTCGAAATGCTCCAGCTCGGCCGCGGCGGTCATGCGATCTTCAATGCTTTTCATCAGGTCGTGGCGGCGGCCATCGAGAAACATGCGAACATCGCGGACGGCTTCGGCGTAGCGGGCATCGGTGGTCAGACCAGCAACGCAGGGGCCGAGGCAGCGGTGAATGTAGTACTGCAAGCAAGGACGGGGATGATTTTTTGTGAGATCGACAAAGCAGGAAGGGATGAGGAAACGTTTGTGAATGAAATGTAGGATGCGGCGCGCGAGGCTGGAGGGAAAGTAGGGCCCGAAATAAAGTGACCCGTCTTTTTTGACGCGGCGGGTGAAATAAACACGGGGATATTTTTCGGAGAGGGTGAGCTTGATGTAGGGATAGGTCTTGTCGTCGCGAAGAACAACGTTGAACTTGGGTTTGTACTGCTTGATGAGGTCGTGTTCGAGGGCCAGGGCTTCGCGCTCGTTGTCGACAACGATGGTTTCGAGATCGGCGATTTCCCGGGCCAGCGAGCCGGTTTTGGCATCGGCCCAGCGCGATTCGAGAAAGTAGGAGCGCACGCGATGGCGCAAAGAGCGGGCTTTACCTACGTAGACGACAGTGCCGCCGGCGTCCTTGAAGAGATACACGCCGGGCTGTTCGGGAAGTTGCGCAGCTTTTTCGCGTGGTTCCATGCTTGTGTGAGGGCGAGGGACCGAGCCGTGGGCCCTTCATACAATTTTACGGCGAGTCAGATGGCAAAGCGAATCTGGCGCAAAGCGGAAGCCCAGGCTACTCGTGCCGCAGGGCGACCATCGGATCGACCTGCGTCGCTCGACGAGCGGGGATAGCTGCGGCCAGCAGAGCCGTCGCCAATATGACTGCCACCGCCAGCAACGGCGAACGAAGATCGAACGAATCTATTCCGAAAAGGAGGCTGCCTAGGAAAAGACTCCATAAGAATGATGCCGCCAGCCCGATGAACACGCCTGCAACAACCGGCACGACGGATGCGCGGAAAATCATAGCGACCACGTCGCGCCGTCGTGCGCCGAGGGCCAGACGAATGCCGATTTCGCGGGTTCGCTGCGTCACCACATAGGCCATGACACCGTAAAGACCCACGGAGGTGAGAGCGAGAGCAAGGACTCCAAAGAAGCTGGAGAGGTAGGCCACCAGGCGCTCCCGGGCGAAGTGGCTGCTGATGTAATCCTCAATCATGCGAACGCTCAGCAAGGGCACGCTGGGATCCTGTTCTTGTACAGCTTGACGTATTCCCGCGATGACCGATGAGGCGCTTCCCCCAAACCGCACTTCCAGCCGACGGGATCCGGCACCGTTGGCCCAACTGGGCTCGTAGAGCATCCCTTCGGGGTCTGCCCCGTTCATCACAGCGTAGTGTGCAGCCTTCACCACTCCAACAACCTCGATGCCGTTCGCGCTGGAGCAATCGTTGCCCATATAGCAAAAGTATCGCCCAGCGGAATTGACAGTTCCGAAGTGTTGGCGCGCCAGTACTTCGTCCATGATGCAGACCCGGGACGTATCGACCCACTTGCCCGTCGTAAATGTGTCAGCGGGCATTGTGCTCGGTTCATCCTCAGGCCGGAAATCACGGCCGAAGAGCAGCGGAATGCCCAGGGTAGTGAAATACCCTGAGCTGACTTGGTTGATGTACGCAGAGAAACTGGGTTTGTATTCTCCGGCTGCACTATCACTTGACGCAGAGACACTCTGCATGTAATTGCTCATCGGGGTGACGGCGGATAATGCCGCGGAGCGGACGCCAGGAGTTGCTCGCGCCCGCTGCAACAATTGATCGTAGAACGTCCGCAGACGCTCCCCACGGTAACCGAGGCTCGCAGGATCAATCTCAAAGATGGCGATACCCTCTCGCGCGAACCCCACATCGACGTGCTGTAGATTCCGCAGCGTGCGGCCGAACAGACTGGCCAGAACGAGCAGCGTCAGAGACAAGGCAATCTGGCTCATGACCAGCAATTTGGAAAGCCGCGACCGGGAGATGGCTTGGGTGGCCAGGCCTCCTTCCCTCAGGTTTTTCGCAAGTCTCATCTGGGTGGCCCGGAGCGCCGGAACCAAGCCAAACAGAATAGTGGTCAACAGGGCGAGGCCGATACAAGATCCCAAAACGAACAGGCTGAGGTGAAAGCGAAAATCTGGGTTCAGAATTCCGAGCTTCGCGAGGGCTTTAACGCCCAGATAGGCCAGACCAATCCCAACCGCACTCGCCGCCGCAGCCAACAGCAGGCTTTCAGTGAGGAATTGGCGAATCAGGCGCCCCCGCGTTCCGCCGAGCGCAAGGCGAACTGCTGTCTCCTTCCACCGTCCGGAGGCGCGGGCGAGCAGCAGGTTAGCCACATTAGCGCAGACAAGCGGCAGCAAAAG
>Ga0181532_10001721_pt1 | contig 20959 bp, 17 predicted proteins | sample PEATcosm2014_Bin_33_FD_119768 | JGI IMG/M metagenome (GOLD analysis project Ga0181532, IMG submission 119768) | Peatland microbial communities from MTU Mesocosm Facility, Houghton, MI, USA - PEATcosm2014_Bin11_30_metaG | ecosystem: Environmental > Terrestrial > Soil > Wetlands > Peat | place... | reverse complement strand
CGGTTCCATTCCCAAGATGATGGAGCTGGCGGGCATCGACATGCTGCCGCCCGAGGCCGCTATCCCGGTAATCCGCCGTGAACTGACGGCCGGAGGAACGACGGGCGAAGTCCTCATCGCAAAGCGCATCGGCAGTTTGCTGAACGAGTGGGACGCAACGGGGGGGCTCGACGTAGCAGCATTGGCCGCCTCTGGAGAGTTCCAGGGTCCAATGGTCGGCAAAATCACCGGAGTCGGCATCTATAGCGGGCTGACCATGGAGACCACCCTGAATCCCAAGCTGGAGCCGTTCCTCTATGACCATCAAATCGATGGCATTCCCGTGCTGCCCGGCGTCATGGGCATCGAGGCATTTGCAGAAGCGGCGTTGTGTCTGCACCCCGGCTGGCACATTGAAGCGATTGAAGAGGTGAATTTCCTGGCACCGTTCAAGTTCTACAAGGACGAGCCAAGAACAGTGATGATTCAGGCCATCCTCTATGGGCAGGGCGAAAAACTGATTGCAGACTGCCGGCTCTTTGGCCGTCGAAAGCTTGCCGGTCAGACTGAGCCACAGGAGACGACGCACTTCACCGCCCGCGTGCGCGTGAGTCAACAAACACCTGGCGCAGTCACCGGACGCAAGCCGAGGCTAACGGCTGAGGCCATTGTCGACGCAGCGCACATCTATCGCATTTACTTCCACGGTCCCGCGTACCAGGTGCTGGAAAAGGCATGGTGGGACGGAGAACATATGGTCGGCGAGTTGATGCCGCACTTGCCGGAAGAATGCCAGGCATCGGCTGGACTGACGGTCTTTGGTCCCAGGCTGATCGAGCTGTGCTTCCAGACGGCTGGGCTATGGGAGATGGCAGCGCAGAACCGCATGGGTCTGCCCTGGCAGGTACAGGACGTTTCGTGGTCGGGGACTCCGGATCTAACTGACCATCACGCTTTCTACGCACTGGTCACGCCCCATCCCGCCGAAGGCACATTCGATGCGGAAGTGGTGGATGGCGAAGGAAACCGCTATCTGAAACTAGACGGCTATCGCACTTCGCAGGTCCCTTCCAGCGTTGACACCGAGCCGCTGAAAGCGCTGCACGACGCAGTGTGCCCTCAGGAGGTCATTTCATAACCATCAGCGGGTTCTGACGAGTTGAAGGTGGAGTATGGAAAAGAAATTTGAACGAGTCGCCATTGTTAACCGTGGCGAAGCCGCAATGCGCTTTATCCACGCGGCGCGCGAGTTCAATCAGGAGCACGGCACCGCGTTACGCACCATCGCTCTGTTCACCGATCCTGATCGCCACGCAATGTTCGTTCGCCAGGCGGACGAGGCTATATCCCTCGGCCCGCCGCAGATAGCCGATCCCAATACCAATCACCTCAAAAGCTGTTATGTCGATTACGCCCACCTGGAGCGTGCCTTAAGGAAAGCCCAAGCGGAGGCGGTTTGGGTGGGATGGGGCTTTGTGGCTGAGCACGCGCAATTTGCCGACCTCTGCCGCGAAATGGGGATTGTCTTCATCGGCCCGGACGGCGACGTGATGCGGCGTCTGGGTGACAAAATCTCATCGAAACGTCTGGCCGAGCAGGCCCAGATACCGGTTGCCGACTGGAGCGGCGGACCGGTGGAGACGCTGAGTGAGGCGTGGCGTCAGGCCGAGCGCCTTGGATATCCGGTGTTCATCAAGGCGACAGCCGGAGGCGGAGGTCACGGCATTCGACGCGTGCAGTCTCCTGGCGACTTCGAAACCGCGTTCGGAAGCGCTCGCGCCGAAGCCTTCAAGGCCTTCGGCGATCCCACGGTCTTCCTGGAGCAAGTAATCACCGGCGCACGTCACATTGAGGTCCAGATCATCGCCGATCACTATGGCACAACCTGGGCGGCCGGAGTCCGTGACTGCACCATTCAACGCCGTCAGCAAAAAATCCTGGAGGAGGCACCTTCACCTGCTCTTAATCACGAGCAGGATCAGGAGCTACGCCGGACAGCGGTTCGTCTAAGTCAGGCGGCCAGGTATCACAATGCGGGCACCGTAGAGTTCCTCTACGAGCCGAAGAAGCAGCGATTCGTCTTCATGGAGATGAACACGCGCCTGCAGGTCGAACATCCGGTCACAGAGTGTACGACCGGCCTCGATCTGGTCAAACTGCAGATCCATGTTGCGCGCGGCGGGCGACTGGAAGGCGATCCTCCTGCCACCATTGGTCACGCCATCGAAGTGCGGCTGAACGCGGAGGATCCTAACAACGGGTTTGCGCCTTCACCCGGCGTGATTGAGCGTTTCCGCATGGTGACTGGACCGGGGGTACGAATCGATACCGGCGTGGAGGAAGGTGACACCATTCCTGCCGAATTCGATTCGATGATTGCCAAGATCATCGCCTTCGGGCAGAACCGCCACGAAGCTCTTGCGCGGCTGCAACGGGTGCTGCATGAAAGCGTCGTCGTAATTAAGGGCGGCGTGAGCAACCGTGCATTCTTGCTGGATCTGCTGGGGCGGGACGAGGTGCAGAGTGGAAACGTCGATATCGGTTGGATGGATCGCCTTGCAACCAAGGGTCAGCACATTTCCCGCCAGCACCTTGACGTTGCCCTTGTCATGGCGGCAATCAAATCCTACGAGTCTGAGCTTCGGGTGGAACATTCTCAGTTTTATGCCTCGGCGCTGCGCGGCAGGCCACAGGTTCGCAGTGAGATAGGTCACACCGTGGAGTTGCGCTATTGCGATAACGCGTACTCCATGAACGTTTACCGCATGGGACTGCGGCAGTACCGGATTGAGGTAGACGGATCGTCCATGGATGCTCAGATAGAGCCGATTGGACCCTACGAATGTTGGCTGACTGTCTTTGGGCAAAGGTTTCACGTGGTGGCAGTTGAGCAGGGATCAAGCTTCCGCATGGAGATGGACGGTGTCTCACACCGCATCGATCGCGACAACGGTGGAGTGGTACGAGCGCCCTCGCCTGCGGTTGTGGTTTCGATTGCGGTCAAGCCTGGCGATAGGGTTTCGACGGGCGACCGCCTTGCCGTGCTCGAAGCCATGAAGATGGAAACCCAGGTGATCGCACCCTTCCCGGGAAGAATTCGCCAGGTCATGACGATCCCGAATGTGCAGGTGTCGACTGGCGATCCGCTCTTGCAGATCGAGCCGGATGCCGCCCAGGCTGCGACCGAATCGACTGAGCGAGTAAAGTTTGGAGCTTCGCTTGCTACCAACCAAGATGGGCAAACCGCTGACTCGCGCTGGCGGCAGAATCTGGATGAGCTTCGCCAGTTAATGCTGGGATTCGATGTGAGCCCTGAGCGCACGTCACGGCTAGTCGCCGAATGGAAGCAGTTGGCGGGAGCGGAGAGCGACGACGACCAGGTACGCGGTCAGGAAGACGAGATTCTTAATATCTTCGTTGACCTTTGGTCGCTGTTCCGAAGGAAACCAATCGTGAGCCAGCAGGTCGGCAGCGAAGCCCCCAGCACCGAGGCTTATCTTTTCTCCTATCTGCGCATGCTGGACACTCATGGCGAAGGACTGCCCCCGGACTTTGTCAAAGCACTGAAAAGAGCGCTAGCCCACTATGGAATCACCGCTCTAGATCGCTCTCCTGAACTTGAAGAGTGCCTGCTGTGGATCTACAAGTCGCACCAGAAAGCGGAGCAGCAAATTGCGCCCGTACTATGCGTCCTGCAGCGGCGACTGGCGGGGCTGACCACGAACCTGGGGGCTGCTGACGAAGCGTTGCGTACTCTGCTCGATCGCATGGTCTCGATCACTCGTGAGTTATTTCCCAGTGTCAGCGACCTGGCCCGCGAGCTGCGTTATCGCTGCTTCGAACAGCCGTCGTTCGCCCACGCGCGCAAGCAGGTCTACGCGTCAATAGAGGAACATCTGGATTATCTTGCAGCTCATCCTGACGCTCCGGACCTGCACCAGAGAATGCGCGCTTTGGTCGACTGTCCGCAACCTCTTGCCAGCCTGCTGGCGGGACGGTTCCCCACTGCATCCCCCGGTCTGCGGCAGATCATGATGGAGGCCGTGACCTCCCGTTATTACCTGCGGCGGCTGACCAACTTTCGTACTTTATTCGTCAACGGACATTGTTTCGCAACCGCGCAGTACGAAGAGGACCATCGGCGGCTTCATGTTTTCATGGCGTACGCAGAGTACCCGCTGCTCGATGAAACCATGCGCGCATTGTTTCCGTTCCTCGTTGAGGTACCGCCGGACGAAGACATCGTGCTTGATTTTTTCACCTGGAAGCAGGATTCTCTGTCCGAAGCGGAGCGCACACAGACTGAGGTTAGTTCCGTTATTAGTTCGGCTGCATTTCCCCGCACGATTCGTCGCGTGGTGGTGGCGGTCTCGGGCGCTGCCGGCGATCCCGGCATGGGCGCTATGCAGCATTTTACGTACGAGCCTTTTGGGGACGGCTACAAAGAGGTGGAACTCTTCCGTGGCGTTCATCCCATGATGGGCGAACGTCTGCACCTATGGCGTTTGGCGAACTTCAAGATCGACCGTCTGCCGTCGGTGGAGGATGTCTACCTGCTTCACGCTGTGGCTAACGGCAATCCGAAGGATGAACGTCTGTTTGCCGTGGCGGAGGTGCGAGATCTGACACCCGTGCGGGATAAATGGCGAAGAATCGTTCAACTTCCATATCTCGAACGGATGTTCACCGAGGCTATCGCAGCCATACGGCAATTTCAGATGAAGCGTACGCCCCGCGAACGGTTGTACTGGAATCGCATCTTTCTTTATGTCTGGCCGACCCTCAACCTAAGACCCGAGGAAGTCAACGACATCGTGCACCGCTTGGCGCCCCTGGCGGACGGCGTGGGTTTAGAGCAGGTGGTGGTTCGCATGCGTATCCCTAATCCGCGAACGGGAGAACTGAGGGATACCGTGATGCGTATCTCCGCCCCGGGCGAGGCAGGAATGCTCATAACGTTCCGGCCGGCTAGCAAGCTGCAACCAATGAAGCCCTTGACCACTTACGATCAGAAAGTCGTTAAGATGCGTCAGCGGGGGCTGCTGTATCCCTTCGAGATCGTGAGGATGCTCACGTCATCGCCCAACGACACGCGAGCCGACTTCCCGCCCGGCGAGTTCGTTGAGCATGATCTTGATGCCGAGGGACGGCTGATCCCGGTTCATCGTCCCTATGGCCAGAACACAGCCAATATCATCGCCGGCGTCCTCCGCAACTTTACTGACAAGTATCCCGAAGGGATGAAACGGGTCGTGCTCCTGGGCGATCCCAGCAAAGATCTGGGCGCGCTCGCCGAGCCGGAATGCGCGCGCATTCTGGCGGCTTTGAAGTTAGCTCAAGCCATGCAGGTTCCATTGGAGTGGTTTACGTTGTCGGCCGGCGCGAAGATCTCAATGAACAGCGGCGTGGAGAACATGGACTGGATCGCCCGTGTCCTGCGCGCGATCGTCGACTTCACCCAGGCTGGAGGCGAAATCAACCTGATCGTAAACGGGATCAACGTGGGCGCGCAGCCGTACTGGAATGCTGAGGCGACCATGCTGATGCACACCCGCGGCATCCTGATCATGACCCCCAGGGGGGCAATGGTGCTGACGGGCAAAAAGGCTCTGGATTATTCCGGCAGCGTCTCGGCGGAAGACAACCAGGGTATCGGCGGCTACGATCGCATCATGGGCTTCAATGGGCAGGCGCAATATTTTGCCCGCGACATCGACGAGGCCTGCCAAATCCTGCTGCAACATTACGAGCACACCTACGTAATGCCGGGTGAGCGCTTCCCGCGGCGGGCTCCGACCAGCGATCCCCCCGGTCGCGATGTGCAACTGTACCCGCATGGAGACGGCAACGACGAGGGTTTCACACGCATTGGCGAGATCTTCTCAGACGAGACCAACGCCGGCCGGAAGAATGCATTCGAAATCCGCAGCGTGATGATGGCGGTTGCGGATCAGGACCATACGCCGCTGGAGCGTTGGCCAGGCATGCGATCCGCCGAAACCGCCGTGGTGTGGGATGCCCATCTGGGCGGCTATCCGGTATGCCTGCTGGGCATCGAATCGAAACCGGTACCGCGCTTCGGGTTCGTTCCCGCCGACGGCCCCGATTACTGGACGGCCGGCACGCTGTTTCCACTCTCCTCCAAGAAGGTGGCGCGCGCCATCAATTCAGCCAGCAACAACCGGCCGGTTGTCGTGCTCGCCAACCTGTCCGGCTTCGACGGCTCGCCAGAATCCATGCGCCGCCTGCAACTGGAATATGGCGCGGAGATTGGCCGAGCGGTGGTGAACTTCAAGGGACCGATGGTGTTTTGCGTGGTCTCGCGTTATCACGGCGGAGCCTATGTGGTCTTCTCGCGTGCTCTCAATGAGCAACTGGAAGTCATCGCGCTGGAAGGAACCTACGCGTCGGTAATTGGAGGTGCTCCGGCTGCTGCCGTGGTCTTCGCCGGCGAGGTCGATGGCAGAGCCCGGAAGGATCCGCGAATGGAGAAGCTATCTCAAGCTATTGCGCAAGCCGAAGGCGCGGAGAAGAACCGGCTGCGGACGGAGTGGAATGAACTCTTCCAGGTTGTGCATTCCGAGAAGCTGGGCGAGATGGCAGCCGAGTTCGATCGCATCCACAGCGTACATCGCGCTCTGGAAGTGGGAGCGCTGCACAGAATCATTCCGCCGCGAGAGCTTCGGCCGTATCTAATCGAAGCGATTGCGCGTGGCATCGCTAAGGAAGAGGCGTCGCGGTCTGTGAAGAAGATGGTCTCAAGCGCGAATCTCCTCGAGACGCGGGTTCCGGTTCTACAGGCGGATTGATGAAGGTACATTGGTTCGAACAGTCGCTGGCGGATGTGCGCGCGGAAGACGATTGGTTCAACGCCTGGGAAACCTCGCATCTCAGCACTTTGCGATTTCCAAAACGGCGAGCCGATTGGCGACTGGGGCGATGGACCGCGAAACACGCAGTTGCCGATTACTTACATCTGGCGCACGATCTCGAAATTCTAGCAACGATCCAAATACGGCCGGCTACTTCCGGGGCACCGGAGGTCTTTATTGACGAGGCTCCCGGAAACGTCTCCATCTCGCTCAGCCATCGTGGTGGGATAGCGGCCTGTGCTGTCGGAGAACCGGATGCAATGCTCGGCTGCGACGTAGAAGTTGTCGAGCCGCGCAGCGACGCGTTTGTCGCCGACTACTTCACCGCGGAAGAACAGGCGATGACCTGGCAAGCACCCGAGCCAGTCCAATTCGCTTTGATCGCCCTGATCTGGAGCGCTAAGGAAAGCGCGCTTAAAGCGCTCCGCACCGGCCTGCGAAGCGACACGCGGTGTGTTTCGGTGACGCTGGATGATTTCTGCATTGCAGGCCTGAATCATGTTCAGCTTCCAGCTGACGAGAATTTCCTCGCGGTGCCGCGTGGGGGCCTGATTTGGCAGCCATTGCGCGTCAGTTACAGCAAGGAACAAGTTTTCCAGGGCTGGTGGTTCTGTAGTGACGGGCTTTTGCGCACGATGGTGAGTGATCCATCGACGGAAGAACTGACGATCCCAGCACGGCCCGCGCTGGGTTTGGCGCTCCATGACGCCACCTGCGACAACTCCAATCAAATGCGCACCGGCCAACATACGGGGTAATTTCGGTCAAGTAGATAGTGGAATCCGTGACAGCGCCCGAAGCGAAGTCCGAAAGCGGCAATGGCTTCTGACGTCTTTTTGCTACACTGGCGCTCTCGGATGTCCACAGCAACGGAAGTCGCCGCCGGCAAACGCGCCCGCATCGAGTCGGTCGATATTTTGCGCGGCCTGGTCATGGTTTTGATGGCGCTCGATCACGTGCGCGACTTCCTGGGCGTGCCTGTCAGCCCCACGAACCTCGCCACCACCACGGTTCCCCTCTTCTTCACCCGCTGGATCACGCATTTCTGCGCGCCGGTTTTCTTTCTGCTTACGGGAACGGGGGCGTACTTGTCGCTCAGCCGCAAGACCAAGCGGGAGCTGTCGCACTTCCTGTGGACCCGCGGCGTGTGGCTCATCTTTCTGGAGGTGGTGCCGGAGCGCTGTCTCGGTCTGCAGTTCAACTTCGACTATCGCGTCACACTACTGTTAATCCTGTGGGGACTGGGCTGGGCGATGATTGCGCTCGCCGCGCTCGTTTACCTGCCGGACTGGGCCGTAACAACGGTCGGTGTGGTCATGATCTGCGGCCACAATCTGTTCGATTCCATCCGATCCGACAACCCGCTGTGGATCATACTGCACCGACAAAGCGTCCTCCTGGCGACTCCGCAGCATGTTGTCTTCCTTGCTTACCCGCTGATTCCGTGGATCGGCATCACTGCGGTGGGATATGGTCTGGGACGAATCTATGGTTGGCCTGCGGATCGCCGCAGGAAATTTCTTCTGCGCCTCGGTATTGCCTTGAGCGCAGCATTTGTAGTCTTGCGTGCGATCAACGCTTACGGCGACCCGAATCGCTGGAGCGTGCAAAAATCAGCCGGCATGACCCTGGTCTCGTTCCTCAACACCACGAAGCAACCGCCATCGCTTCTATTTCTGCTGATGACGCTCGGCCCGGCGATGCTTGCCTTATGGGCTTTGAACGACCGCTCGCCGCAACTGCTGCGTCCGATACTCACCATCGGGAGGGTGCCGCTCTTCTACTATCTGCTGCACATCCCGCTGATCCATCTCATCGCGGTCATGGTCTGCTACGCACGTTACGGCCACATCTACTGGATGTTCCAGTCGCCCGACATGAGCAGCACTCCTATTTCCACGCCGCCGGGATGGGGACTCTCGCTGCCGGCGATCTATCTGGTCTGGGGGATTGTTGTGGTAACGCTGTATCCGCTGTGCCGCTGGTTTGCCGCGGTGAAACAGCGCCGCAGCGACCCTTGGCTCAGCTATCTCTAGTGGTCGGCAAGGCGTTTACGTTTTCGGCACCCGAGCGCTTACCACCGGAACCATCCATACTGCGTAGCCGAGCGGATCGCGAATGTTAGCGGTCATCTGATCGAAGTACGCCCGGGCCGATTCCGCGGTAATGGGGGTTATTTCGCCAATAGACTCGCAATATCCATCTCGCCACGCGGTGATGATCGCCGCGAAGGTCTCGCGCGGCACGCGTAGCGTGTCCACCACGACATAGTCCACCGTGATCGCGTCCATGTGCATCGCCGCCAAAATACTGAAGGCGTTGCGCCCAATGAACATGTCAGTGCCGATCGCAGCTCCGAAGCTTGCCGGCCCCACATGCCAGAAATCGCGCGGATCAAGCGCGCCACGCTGGAAGTGCAGCATCCCATAGTCCTCGGGAATCAGGTGCAGGTACCCTTCCGGGCGGGTAACGCGCGCCAGTTCGGCAATCACTCGATCGGCATGCGGAATGGCATGCATTACGTGACGGCATGCGGTGAGATCGAAGCTGCCATCCGCCACTTCGAGCTCAAAGATGCTCTGATGCTCGAAGGTGAGGCGAGGCGCCAGCCGAGCGTAACGCGAGCGCGCCAGTGCCAGGTGATCGTCGATAATGTCCACGCCCAGCACGCGGGCGCGGGGAAAAAGCTCCGCCAGCCGCGACGACCCTTCGCCGGTGCCGCAGCCAGCATCAAGGATGCGAGCCTCGTCAGGCAGCGCGTAGTGGCGAAGCAGTTGCGCTTCCTGCGGCCAAATCGCGCGCGCCTGCGCATCCAGGCCGCGCACCATCGATTCGTCGGCCATCTGTTCGGCTTGCGGATTCAGATCCGTCATTGGCCTATCCTTTGCCGTCGACGAGTGAGGCGGACTCAAAGCAGGGGCACGTTCTCTGTAACTATCTAGCTCTCGCTGCTGTCCGCTTCCACCCGCCGTCAGGTAACCTCTCCCAGTACATGCCATGCATGTCGAGCCACAGTCCAGTGGGCTCGCCCTCTTTCGGATCCGAGCCAAGGCGAAGCACGTTGCCGTCCGGATCCTCGACCTGCATCTCGTAGGCCCATTCGTAGTTGGTCGGCGGATGGCGGATCATCGCGCCGCTGGCTTTGTATTGTTCGAAGACCTTTGCGGCGTCTCCGACGCCGATCCAGACCCAGGAGCCGGGATGTCCTTGGTCGCCTTCGCATAGCATGATGTGGCAACCGCCTCGGGAGACCGATGCAAAGCTGGTAGCCCCACCCCAGTCAACTTTGAAGCCGAGAACCTTCACGTAATAGTCAAGGCTGGCGGCGATATTCTTCACTGTGAAAATCGGGCTGACGCCTTCGAAGTGGATTGCAGTCGCTGCGTGCTCGATTGCAGGCATGGATAGAGACTCCGCTGGTTGAGGTTGTATGGCGCGAGGGAATTATACTGGGCGGCCTCAGCGTTCTCCATCGCGCTCCGCCCTTACCCTCTATAATCAACGTTTCCCATCCTCCGCCCGGCTGTATGCTGGGCATCAGGAATCACTGTGGCACTTGATCAGAAAATCTACGAGCTACGCAAAGACAAGCTGAAGCAGATCGAGGCGCTGGGGCAGCAGGCATACCCCTATCGCTACGAGACCACGCACCTAATCCCGCAAATCGTCGAGGAGTTTTCTCCCAAGACGGCCGAGGAACTGGAGTCGCCGCGGGTCAACGTCAGTGTTGCCGGGCGGCTGATGTCCATTCGCGTGCAAGGCAAGGCCGGCTTCGCTCATCTGCAGCAGGGCAGTAATCGCCTGCAGATTTACGTTCGCCTCGACTCAGTTGGTGAGCAGGGCTTTCAACTATACAAGCTGCTCGACATCGGCGACTACATCGGCGTGAAAGGCTATCTGTTCCGGACGCGCACCAACGAGCTGACGATTCACGTCGATGAGATCACGTTCCTGGTGAAAGACCTGCTTCCGCTGCCGGAGAAGTGGCACGGGCTGCAGGATGTAGAGACGCGCTACCGCCGGCGCTATGTCGATCTCACCATGAACCCCGAAGTGCGCGAGGTATTCACCAAGCGTGCGAAGGTGGTGCAATCGATGCGGCGCTTCCTGGACGCGAACGGCTTCGTCGAAGTCGAGACGCCGATGATGCACCCCATCGCCGGCGGCGCCGTAGCCAAGCCGTTCACCACCCATCACAACGCGCTAGACATCGACCTGTACCTGCGCATCGCGCCCGAGCTCTACCTGAAGCGGCTGGTCGTCGGCGGGATGGACCGCGTCTACGAGATCAACCGTAACTTCCGCAACGAGGGTATCTCGACGCAGCACAATCCAGAGTTCACCATGCTGGAGTTCTACATGGCCTACGCGGATTATCGCGACATGATGGACTTCACGGCGGAGATGCTGGCCCAGGTGGCGCGCGATGTTAACGGTACGACTGTCGCGCATTTCAATGATCATGAGATCGACTTCGGCAACGTGCAGCGGCTCTCCATGCGTGAAGCCATCATCAATTTCTGGCCGGAGAATGCAGGCGACAAGCCACAGATGGGTGACTTCTCCAGTTCAGAGCAAATTGCCGGCATGGTGCGCCGCTTCAACGCGGCAAATCCGCATATCCCGTACGATCCGACCGCCCCGAATGGTAAGACCATCGCCGAGATCTTCGAGTTTGTTGCCGAGCCGCACCTCATCCAACCCACGTTTATCTACGATTTTCCGCTGGCGATCTCTCCGTTATCGAAGAACAAGCGCGAGCCGGAAGAGAACGCCGAATGGGTAGAGCGCTTCGAAATCTTTGCCGGTGGCCTGGAGATTGGCAACGCCTTCAGTGAGCTGAACGACCCCGAGGAGCAGCGGCGACGGTTCGAGGGGCAACTGGGCGAGCGCGCCCGCGGCGATGAAGAAGCTCATCAGATGGATGAGGACTACATTCGCGCGCTGTCGTATGGATTGCCGCCTACGGCTGGCGAAGGCGTCGGCATCGACCGATTGACGATGCTGCTGACCGACTCGCGTTCCATTCGCGATGTGATCTTGTTTCCGCTGCTGCGTCCACTGAAGCTTGAGGAGGAAGAGGAACTGGAAAGCGCGGACGAAGGGCCGGAGAAGAGCTAGGCGTTGGCAGTTGGCAGAACCGTAAGCACCCCGCTGAGGGCTGAGTCTTGGATACTGAATGCTAGGTGCTGAGTGCCAGTGGCCGCCAGAAAAAAGCCCCTCTCGCGAGGGGCGCACAAATTCAGGAGAGAAAAGAGTGAGATGCGGTCGAGGGTGGGAACTTAATTTCTTGCCAGCAGCTCGCGCAAGCGGAGCCGGGCCTGGTGTAGCGCGCGGCACGAGTCGTCTTCGGAAACGTTCAAGTGATCCGCGATGCGCGCATGATCGTAGCCTTCCACATCGTGCATCAGGAAAATCATCTTTTCGGTGGGCGGCAATTGCACTACGGCTCGTTCCAGTTCCACACGCAGAGTATTGCGGCGGACGGATAGAACGCGATCACAGGGTGCGCAGTTCAAGGTCAGACTTCCCAGCGGCAGGTATTCGCGCAATTCGGAGACCAGGGCCCGGTCGACATCGGCGGCGGAGGGTTCTTCATTTCCGGCGAAGGCACGGCGAAAGCTCTGAATCATTAGTTGTTCGGCTGTCAGTTCATTATCCGTCATCCAGAACGCTAAGGAATACACGCGATGGCGGTTTAGCTCGTAGATCTTGCGATAGCTTTCCACTCGGAGCTCGAGTACGGCCGGCAAGTACTGTGCAAAACCAACATTGTTCGCTTCACCGATGCTGAGGCTCATTGATGTCTCCTTGGAATTCGGTCGCGGCACCGGTTGATGCCCACTCAACTCGGTGACACTTTAGAACTAAGCAATCGTCCACCCAACTGCGCTCGAGAATCGTGAAACAAGAGCCATTCCTGTAAATGATTGAAAACAAACCCCCAGTTTCCCTGTATTTATGGAGGTGAGATAGCTGCTCCGTGAGCCAACGGGGGTCGTTTTGGATGCCAAGATACCGCAAGTTGGTATTTCGATACCATTCGTTCCTGCCCCGGCTCGCGCAGCTGGGAACGGATCGGATTTCTAAAACGTAAATTGTTGGGATAAAGTTGTGTTCCTAAGTCCTGGCGACAATACAATCGAGCCAGCGTTAGCTCTAGAGGAGCTGTACTTTTCGTCGCTATGGGTGATCAGCGCATATTGGTAGTGGATGATGAGACGCCGGTTCGCGATGTAATGTGTTCGATCCTGCTCCAAGCTGGATTCGAATGCCGTCCCGTGGCGTCGGCTCACGATGCGCTAGCGGTGCTCCGTTCCAACGAGAATATATCCATTGTGTTGTCCGATTTGATCATGGAAGGCGTGGATGGATTGACTCTGCTCTCCAAGATGAAGGAGATCAACCCGGACATCCCAGTGGTGATGGTGACAGCGGTCCATGACATTTCCGTGGCCCTCGCCGCGATCCGGAACGGGGCCTATGACTACCTCCTGAAACCTTTCGAAAGGGAGCAGTTGCTGGCGATGGTGCGCCGGGCCTTGGAGACTCGCCGCCTGCGACTGGAGAACCAGACTTATCAGACCAACTTGGAGTCTCTGGTCTCCGCCCGCACTGAGATGCTGCGTAAGGCCCTCGCTGATCTTGAGCGCTCGTACGACATCACGCTGGAGGCACTGGGCGACGCGCTGGACCTGAAGGACGCCGAAACGGAAGGTCACTCCAAGCGGGTGACCGCCTTCACAATCGCCATTGCGCGCGCGATGGAAATGCCGCAAGACCGTGTGCGCATAATCGCTCGCGGCGCTTTCCTGCATGACGTGGGCAAGATGGCAATCCCCGATGCGATTTTGCGTAAGCCCGGGCGTCTCACTGCGGACGAACAGGCGATTATGCGCCAACACGCCTTTCTCGGGTATCAAATGCTGAGCAAAATACCGTTCTTACGAGAGGCGGCCGACATCGTATATTCACACCAGGAACGCTTCGATGGCAGCGGCTATCCCCGCGGCCTCGAGGGCGATCAAATTCCGCTGGGAGCGCGGATATTCGCGGTCGCCGATACGTTCGACGCGATCACTTCCGATCGCCCTTACCGCGCCGCTCAATCTATTTCCGCCGGAAGGCGCGAGATCGAACGCCACGCCGGCAAACAGTTCGACCCAGAGATTGTGAAGGTGTTCCTTGGGGTATCCGAGCGCGTCTGGCAGGAACTGAGAAACGAGATTGGAAAAAATAAGCCACCAAAGCCACCAGGGAATTCAAGATGAGCACAGTTCTGTCCGACGCCCAAATCCAACAGGCGCTGCAGCAACTCCCCGGCTGGAAGACGAACGGCAAGACCATCGAGCGGGTCTTCCAGTTCACAAGTTTCGCTCAAGCCATGGAATTCGTGAACCATATGGCGGAAGCCGCCGAAGCCGTGAACCATCATCCCGACATCCTGATCAATTACAACAAGGTAACGCTGACTCTGGTTTCTCATGACTCCGGGGGAGTAACGCAACGCGACATCAAAATGGCAGCCAGGATCAACGAACTGGCGCCAGCCTAGAGTTGCGGCGCATTGCGCTCGCGGTTCCCTCTACTGCACCCGCTCAAATACTGAGACAAAGTTCGCCTTCCCGTTAGAGCCTTGTGTGGTTCCCTTCAAGGTCAGCGTATTCCCGTCTGCTGAAAGCTGACTGCTCCCTGTTTCAATAACGGCCCCGCTCTTACTTTTAACCGTCCATTCGACGCCAGACGCCGTCCTGGAGTAGGCGATATTGTTACCTACTGCGCTGTTACCGAAAGGACGATCTTTGCCGTCGATCGGTCCGCCGTACATGGAAACATAAGTTTTGCCCTCGCCGGAGGCGCCGGTCAGAGTCCACTTCACCGCGTCGGGCTTATCAGTCATGACGACTAGCTTCTCGAACTTCGGCGCTGGCATGTTGCCATACGATGACTTAGAAACATCCAGCTTCCAAGTTCCCACGGCGGAGCGGCTGGTGGCGGCGCTGGCGTTGACTGCCGCGAAAGCCAGCAGGCACAGCCCAACCATCAGAGTTCGAAACATTCTTCTTCCCATTCGTCCCATCCTTTGCGAAATCCATAACTGGTAGTCCGCGTGCGAATCGTGACACTGCGGCCTCCAGTTGTCAACCAACATCAATATAGATTACTTGCCTGCGGCGATCTTCTTCGCCTCACGAAACACTTGCTCGAACATCGGGGCTGTCAGCTTTCCCGTCGCGGTGTTCTGGTTCGAAGGGTGATACGACGCCAGCAGCACGACCCCGTTCGGCATTGAGTAGCTTGCGGCGTGGGCGAATGCGTAGCCCGCCCTGTTCTGAATCACGCTGTTGCGCTTCAAGTAATTCAAATACGCATCGAAGCCGATCTTGCCCAGCGCGACTACCACCTTCAAGTTTTTCAGAATTGCCAGCTCGCGATCGAGAAACGGCGCACAATTGGCGAGCTCGGAGGGTAGGGGCTTGTTGTCAGGTGGAGCGCAACGCACTGCAGCTGTGATGTAGCAGTCGAGCAGCTTCAATCCATCGTCGCGATGATCGGCGTTGGGCTGCGACGCGAAACCTACCTTGTACAGGATGGGATACATGAACTTTCCCGACGCGTCTCCGGTGAACGGCCTGCCGGTGCGGTTGGAGCCGTGGGCGCCCGGCGCCAGTCCGAGTACGAGAACACGCGCATGCGGATCGCCGAAGCCGGGGACCGGACGCGCCCAGTATTCGTGGTCGCGATACGCACGCCGCTTTTCGCGGCCTACCTGCTCGCGATAAGCTACCAGCCGGGGACAACGCGCACAATTCACCACTTCATGATTGAGAACAGTCAGGGCGGAAGGCATCTTTGCCATTGTAGCGGCGGCGCACAGGCCGGACGCATATAACCTCCCTTGCCGAAGGCGCATCTTCGGGCTAGACTGCGGCGTCGGAGTCATCACATCTCCGTTGGAGTCTTCACTTCATGTTGAAGTCAATCGTCGCAATCTTGCTCGTGCTGGGTCTTGCAGTCGCCATCGTCGCTTTGCTCGGCTCCCAGTTGCCGGTGAAACATACGGCAACTCGGACTACAACGTTCCGGCAAACACCGCAACAAGTTTGGGACGTAATTGCCGGGCCGCCGACCTGGCGGCCGGAAGTACAAAAATTTGAAGTGCTTTCTTCTAATGAGGGACAACGCAAGTGGATCGAATACGGAAGTCATGGACAGAAGATCACATACGAAGCAGTCGAGTCCGACCCGCCACGGAAGCTCGTCACTCGCATTGCAGATCCACATCTGCCGTTTGGCGGCAGCTGGACCTATGAGATCGCACCCACGAGTGACGGCTCAACCTTGACCATCACTGAGAATGGCGAAGTCTCCAATCCTGTCTTTCGGTTTGTTTCCCGCTACGTGCAAGGCTACACAGCAACCATCGACAATTATCTGAAAGCATTGCACTCCAAGCTCGACGGCTCGTGATCATCGGAATCAACGTAGAAGACATCCTTCTGAATCACAATAGCTTCTAATCAGCATCTGAGGCTCTGCAAACGTGCGACGCAGAGCAGGTGAGAAGAAGGAAAACCTATGTTGATCATTCTGTTGGTGATTCTGCTAGTGCTGTCGGTAGGCTCGTATCCTTCGTGGCCCTACAGCCGCGGATGGGGCTACTATCCCTCAGGCGGACTGGGATTGGTGTTAGTAATTCTTGTGGTTCTTTTGCTTATCGGCCGCATCTGAAGACGTCAGAATGCCAATGAAAGCCCGCGTCCTGTGTCGATGGGCTGTAATCTTCTGCCGGCTGCTCTTGATATGCGTGGTCACGGGCGCGTGCTTGTGTTCGGCCTACTCGGTATTGACGCATGAAGAGATTATCGATCTGCTGTGGGACCAGCAGATCAAGCCTCTTCTGCTGGCACGCTTTCCCAACGCCACGCCCGATGAGCTGAAAACCGCACATGCCTATGCCTACGGCGGCAGTGTCATCCAGGACATCGGCTACTACCCCTTTGGCAACCACGTCTTCAGCGATCTGACCCACTACGTTCGCGCGGGAGCGTTCGTGCGTACGCTGATCGAAGACTCGCAGGACCTGAACGAGTACGCCTTCGCACTGGGGGCGTTGTCGCACTACGTAGCCGACATCAATGGTCACCCTTATATCAACGAGTCCGTCGGTATTGAGTATCCGCCCTTGGCGAGGTTGTACGGGCCTGAGGTTCCGTACGATGTGGACCACAAGGCGCACATTCGCACCGAGTTTGGCTTCGACGTTCTGCAGGTCGCCAAGGGCCGCTACGCTCCCGAGGATTTTCACAACTTCATTGGCTTTGAGGTTTCGCAACCGCTGCTGGAACGGGCCTTCCTCGACACTTATGGCGTTAAGCTCAGCAGTGTGATGCCTAACGAACAGCTCGCCATCAATACGTATCGGCGCAGCGTGAGCGGGATCATTCCGGAAATGACGAAGGTTGCCCTGCTGGTCAAAGGCGACGAGTTACAGAAGGAGATCCCCAACTTCAACCGGCAACGTTTTCTCTATCGCCTGTCGAAGGCCGACTATCAGAAGTCGTGGGGAGCGGGGTTTCAAAAACCCGGGCCGGGAGCCCATGTGATGGCCGTCATCTTCAAAGTCACGCCCAAGGTTGGGCCGCTCCGAGACATCGATTTCAAGGAGCCTACGACCAAGACTGAGGACCTTTATTTTAAGAGCGTCAATCAAACCGTCGACCAGTACGGCAAGGCTCTGCAAGAGGTCAAGAACAAAAACCTGCAGACGCCGGACATCGATCTGGACACCGGCAAGCCGACAAAGCGTGGCGAATATCCATTGGCCGACGCGACGTACCGCGAACTGCTCGACCAACTGGCCGCCGATCACTTCGAAAACATGGATGATGCCCTGCGTCAGGACATCCTGAAGTTTTACGACGGTTTCGGATTTCCGCCGCCAGGCACCCGCATCGATAAATGCGTTGTGCAGCGCTGGAACAAGACTTGGATTGAGGTGACGCAACTGCGCTCCTTCGAGCTGCTGGATGTCGTCCCACAATCCGGCGGCGGAATCGAGGCACAGAATTTGCCGCCATCACTGAACGCGGTATCGTCGTCCTGCGGAGAATAACGATCCAGCGCCATCGTCCGGAACAACATCTGCTCATTTTCCACCCTCCAAATTCTTATGCTGCAATTCGTGTGTGATTACTGTGCGAACTTCAGGCAAGCGGGAGAAACCTAGGTAACTGGCCTAGCGGCCGAAAACGTCGGTACTCACGCCGCTCGCCGAGAGATCGTTATTGATCCTGCGTGGCGCTACGAGCGTGCAGTGTTACCCCTCGCGGTTCATTTCTGCAGTCTTGAGTGTAAGGACAAGTACCTGGCGGAGCTGTCCGACAAACCGGCCTCGTTGCTGGAGATCGAGAGCGTAACGGCTGAACCGGCGACGGGGCGTCGCATTACGCGAGCCAGGAAAAAGCCGGTCAGAGAAGCCACCCTCAAGCGTGCGACGTCCCGGAAGACACGCCGCTCATAGCTTTCTAACCTTTCGTCACCTGGAGCAGGTTACCCGCCAGCGTCGGCGTCGTTTGACCGCTCCGCACCGCTCTCATAAACTTAAGGTTGAGGCGATTGGCTGAAAGCCCATGCCCGCCGCTGCGAAACTTTCACCATTGCGCCGGTGCGCGCACCCCAAAGCGCACGCCAGCGTCGTACAGGCCACATTCAAGTTGTGAAGGCAATTCATTGACGATTGAAGCCACACCACCCGAAACCAGCTCTTCCGATCAACCAAACCCGTGTCAGCGCGAACTCACAGTCGAGGTTCCCGCCGAGGTCGTAAAAACCGAAACCGATAATTTGGTAGGCCGCTATCAGAAGCTGGCGCGCATCCCCGGCTTTCGCAAGGGCAAGGTCCCGGCCTCCATCGTGCGCCAACGCTTTGCCGAGGACATCAAGAGCGAAGTGGTTGAGGCGCTGGTGCCGCGCTATTTCCGCGAAGAAGCCAAGAAGCAACACCTGTCGCCGGTGTCGCAGCCTCGAGTCACCGACCTGCAGATCCACGAAGGCGAGCCTCTGAGGTTCAAGGCTTCATTTGAGATTCTGCCGGAGATCAAGCTCGCTCCCTATGACGACATCCGCGTGACCACCTTGGACACGAATGTCACCGACGAGGATGTGGACAACGCACTCAACAATCTGCGCCAGCAGCATGCCGCCTATAGCGCCGTCGAGGACGACCGACCATTGACCGATGGCGACTTCGCGGTAGTCAGTTTCAAGGGCACTCCAAAGGAAAGCTCGGCCGAGTCCAAGCCGGTGGAAGTCGACGAGATCATGGTTGAGATTGGCGGTGAGAACACGATTCCGGAGTTCTCTGCGAACCTGCGCGGGGCCAAGTCTGGCGACCAACTCACCTTCGATGTTAAGTACGCGGACGACTTCGCCGACAAGCGGCTCGCCGGCACATCCATGACCTACGAGGTAACCGTCAAGGGTGTGAAGACCCGTAGTATTCCGGAGTTGACCGACGACTTTGCCAAGGAACTGGGCGCCGAGTTGAATACCGTTGACGACCTGCGCAACCGTCTGCGGGAAAACATGAAGGCGGAGAGGGAACACGAAGCGCAGCACCAGGGGAAAGACAATCTGGTGGAGGAATTGGTGAAGCGCAACGACTTCCCCATCCCGGAAGCGATGTTGAATGAACAGATCGATCTTCGGCTTGAGCGCGGGTTGCGAGCCCTGGCTGCGCAAGGTATGAAAACCGAAGACATGAAGCGCATGGACTTCGGCCGCCTTCGCCTTGGCCAGCGGGACGCGGCATTGCGCGAGGTGAAGGCGTCGCTAATCCTGGAGCAGATTGCTGACGAAGAAAAGATAGAGGTCAGCGACGAGGAATTTGACCGCGAACTGGAAGCGCTGGCCAGTCAGTCGAAGCAAACGGTTGAGCAGGTCCGCGATCGTTTGACGAAGGATGGTGGGCTGGATAGAATTCGGCATCGCCTCCGCAATGAGAAGACCTTAGATTCTCTTTACCGCAGATCCGCATAGGGCGGTCTGCATTCCACTTTCCCTCTCGATCCTCAGGGAAGAGGTGTGGGCGGGGAAGCTGAAGGAGCTGGAAACAATGCTTGTGCCCATGGTGATTGAGCAGACCAGCAGGGGCGAGCGGGCCTACGATATTTATTCCCGCCTGCTGCGGGATAACATTATTTTTCTTGGTACTCCTATCGACGACAATGTCGCGAACCTGATCATCGCGCAGATGCTGTTTTTGGAGGCGGAAGATCCGGAGAAGGACATCTCGCTGTACATCAATTCGCCGGGCGGCTCCATCACGGCCGGCATGGCGATCTACGACACCATGCAGTTCATCCGGCCTGATGTGACCACCATCTGCATTGGCCAGGCGGCGAGTATGGCTGCGACCCTGCTGGCCGGCGGGGCGCCGAAGAAACGCTTCGCGCTGCCGACTTCGCGCATCCTGATTCATCAGCCGCTGATGTCTGGCCTTTCCGGTCAGGCGACAGACATTGACATTCATGCGCGCGAGATTTTACGTATGCGCGAGATCACGAATCAACTGCTTTCCAAGCACAGCGCTCAGCCCCTGGAGAAGGTGGAGCGCGACGTAGAACGTGACTTCATCATGAATGCCTATCAGGCGAAGGAATATGGCATCGTCGACGACATCATCTTTAAGCACAAGTAGCACGATGACTAAGGTAGGGAAAATTTTCGCTCTCTGCTTCGAAAGTGGTACCGAATATTGCACTAACGGTACGTAGCAGAAGGTGGAATTGTGGTTCAATAGCTCCAGCGGCGCAGCAGCGCCGAAGGGTTCGCGAGAAGGTTGCTGGTGGCCGACAACGGCAGCTTTTCTCACAGGGGCAGCACGGCCCCTCCCGGATTCGAGCGGACGGGAAAAGCAATTCGGAATCGAAATTCTATTTTGCCAGCGTGCGCTGTAAAGGAGTTTCCGTGAGGACCAGGACTGGTTCCGAAGAAGTTCTTCGGTGTTCGTTTTGCCACAAGTCACAAGACGCCGTCGCCAAACTGATTTCGTCGCCCACCGACTACCCGCGCGCCTACATTTGCGATGAGTGCGTCGCCGTCTG
>Ga0181532_10001718_pt1 | contig 20972 bp, 18 predicted proteins | sample PEATcosm2014_Bin_33_FD_119768 | JGI IMG/M metagenome (GOLD analysis project Ga0181532, IMG submission 119768) | Peatland microbial communities from MTU Mesocosm Facility, Houghton, MI, USA - PEATcosm2014_Bin11_30_metaG | ecosystem: Environmental > Terrestrial > Soil > Wetlands > Peat | place... | reverse complement strand
TATCCCAAGCACGCCGAGTCCACGCACACCTGGTCCTATCAGATGCTGGCGGCGGGACTGGACTTCACGCGTTCGGCCGGGCACGGTTCCGGCAAGGGCTTCTGGATTGGCGAACTCCAGGCCGGCCAGGGCGTGACGGGGATGCGCATCGCCGACCCCGTTGACTCGCACGATGAAGAGTTCTGGATGTGGAAAGTGCTTTCCCACGGGGCGCGGGAGATTGCCGTGTATGCGTGGTACCCGATGAGCTCGGGCTATGAGTCGAATGGATACGGCCTGATTAACCTGGACAGCACGCTGACGCCGCGGGCGCGCGCCGCCGGCAAGGTGGCACAGGAGATTGCGCAGAACGGCGGCGATCTGCTGGCCAGCGAGCCGGCCCGCGCGGAGGTCGCGGTCCTCTTCAATCGGCTCTCTTACATGGTGGGCGGTTCAGAGACTTCGCTCTCGAAGCTGGGAAACGCCACGCGCGATTCGCTCGAGGGCGTGCACCGGGCGTTCTTCGAGGAGCAGATCCCCGTAGACTTCGTTCACCCCATGGACGTAGTGGGCAATAAGCTGGGCCAGTACAAGATTCTGTTTCTGCCATTTCCGGTGATGCTCTCAAGAGATGTTGCCGAGGGAGTGCAGCGTTACATCCGCGACGGCGGAACCGTGGTGGCGGAAGCGCGCCTGGCTTGGAACGACGAGCGCGGCTTTTCCAGCGATGAGGTGCCGGGCATGGGCCTGGCCGAGGTATTCGGCGCGCGCGAAAAAGTAATCCGCCCGGTCGAGAAGCCGGAAGTTATCCTGGAGCCGGGCGCCGGGCTGCCCGGTTGCGCGCCCGGCACGCGCGCTGCTGCGACGGCGTTCGAGGAGGAATTGGAACCCTTGCCCGGCGCGCGCGTTCGGGCCCGCTTCGCGGACGGCGCGCCCGCCATCGTCGAGAACAGTTATGGCAAGGGGAAGGCGATTCTGGTGGGATCGTTCCTGGCCGTGGCCTTCCAGCGGCAGCACGACGAGGCGACGAAACAAATGCTCTTGGGTTTTGCTCGCGCCGCGGGCGTGGCGCCGGAAGTGACCGTCTCGGGCGGAAACAGCAGCCAAGTGGAAGTGCGGCGGCTGGAGGGAAAGGATGTACAATTCCTCTTTGCCTTTAATCACTCTGACCATGCCGCCGCGGCGAAGATTTCGGTCCGCGTCCCGTGGCAAGTTGGAGAGGCTAGTCTATTGAACGGCGAGCAAAAAGTTGCATTCCTCCAGTCTGGTGATGGCTTGGCGATCGAAGCTCCCCTGGCTGCTCAAGGAATTTGGGTCGTTCGGTTGGACCGCAAATGACCAGGTAGCACAGGCACTCTTGCCTCGACCTTTTAGGTTTTGATCACAGGCACGAGTGCCTGTACCACTAGTTTGTCGGACGTTGTTGTTTTGCGAAGATTCTCCGCGCGGTGTAGGGGCGAGCAGCGCTCGCCCCAGGGCCGAACGCTGTTCGGCCCTACGTGTTTGGTTGCGGCCTTGCCGCGCTACTTGCACAATGACTAACCAACTTGTACTCGGCCTGGATCTGGGCGGAACGAAAATCGCCGCCGGCGTTGTCAATTCGAGGGGGAAACTCTTTTCGAGCGTGCGGGTGACGACGCCCGCCCAAGGCGTGAAGACAGATCTGGCTGCGCTGTTCGACGCGGCGCACGCCGCGGTGAACGCGGCGAAGATTCCCTGGAAAAGGATACGGGCGGTCGGGGTGGGAGTGCCCGGGGCATTTGATCCGCGTGCGGAAACCGTGTGGGCGCCGAACTTGCCCGGCTGGTCGAAGGTCCGCTTGAGGCAGTTTCTGGAAAATGCCCTCGAACGTCCTGTCTTTGTCGAAAGCGATCGCAACGTGCAGGCATTGGCTGAAGCCTGGCTTGGTTTAGGGGCAAAGCGGCGGATCCGGAATCTGGTTTTTTTGACGGTGGGAACGGGAATAGGCGCCGGGCTGATTTCCGAGGGGCGGTTGATTCCCGGGGCCCATGGCGTCGCGGGGGCGGCGGGTTGGATGGTGATTGACCGCCAGTGGAAGCCGGAATACGGCCGGGTGGGATGCTTTGAGGCGTTGGGCGCCGGTCCGGCGGTGGCCAGGCTCGGTAAGTTGGCTTGGGCAAAACGCGGCGGCGGCGAAATGCCAAGGCACGATTTCAGATTTCAAATTCCAGATTTCAAATCTCAGAACAACACAGTTCGAGATTCCACATCTCAGATCGCGAGTCTTCCGGATTCCAAGATCCAGACGAGCATTACTGCCGAAGTCGTGGCCGCGGCGGCGCGTCGCGGCGACATGGCGGCTCGACGAGTGCTGGAGGAGATTGGCACGAATCTGGGTTTGGGAGTGGCCAATATCGTGTGCCTGTTGAACCCCGAGGTGGTGGTTTTGGGCGGCGGGTTGGCTGGGATCGGAACCCCGCTCCTCGCGCCGCTCCGCAAGGCCTTGCGCCAATGGGGCCAGCCGCTGGCCCGAAAGCAAGTTCGCATTGTGATATCGCGCCTGGGAGAGCAGGCCGGGGTTCTAGGCGCGGCTCGATATGCCTTACTGAAAATGGAGGAAACAGGATAATGTCAGCAGAAACGTATTTCGCAGAAGCACAGAAGATTTATGACCGGATTCGTTCCACGCAGGCCGGAAACATCCGGAAGGCCGCAGAGTTTTCAGCGGACTCGATTTCGCAAGGGGGATTGGTTCATCTGTTTGGCAGCGGGCATTCGGTGATTCCAATCATGGATGTCTTCCCACGCTACGGGAGCTTTGCCGGTTTTCATCCTTTGATGGACGCGCGGCTGATGTGGACGCAAGTGCTGGGCTCGGGTGGCGTGCGCGAATTGTTGAAGCTGGAACGGACGGAAGGATACGTCGCCACGTTTCTCAGCAACTTCAAGTTTGAGGCGATTGACACCATGGTGGTTTACTCGCACGGCGGACTGAACGCCGCAGGAATCGATGTGGCTCTGCACGCCAAAGCGCTGGGGTTGAAGGTGGTCGCCGTCACCTCGCTCGAGAACGCTCGAATTGCCAAGACCACGCATTCCAGCGGCAAAAAACTCGCGGATTTGGGCGACGTAGTGATCGACAACTGCTGCCCTCCGCGGGATTCTCTCGTTGACGTGGCCGGCATTCCGGTGGGCGCCAGTTCCACCCTGGCGGTGATTGCCATTTCCATGGCTCTGACGGCAGAGATCGCGGCCGAACTTGCGAAACGCGGCGTGAAATTCCGAGCCTTTGTTTCTCCCAATGTAACGACGGTCGGTCCGGATAACAATCGTCAGGTGTTTGACGATTACATCGCCAGGGTCGCGCCGCGCATGCGGTGACCCTCAGAGTCCGTGTCATCCTGAGCGCAGCGAAGGATCTCCGCAGTTTATTAAAGTTCAACGATTTAGGAACAACTGCAGAGATCCTTCGCTGCGCTCAGGATGACAAACGCTTGATTTTTTAACATCTTCAGAGCAATGCGTGCGGCGTCCGTCGCATGGGGATGGACTCATGTTCAGTTGGGCTGGGATCATTCTGGCGGGGTTATTGAACGGCAGTTTTGCGGTCCCCTTGAAGACGACGCGCGTCTGGAAGTTCAACCACATCTGGACTCTGCATTCGCTGCTGGCGATGGGCTTGATGCCATGGATTGTGGTGCTGGCGGTCGTCCCGCGCTGGAGCAATCTTCTAGCCCGTGTTCCCGCGCGGGGATGGCTGATCCTGGTCGGGTGGGGAGTGCTGTTTGGCATCGCCTCGTTGCTGTACGGCATCGCCGTGGACCTGCTCGGAATCGCGCTCGGATTCGCTATCCAATTAGGGCTCTCGATCGTGCTCGGGGCGTTGCTGCCTCTGTTATGGGCAGGGGCATTCGAATTGAGATCGCGAGGAGATTGGTTCTTCGTTCTGGGGCTCGCCCTGATGGTGGCGGGAGTTATCTTGTGCGCTCAGGCCGGCGGGAGCAAAGGTGAGGCCGGCAGTTCCAGTGCCAAGCGGTTCCGCCTGGGACTCCTGATTGCTATTGTTGGGGGCGTCCTGGCGCCCACGCTCAATTTCGGCATTCAGTACGGAACCGCGCTTCTCAGCAAAGGCGCTGGGGCGGGTTCGAAACAGGAGTTCCCGGTCGAAATCTATCTTGCCTGGGCAGTATTCCTCTCGTCGGCTGCCTTGGTGCAGGCCGGATACTGTTTCGGGCGCGTCGTCCGCGAACATTCGACCGCAGTCTTCGCCGCGGGAATGCGCACTCGTGACGCGCTCCAGGTGCCCGCCATGAGTCTGCTTTGGATTGCCAGCGTGTTTGTCTACGGGCGCAGCGCTTTTGGTCTAGGCGCGCTGGGGAACAGTTTTGGCTGGCCGGTTTTCGTCGCCTTGATTATTCTCACCTCCAATGCCTGGGGAGTTTTGCTGGCAGAGTGGAAACAAGCCACCCGGGCAGCATTCCTCCGCATGATCGCCGGAAGCGCCCTGCTCATTTTTGCAGCGTTCCTCATCGGGCAAAGCAAGCGAGGCTAGTTAAACCCACCGGTTGAACCACTCGAGCATGAGCTGCTGGGCGCGGGCCGGGAACTTGTGCGGACCGTCGTAGGTGTAGGTGGTGAAGCGTTCCGGTTTGCCGATCGCTTCGTAACACTGGCGCAGAGTGCTGAAAGCGGAGAGCACGCCCTGGGTCGAGAACAGGCCGTCGCGCCAGCCGTGCACGACCATGAGCGGGTTGGGCATGGTGAGAGATCCCACGTCCGGATAATCGAGGTACTTCAGCAGGCCGGGTGTGACTCCTGAGATGATTGTGTGGGGTTCGAATCCGGGGACCAGATCCCGCCACGAGGTCATCCAACCCGCCACACATGCCGCTTTGATACGGGGATCCAAGCCGGCGAGGAAATTCGACCGGTAGCCTCCCACCGAAAGGCCCACGCAGGCGATGCGGTTGGGGTTCACTTCGGCCCGCGTCAGAAGGTAGTCGACCGTACGGATATCATCCCAGGCCAGAACGCCTGCCCAAGTGAAACCCGACATGAGCATATTCCGCAGAACATACCCTTCGGCCCCGCCATTTCTGGCATTGAGTTTGGCGATGGTTTCAGCCGGCTCCTGTTTGCTGTGGTCGTTGATGCCCTCCTCGAGGTCCGAATCCAGGATCAGGCGCCTTTCACCGAAATAGAACATGTCGATCACGATAACCGCATAACCATGGCGCGCCAGTGTGACCGGATAACTGAGCCCATCGTAGGCGCTGCGCCGATACTCGACCAAGGCGGGATGCTCGTTCTCGGTCTCGACAATCTTTTCCTTTCCCCAGTAATAGAATCCGCCGTGGCAGTGCAGCGCTACAACGGCAGGCACGGGAAACTTCGCGCGCTTGGGGATTAGAAAATACGCGGGCACCTCGATATCCGGCGTGGTGTGAAACTGGAGGTATTCCCGAAAGTAATCGCCCTTGTCCACTCGCTCGATGACCTTGGGCATAGGGTCGAACTCCGCGGGACGGTACAGGAACAGATCGAAAACTCTGGCCCGCGCTTCGGCCTTCCAGGCTTCGAGGTTCCTGGGACGAACTTTGAGGTAGGAAAGACTCGATGGAGCCTCTTCCTGCACCTGCTTGATCATCGGATAGATGCTGCCGAGGCCCGACCCCTTCCACTTTTTGGAGGGATCCGCTTGTAGATTTGCAGTCGGTGTACTAGCTTCAGCTTGGGGCGGGGACGCGGCTGCCGGTGTTATTCCGGTGAGTGCCAATGCGCTTGAGACGCTCAGTGCCCGCAGGATTTCCCGGCGTGTGGGACCCATCCTTGAGGACGCTTCACATTTTGCGGCACTGTCGCGCATGATGACCTCCGGGTGACGCGCACTGTGTGAACAGCAGGGCTCGTCATTGGAAAACGTATTGTTTCACAATTGAACGATCTTGTATCCTACGTTGTTATCAAGTTTGAAGCGGGCGTCCCGCGCGTGTTCGCCGGGGATGCCGTGCTGGGTAAAGCAGAAGCGGAAACAAATTTGAGGGGCGCCGCAAACTTTTTTGCTGTTTTGTGCGTCATCTGGAGTGGAATTGGGCACAGAGATCTCTGATCGTCCGGATGCGGTGCTGGTCAGGGACGCCCAGCGCGGATCGCCGGAGGCTTTCAACGCACTCGTAAGGCGTTGGGAGCGTAAGGTTTATAGCTTCCTGGTGTATCTGACCGGACGGCCGGATGACGCCTTCGACATGTGCCAGGAGGTTTTTCTTTCGGGTTATCGCCATTTGGCGCAATTGAAGGATCCCGACAAGTTCCGTCAGTGGTTATTTCGCATTGCCCGCAACACCGCTAACTCGCACGGGCGCCACGTGCAGGAAGCGGAAACGAGCCTGAGCGATCTTGAGCCGGCAGAGGGTACTTCGCCGGTGAGGGTAGGTGAGTCAGGGCATTGGGAACAAGGCGAAATGAAAATCCTGGTCGAAAAAGCGCTTGCGGAATTGACACTCGAGCAACGCGAAGCGATTGTTCTGAAGTTTTACCAGGGTTTCAAGCTGGAAGAGATTGCGGAGATTCAAGGTTGCCCGGTAAGCACGGCGAAGACCCGCGTGTACTCGGGTTTTGAGCGGTTGAGGAAGTTGATCGAACGGTAGATCTGGGGCGGGCGTTATCCTGTCCAGGCGGGAGGGGGCCATACGTCACCTGAGTGACGCTCATTCCTCTCCTTGCCCTCTCCCGCGCGGAGAGGGTTACGTGCGGCCCCGTGAATTGCTTCGGAAGAAGCCGGTAGTCAAGAGTTAAAAATCAGCAATCCGGAATAGTGCAAACGCAACAACCAACAAATTGCGACGCTTGGGACGCAGAGAACCGGAGTCCGCCCAGAGTGGAGCTGCGGACTTTTTCTTGAAGTGTGCGAGCTCCGGCAGCCGATCCCCGCTTCTCAAGATGCGGGTTCTAAGCCTTGGAAACTGTATTTTCTAGGAAGAAGAGGTGAACGCCATGCGGTGTCACGGATGGGGGAACGAGTTGACCGATTGGGCGCTGGATGAGCTTCCCCCAGCGCGGGTGCTGGAACTCGAACAGCATCTCCAGTATTGCCCGGAGTGCGCACAGGCGGCCCAGCGGCTCCTCGGCGTGCGGCAGGCGTTGAAAAGCAGTTTGATCGATCGCGACATGCCCGCCCACGTAGTCGTTTTCGGCGACAAATCTCAGAGCCGATTCGCAGGTTTCTGGGCGGCATTACCCCGCACGGTGGCCCTCGCGGCGGCTGGGGCGGTGATCTTCCTGGTGATCGTATCGGTCGGTATCCGTTTTGGGGGGCCGCGGCTGCTTCCCACTGCCGCCTGGGCCCGGCCGGCGTTAACCCAGGCCGAACTGAAGGAGGTCGTGGCGAGGGCGGTCGCGGAACAAGTATCTTTGCAGAGCAAAGAAATGCAGGCTGCTACCCGGGACGAAGTGGCGAGCCTGCGCCGGGAACAGACCGAGAATCTGAAGCGCTTTGCGCAGCAAATGCAGTATTTCGAGCTATCCCTAAACAGTGAGTATAAGGAAACGCAACAGCAGAGCGCGCTCATCAACATGGTTGCCCAAGAGAAGCAGCTACCCACCCACTAACCTGCGGAGGTCTCGAGGAGGTAACTTGAATGCATTTCAAATTGAAAAGGCCTGGCAGGGCAGTCTTTATTTTCCTCGCCTGCCTGCCTTTTGCGGTTCAGCGCCTCCCAGCGGAATGGCCTTCCGCCAATTTCGGCGCGCTGAAGGCCGAGATGAAAGTGTTTGAAGCAGTTATTGATGGAACTATGTCCCAGACCTTCTCCCCTCCCTTCGGGCTGCTAGAGAAGACTCAGGGAACTTATCTGCCCGGCTTCGGTTTGGCCTTCAGCTTAGAAGTCAACCTCTATCCCACGCGCTCTCCTAATCCTTTCAACATGACACCTTTGAGCAAGGCGGAAATCGAGAAAGCCGAAAAGGTGAAACACGACCGAGTCATCATGGTCAAGGAGTCGGTTCCGCGGCTGTTGGCGGACCATGCGATGAGCTTGCGCGACCTCAGCCCCAACGATTCAATTGCGGTGGTTGTGCACCTTTTCGAGGTGAACACCGGGGAAAGCAGGTTTCCGGAACAGATCATCATCGAAACCCGGAAGTCGGACCTGGACGAGTTTTGGGACAAGAAAATCTCATACCGAGAGTTGCTGGGCAAGATGAAAGTGCTGGACCTTTGAGAGCTTTGCTATGACGCCTGCTACGGTCAGCCACAAGTTGCTGGGCCAATTGCTGGTAGAGCGCGGCCTGTTGCCGGAAGACGACCTTCAAAAGGCGCTGCAGTTGCAGCGGGAACGGAAGGGCCGGCTGGGCAGGATCCTTCTTGATTTAGGCTACATCTCGCAGCTGGACCTGCAAACGGTTTTGTCCGAACAACTCGGCATTCCAATGGTCGAGGCGGCCGAACTGAAGGAAGTGCCGATGGAAGCGTCCGTATTGCCTTCCGGCTTCTTGAGCCAATACCTGGTCTATCCATACCGGGTGGAAGGCGACACGGTTTTCGTCGCCATGGCGGACCCGCTTGACAGCGACAACATTAGAGTCATCGAACGGTTGCTGGGCCGAAAAGTGGAAGTGCGGCTGGCCAGTGAGGCCGCCATCACAAAAGCTCTGGACGTCTGGCTTGACATGGGACCGGCGGAAGAAGGCGTCGTGGCGGCGGATTCCGACGGCGTGGGCGGCGTCGCGGACGCCGAATCGGCCGACATTGAGCAGTTGCGCGACTTGGCCTCGGAAGCGCCGGTGATTCGCTGGGTGAACCAGTTGGTGGCCCGCGCCCTGGAACGTCGTTCCAGCGACATTCACTTCGAACCCTTCGAGAAGCAGTTCCGGGTCCGGTACAGAATTGATGGAGTGCTGTACGAAGTGCAAGCTCCTCCGCGTGAGATGCAGGCGGCGGTGACGTCCCGGATCAAGCTCATGGCAAAGCTCAACATCGCGGAGCAGCGCCTTCCCCAGGACGGGAGGATACCCCTGCGCGTTTTGGGCCGGGAAATCGACCTGCGAGTTTCGACGCTCCCCACCCTTTACGGAGAAAGTGTGGTGATGCGCCTTCTGGACCGCAGCGGGAGCGATCGCTATTCCCTGGCGACCTTGGGATTTCCCGATACCCTGCTGCGCAAGATGGAATACTACCTCGATCTTCCTCACGGCCTTTTCCTGGTGACGGGTCCCACGGGGAGCGGCAAGTCGACGACGCTTTATGGTTCCTTGCGCCGGTTGAATACAACCGACGTGAAGATCATCTCGGTGGAGGATCCGGTCGAGTACCAGTTGCCGGGGGTTAACCAGATTCATGTGAATCCCCAGATCGGGCTGACGTTTGCGGCGGGGCTGCGCCATATCGTTCGCCAGGACCCGGACATCATCATGATCGGAGAAATCCGAGATCTGGAGACCGCGGAGATCGCCATGCGCGCGGCGCTCACCGGCCACCTGGTTTTCAGCACCTTGCACACCAATGACGCCCCCAGTGCGATCACTCGCCTTACGGACATGGGCGTCGAGCACTACCTGGTGTCGTCTTCGTTGGTCGCCGTGCTCGCGCAACGACTGGTGCGCGTGTTGTGCGACGAATGCAAGCGACCGTACGAGGCGGAGATCGACGAGCTGCGGAAACAAGGCTGGGAAGCGACAGAGCGTATGACGCTTTACAAAGCAGGCGAATGCGCGCATTGCGGCAATACCGGTTTCCTCGGGCGGGTGGGAATCTTTGAATTCATGGAGTTGGAGGAAGGAATCCGGCGGGCGATTGTGGCCCGGGCCGACGCCAGCACTTTACGTGTGGCGGCGCGTGAAAAGGGCATGCGCAGTTTGCGCGAAGACGGATGGATGAAGATTGCCTCAGGCCAGACAACGGTGGAAGAAGTGCTGCGCGTGACGCAGGAAGTTTAGGCAGTTGTCAGTAGTCAGTCGTTAGTAGTCAGTTGTCCGTCGTCACTGCATTCGTTGTCATCCTGAGCGAAGCGAAGGATCCCGGCAGTTCGTCGCCCGGCTGCCGAGCGCTACAAAGCAACTGCAGAGATCCTTCGCTTCGCTCAGGATGACAGGGGGTTTTCCGAATTTCGAGTTTCGATTTTCGCTTCTTGACGGGTGTGAGGAATGCCAGAGTTTTCGTACAAAGCGATCAAGGGTACGGGCGAGCTGGTGCAAGGGACGCTGGTAGCGGAAACTGAACCGGCGGTTCTGGCGCAGCTTCGCCGCATGGGATGTATGCCCATCCGCGTGAGCTCCAAAGACGGCTCCACGGGCGCGTCTTGGGCGTTGTTCAGAGGCCGGGGCACGTCGTCTTCCGACCGCCTGAATTTCGCCCGGCAGCTTGCCACGCTGGTGCGGGCCGGTGTGCCGATTGACCGCAGCCTCTCGCTCTGCCGGGACTTGGCAGAGAAGCCGGCCCTGCAAGCCGTGATCGCCGGCACGCTGAAGGAACTGCGCAGCGGCCAGTCGTTGGCTAGTAGCCTGGCCGCCAACCCCAGGTTTTTCCCGCCCCTTTATGTCGCCATGATGCGGGCCGGCGAAGCGAGCGGCACGCTTCCGGCGGTCCTGGATCGCCTGGTGGAGTTTGAGGAGTTTAGCGCGGAACTGCGGGGCTATCTGATTTCAGCGCTCATCTACCCCATGGTTCTGATGGTGGTGGGGAGCGTGGCGATCGCTTTCCTGCTTGGCTTTGTCGTGCCCCGTTTCGCGCAGATTTTTGAAGAGGCGGGGAAAGAACTGCCCCTGCCCACGCAAATCTTGATGGATGTTTCCCAAGCTCTCCGCGACTACGGATGGATCGCGGCCGTGGTTATTGTCATAACGGTCTTGTTGTTATCCCGTTGGGTGCGGACTGAATCCGGCCGGTTGCGTTGGGACCAGTGGCGTCTGAAGGCGCCGCTGATAGGGGACGTCAGCTTGAAGCTCGAAATCGCGCGTTTTGCGAAGACGATGGGCACGTTGTTGAATCAGGCGGTTCCCTTTATTTCCGCACTGCGCCTGACGCGAGAGGTGTTGAGCAATCGCCGCGTGGCCGCTGCGGTTGAGCCGCTCATCCAAGGCGTCAAACGAGGCCAGGGTCTGGCCGGCCCGCTCGCTGAAACCCGGATGTTTCCTGCGCTCGCCGTGCAATTAATGACTTTGGGTGAGCAAACGGGGAAGTTAGACTCCATGCTGCTTGAGTTAGCGGGAATTTACGACCGGGAGGTCCGGGTGGCCACCAAGCGGATGGTGGCGCTCGTCGAGCCTGCCGTGATTCTGGCCATGGGCCTGGTTGTCGGAACGATTGTGATTTCTACTCTGCTGGCAATTGTCAGCATCAATGAGGTGCCCTTCTGATGAGCCGACCAAATATAGGGAGAACCCATTTTTCAGGACCGGATTCCACGCAAGGCTTCACCTTGATTGAATTGATCGTGGTGATTCTCATCCTCGGGTTGCTGGCGGGCCTGGTGGTCCCTCGCCTGTTCAAGCATGCAACACAGGCCAAGATCACCGTGACGAAAGCGCAGATTGCCGCCTTCCAAACGGCGCTGGGAGCCTACAAGCTGGATACCGGAAATTTCCCCACCACGGACCAGGGTTTGCAAGCGCTGCGGACACTCCCCGCCGGAGTCACGAACTGGAATGGCCCCTACTTGCCTAAGGACATTCCCTTGGATCCCTGGAACCGTCCGTATATTTACAAGTTCCCTGGAGAGCACGGTGATGAACCGGACATCATCAGTTATGGGGCCGACGGGCTGCCGGGCGGTGACGGAGAGAATGCGGACATCCTTAGCTGGAAATGAAGCGCGCCACCCGCGTTCGCAGGAAGCCGGCGTGACGCTGCTGGAACTGGTGATCGTTCTGGCGATTGTCGCCCTGACAGTGTCGATCGTGGCTCCGCGTTTCGGCAACTGGAGCGAGGAATGGACGCTGAGGGGCGCGGCAGAGCGAGTTGCGCAGACCGTCCGCTACGCCCGGACGCGGGCACTTTTCGAGCAGAGCTATTACGTGGTGGAAATCGAACCGTCTACGCGCGGGGTGCGGGTTCTCAATCCTGCCAGCGGTTTTTCGCGGACTTACGTGCTTCCTCGTGGAGTGACGATCGATGACGGAGAAAACCCGCTGCCTTCAATTGTACGAATCTTGTTCCCACCCTCGGGTGTCGTCGAGGGGAGGAACCTGTGGTTGAGTGACCGCCGCAGAAGCACATACAGGGTTCATGTGAGTTTCTTAATCGGCAATCCGGTTGTTGAGGCTGTTAAGCAGGGATCACGCTAGATGCTAAAGACCATCCCAAGCCGGCGCGCGGCGGGAATGAGCCTTCTCGAAGTACTGATGGCCATTTCGCTCCTAGGGGTGAGCTTCGTGACCATTTTCTCCGGTCTTTCTGCGGCGCTGCGCGCCACGGGCCGCCTGGACGCCTTTGATCGGGGCAACGAGTTCGCCACTCATAAACTCAACGAACTCTTCTTGGACCCCTCCTTCGGGGCAGACCAGATGCGCTCCGGAACTTCCCCTTCCGGTATCGAATGGCAAGCGAGAACCGAATTGCTTGACCAGCGGCCGCTGGCCGGGTCTCAGCAGTCGGCGCAACTGGTTCGGATCAACCTCGAGGTTTCCTGGCGTACGCGTTTGGGCCGGCAGACCTTGAGTCTGGAGTCGCGGAAGTTGTTTATTCCGCCGGCTCCGCCCAGCCCGTAAGAGCAGGATTCAGGAGTCAGGAGTCAGGAGTCAGGAGTCAGGAGTAAGAACCACACACCCAGGAGAGAGAGCCGGAGTCGCGAATGAGGGATACGGGGATAAACACTGAGGAGTTGCGCAACGTAGGGGAGTGTGTTTCCCTGAAGCCCGAATCCCGCATCCTGAATTCCGCTTTTCCTGAATCCCGAATCCTGAATCCTGAATCCTGCTTTCCGGGGTTCACCTTGTTCGAAGTGCTGCTCAGCCTAACGCTGATCGGATTCTTAATGTTGGCTTTGCTTGTCGGGATGAGGGTAGCGAACCGGGCTTGGCGAACTGGAGAGGCGCGATTGCGCCAGGTGCACGCCGCCGCAGAGCGGAGTGATTTTGTCATGACGCAAGTCTCGTCGCTGGTACCCTATCGGATCACGTCGATCGACCCGAACCTGCCTGGAGCGCTAACAGTCCTCGAGGCTACCGCCAACTGCCTGCGCTTCGTCAGCCCATACAGCAGCGTTTATCGCAGCCGCACGGGATTAGTGCTGGTCGAATACGGGATCGTCGAGCCGTCGCGCGGAGAAATTGAAGTACTGCTGCGCGAAACTCCTGTGGCGGACAATGAGAGCCTGTATCACAAACTCATCCTCAGCGTTACCCACGACTCTGATACAGGGCTGGCCGTGATCAATTATCAGCCGTTTGAGGCCCGGGCGAGCGACCTGCGGTTGATGACGGGTCTGAGCCAAGCGGCGTTCTCGTACTTGGATTTACACCCCCAGAAGAGCGCCGTACCAGTTTGGCGGCAGGATTGGCGGGGCAGTGAGGAAGCGCCTTATCCGGACGCGATTCGGCTGCAGTGGGAGCGTGGACGGGAGCCGGGAGAAGAGCTCATGCCAGTGCGTGCGACGTTCATGCTGCGGGGGCGATAACGGGACTCAGGAGTCAGAAGTCAGAAGTCAGGAGTCAGGAGTCTGGAGTCTGGAGTAAGAACCATACACCTGGGGAGAGAAAACTGGAGTCGCGAATGAGGGATTCGACAACAAACACGCAGGACACGCGCAAGGCACGGGAGCGTGTTTCCCTGAATCCTGAATGCCGAATCCTGAATCCTTCCTCGGGCGTAGCCTTGCTGGCGGTGATGTCGGCGGTCAGCGTGATGCTTTTGGTGGCATTAGCATTCTCAGGTTCCGTTCAGATCGAGACTCGTTCGACAATTTATCGCAAGCAGGCGACGCAGGCTTACGCCATGGCTGTGGGTGGAGTACAGGCCGCCATTCTGGAGATCGCCTATCCGCCCGCCCAGGATAAGAGTGACAAGCCGCGCCTTTGGAGGAAAGGGCAACGCACGGTGCGGGTGCCTTACGCGCAGGGAGTGGCGCTGGTGGAAATCGTGAACGAGACGGGCAAAGTCAACCTGAACGCTGCGGGGCGGGAACAACTGGCGCGTTTGTTTGAAGCGCGCGGGGTGGGAAGCGAGCAGGCGGCCCAACTGGCTTTGGCCATCGATCATTGGCGGAAACCGCCAGGCTCCCATGAAGAGGGTTTCGATGCCCTAGACGACTATTATCGTGAGGCCGGATACCAGCCCACTCATAATCGCTTCGGCTCCGTGGAGGAAATGCTGCTTGTTCACGGCATGAACCGGGACATCTTTTACGGCACGGCTGAGTTCGGCCGCGATGGAATCCGGAACCTTTACGGTGTTGGCCAGGACTTGACCGTATACTCGCGATCTAACCAGGTGAACGTGAATTACGCCTCCCGAGCGGCGATGGTGAGCGTGCCGGGTATGACGGGGGAATTAGCCGACAGCATTATTCAGGAGCGAGGCAAGGGCCCCTTCGAGTCATTAGACGACTTAACGAAACGTTTGGGGACTTCTGTCCCGGACCCGTCACAGTCGTTCCTGGGCGTGGCGGACGACGGCAGGACTTACACCATCCTCTCGGTGGGAATGATCAATGGCTCACCGCTGCGACGGGCCGTTAAGGCCGTTGTCAGCGTTCAGCCGCAGGGCTTGGCCTCGCACCGCATCATTGCGTGGTACGACGACGTGTCCGAATGAAGCGAACAGGATTCAGGATTCAGGAGTCAGGATTCAGGGAGGAACCCGAGCGCACTTCCCCTGGTCCCGCACTTCTCAGGTTCTGAACCCTGAATGAATGAAGAAAGGCAGAATTCGGGAATCGGGAACCAGGAATCAGAAGTCGGGATGCTGGGAAGGTTTTCGATGGTACTTCCCGGCCTCGCCTCTAATGGGTCCTGGATCCTGAATCCTGAATTCTGAATCCTCGCATGTTTACCAAACTCGTTGTGGGTATCGATTGTGACGGCGGGGGGTATCACCTCACGGCTCTCGGACGGCGATTAAACCGCTACACACTGGTTGGCGAATTGCAACTTCCGGAGCCGCTGGGCGAGGACGCTCCTGCAAAGGTGGCTGCCTTTCTTGACCGCCATCACCTCCGCGATGCCCGCGTAATAGCTTGTTTGCCGCGCGAAGCCGTCCTGGTTCGATTCCTGAGCCTACCGCAGGAAACTGAGCCCCAGTTGGCCAAAGTCGTCGACTACCAGTTGAGTTCACTTCACCCCTACAAAGAAGGTCAAGTCTACTGGGACTGTGCGGTTTTAGAACGCGATCCGAAGGCGAAGCAGATCGCCGTAATGGTGGTACTGGCGGAGAAGTCACGGGTTAGTGAATTCAAGCGGATGCTTCAAGATCTGGGCCTGCGCCCGAGCGCGGTGACGCTAGGGGCCGCAGCGATGGCTGCGTTGCTGAAGCCCCAGTTGCCTCCCATGGCTTTGATCGCATTTGGGCGAGGCACAGGAGTGGAGTTGCTATCCTTCCACCGCGGGAACCTCTGCGCGGCACAAGAGATTCCTTTTGAACCGGGCGCGACCCTTCCCGAGCGGTTCGAACGGGAGCGGCATCGCGTCCTCGCGGCTCTCCCCTCGTCTGATCCCGGGGCTATTCCCTGGTTCGTCTGCGGGCCGATGCCACCCGCGTTTCCCGCCTTGCTCGAGGGTGCGTCACCCTTACCGCTGCCAAAGTTGAATTTGAGCAACGCCTCCCTCGGGCGCGGATTCGACTGGGCCGCCTTGGCCGCAGCCTATGCGGGACAGACGCGCCGGGGGGCCGGGCCTGTCATCAATCTGCTCCCACAGGTCGAGCGGTGGCAGCCGCAAGCTGCGGCGCGTTTCCCCACTTACGCTCTAAGCGCCACCGCGTTGCTTCTGGCTCTCACCTTGGCATCTCACTCTTGGATTGAAAGAGCGCTATACCGACGCGCCTTGGATCGCGAGATTCATCGCCTCAATGTCCACGCTCAACAAATTCGGGGGCAGAACCAGGAGACCGCCAGCCTCGAGGCACGCGCGGCTGTCCTTGAGAATGTCCGAGCCGGTAACTGGCAGAAACTCCGGATGCTCCAGCAACTGACGAAGTTGCTGCCGGACGGCACCTGGCTCCAGGAATTGAACATCAGTGAGGACACGGTGGATATTAATGGTTTTTCCAATCACGCGGCGGATCTGGTCCCGCCCTTGGAGAATTCGCCTTACTTCACTCAGGTTGAATTCACGGCTCCTATCACTCGGGATAACCAGAACAGAGAGATCTTTCGAATTCGCATGAGGTTGAAGCAAGCCCGGAAGGATTGACGAGTGCTGGTCGTCAATCGTCAATCACAGCTTGGATTCCTATGCTTGAAATGTTCAAGAAGCTCAGTCGTCGAGAACAAATTGCTCTGGGGATCGGTGTGGGTGGTGTCGTTCTGTTCCTGCTCATGAATTTCGCCCTCTTGCCTCTTTACGAGCAACTGGGCGCCGGCACGGAACCAGCGCAGCAGAAAGAGACCGAGTTGCGCAGGGACAAGCGACTGTTAGCCGAGGAGGGGGTCGAGAAGACTTCCCTCGCCGCCGCCAGGGAGCACTTGAAGTCGCTTGAGGGCGGTCTCCTGGAAGGCTCTACTCCTTCCTTGGCTAGTGCTGAGTGGCAGCGGTTGGTGGGGCAGTTGGCGGATAGCAAGGGCATCGAACTCGGCAGCAGCGAGTTGCTTCACACGCAGGAGCTCGGCAAGGGTTATTCGCTCGTGACCGGGCGAATGCAGTTCCGCTGCCGCTTAGACCAACTCGTCGACTTTATGGTGGCTTTGACCGGCTTTCCCAAGATTTTGTCTATTACCGGTGTCTCGGTTGTCGCCGCCCAAGGCGACCCCCAGGGTAGATTACTCGTGCGCCTGACGATCGGGGCGGCTGCCCGGGCCATGGCACCGGCCAAAGAAGGAAGCGCCGCAACACACTGATCGAAAATCGAAATTCGAAGCTCGAAATCCCACTGCAGCTTTGAGTTTCGAGTTTCGATTTTCGAATTTCGGCTTTGATCGGGGGATGTATGCTAGGCAGAAAGCGCGAATTGATCCTCGTCGTGAGCGGGCTCATCGCCCTTAACGTTCTGCTGGGCTGGTTGTTGGTAGCGCGGTGGAAGGAGTATCGCCACAGCATCCAGTGGCTCTCCCAGGGCGTGGCGCCGCAACGGGCGCTCGTACCGGCGACGGGGTCGAGTCCGGCAGGGCAGCCGTCAAGCTTCGTCGACATTGTGGATCGAAATGTTTTCAGCCCCTTGCGTGGCAGCGTCCCCGCGCAGCCGACAGAAGAGGCTAAGGCCCCGAGACTGCCGGTTTTGTTCGGGACGATGAACCTTGGAAGCGGTTGGTTTGCATTGATGTCCCCTGGCGAGCAATCCCCGCCCGTGGCGAAGCGCGTCCTGCCAGGGGCGGAGATTGGCGGTTACAAGTTGGTTTCGATCGGCACTTCGAATGTCGTGGTCGAGTGGCAGGCTAAGCGAACTACGCTCGAAATCACCGCGCCTGCGCCGGGCCCTCGCGTCCCCGGGATTGTCGAAAGAACCGCCAGCGTGCGCACCGGCGCGGGAACGACGCCTCCAAGCGCGCCAGGAGCGTCTCCCGTTGTGGTCCCTAACGCTGGACCTGGAGCCTCCGCCTCTGGCCGTACCGGGCAGGCGGGTGCCGAGCCCGACGTTCCGGTGGGTACGGTCGTCGGAGGCAAGCGAAAGGTCGTGGTGTCCTCTCCTTTTGGCCCTCTGGTCCAGTGGCAAGACGTGAACGCAACCGGCTCACAGACGCAGCAGCAACCCGGCGCTCCCAATAAACCTTAAGGTGCGCAAGCTTTTTGGGCACGAGGCAGACTTTTGAGTTTCGATTCCCGTGGTGGTAAGAAGGAGGAATAGATTGCATCTACACTCCCGCTCGTTCAAGTTCCATTTGCGAACAAGGTGGATGACCAACGCCAAAGGATGTCTGACAGCTTCGGCCCTCTGCCGCAGCGCGGCCTGGCTGTCACCTCGGCTGGCCATTGTGGGTCTTGCCCTCGCAAGTTCGCTCACTCTCAGTGCGCCACAATCTGAAAATCAGCAACCCGCCGCGCCCGCGTCGCAAACCGCGCAAACGCCAGGATCCGCAGCACCGCAAGCGCCGCCGTCGAAACCCTCCACCCCGCAGGCCCCGCAATCGCCCGCGGGTGGGCCGGCCGGATCGCAAACCAGTCCTGGTACGCCACCCGGCGCCCAACCCGCGGCCGCGGAGTCTGCCACTCCGGGTACACAGCAACCGCAGCCAGGCAGCCAGACCCCGCCGCCCGGGCAGGCTGCAGCTACCAACCCCCTAAGCGTCATGGGCGGGCCGGGAGTGGGATTCCGTCTCGAAAATGCGGACCTCGTCCAGTTTATTAATCTTGTGGCCGGTGAATTGAAGTTGAATTATGTCCTGGACCCAACCGTCCATGGAGTGGTGACCATTTCCACTTCGGGCGAGCTCAAGCCTGCCGACCTCTTTCCCATCCTCGAAACCGTGCTCAAAATGAACGGCGCAACGGCCGTCAAAGTGGGGAACCTCTATCGCATTATTCCTCTCGTTGCAGCTCCCAAGAATCCCCTCGGGGTGTCGACCAGTGGGGCGGGGTTGCCCGCCGACGATCGCATGATGATGCAAATCATCCCCCTGAAGTTCGTTTTTGCCGACGACATGTCCAAGATGCTCGCCCCTTTTCTGTCGGAGGGGGGCCAGGTAACGGTGCTCCCCGCCGCCAATACCCTGATTCTGGTCGACGACAGCTTAAACGTGAAGCGGCTGATGGATATCCTTTCCGAGTTTGACAACTCCAGCTTCGACACGCACCGAGTGCGGCTGATACCTGTCCACAACAACGTCGCGTCCGCTTTGGCTCCGGAGCTCGAAGCAATCTTCACCACCTACGCGCTCTCCGATAAGCAAACTCCTCTGCGCTTTGTTCCCCTCGACCGCATCAATGCCATGCTGGTCGCCGCCGCTGACCCTGGCGCCTTCACGGAGGTCGAGCGATGGATAGCGAAGCTCGATGAGCCGGCGCCTACGGATGGAATTCAGACCTTTGTCTACAGGGTTCAATATTCCGAAGCTGACCGCTTGCTGAAACTGCTGAGTGCTCTCATGGGTACAACTGGATCGGCCGGAGCTCAGACCGTCTCGTCGGAGCACGGCAAGGGAACGGGGCAAGGCGGCACGGGACTGTCATCGCTCCAGGAAAGCAACTTTCAGCAGAGCGCGAGTGGGACCGCGGCGAGCACCATGCCTTTCTCCTCGGCAGGCACGCCGGAGTCCGCCACGGGCCCTGAATCAAAGTTGCGCATCATAACCGACCCAGTGAGCAATTCGATTGTCGTGCAGGGTACCGCGCAACAGTATGCCGAGATTGCCAGGACCCTCGACAAGCTCGACATTGTTCCCCGGCAGGTGATGATCGAAGCCCGCGTTTACGAAGTCGACCTTACCGGCGATTTGTCGTTTGGTGTCTCGTACGCGCTCGAAAAGCGCGGTACCGCTGCCGCCAGCAGCGCGACGCCGACCGGTCTCCAATTCAGCGGTGGGAATGGAGGCTCATCGGGTGCGGGCGCCTTGGGTCTTTCCGCCGGCGGCGTGATCGGCTCCACCCGCGAACTGATGTCTTTTCTGACTGCCAGTGAAAACCGCACGCGCGTGCGGACCCTCTCAGCTCCGACCTTGATCACCACTGACAGCACCCAGGCGCGAATCCAGGTCGGCGAATCCGTGCCCACCCTGTCCTCTCAGGGTCTCGCTGCGGGTGGCCAGATTGCGGGAAGCAGTTTGTTTACCAGTACGGTCAACAATGTTGACACGGGTATCATCCTCACCGTTACCCCGCGCATCACCAGTACCGGTCTTGTTTCCCTCCAGATTAACCAGGAAATCAGCAACGAAGTTCCGCCCGCCACGAGCAGCACCATACAGTCTCCCAGCTTCACCAAGCGGTCCGTGACCACCCGTGCCGTGGCCCAGGACGGCCAGACCATCGCCTTGGGGGGGCTCATCTCGTATTCCCACACCAGAACTGTAAATCGCATCCCTCTGCTCGGCGATATACCTTGGGTCGGCGCGCTTTTTGGAAGCACCTCCTACACCACCCAGGAAACCGAATTGATTGTCCTCCTGACCGCGCGCATCATCAGCACTCTCCCCGGCGCCACCACGGCAACGCACGAACTCGAGGAGAAGTTGCGGGACCTGCGCCGTGAATTCAAGAAGGACGACATGCTGAAGCAGTAAGCGGCGATGAACAGAATGAAGTAGGCTAAAATGAGGGCCTATCGAAGGGTCGTGAGGGGGGGTAGTAGTACGTGCGGCGGTGCGTCTCCAATTCAAGGTGGAGGGCTCGAAGACGCGGACTTCTCGCGCCAACACCAACAAACAGGCCGCCCATTTTGGCCGGGTTCCTGGGGAAGCAGATTCTTTGAGAGCGGTTTGATTATGCAGAATCCGGACAGGCTAATTCGACAATTCCCGGCCCCGTCGAAAGCCTCAGAGACACGCCAAAATGACAAAAATGTCCCCAAAAAAAACCAAAAAAAATCTTGACACTCCCTTCTCTTGATGCTAGAGTCACTGTCATTATTTAAGGATTTGGATGCGGTAGTTAAACGCAGCAAATTAGTGGCGTCGGAGCGATGCGGAAGCGGAATAAGGGCTCTATAGGGTTTGAACAGCGATTGGTGCTCCCAGGTAGACGCAAACCAACGCTGTCACGAAGAGAACTTGTCTGATGAAAGTGCGCGGAATGCTAGGGTCGTTCGGGTCCCAGAATTCAACTAAGATGTTCCAACCAACCGAGACAGGCGATATCACACAAGTCTGCCTCACAAAAAGGAGAGGGAAATAAGATGACAAAGAGAAATTTGTTGTTAGCAAGTCTGCTTTTGGTGCTTGGGCTCGGCATCTTGGCGCCGTTTGCCTCGGCACAAGTGGAAGGCAATGGGACGGTATTCAACGTGTCACCCTCGT
>Ga0181532_10001713_pt1 | contig 20982 bp, 19 predicted proteins | sample PEATcosm2014_Bin_33_FD_119768 | JGI IMG/M metagenome (GOLD analysis project Ga0181532, IMG submission 119768) | Peatland microbial communities from MTU Mesocosm Facility, Houghton, MI, USA - PEATcosm2014_Bin11_30_metaG | ecosystem: Environmental > Terrestrial > Soil > Wetlands > Peat | place... | reverse complement strand
GTTTTTCACCTCGAAGATCGCCCTCTGGGTGTCTTTGGGTGGCAGCAGCGAGCTGTAGTCCGCCGGAAGCACATGTTCCAGCTCTGTGTAGTCGCCAATTCCGGGGCCAGCGAGATCTGCTTTCTTGTCAGCCATGCTGTTCTCCTTGCGATGCGGTCGACGTGCTACCCATTTCGCGCCCTTCGGCTCCGCCGAGGGGCAGGCTCCAGAGGCGCGAAACGGGGACCCGCGGCTAACGCTATCTGCCGCGTTATAAGCCTGGGAACGCAGGTCGCCATGTATAGGAGACACCTGCCCGGCCCAGACGGCAGTAACCTGCGTCACCCTGCTGTGTGCGATGAGACAAGTCCAGATTGATCGGGGTCACGACAAGGGAGCGCTTATTCCGCCGCAGTGGCGACCGCCGGTTGCGGTGTTGGCCGCGGTCGGTGGGCAAAGCGGATGGCGGACGACATGTCCTGCGACGGCTTTTCGATGATCTGATACATGATCCACGCCGCCCACATGGAAGCAGCCACGCCAATTACATCCAGCACTCCTAAATACCAGCTGGCATACGGAAGCCAATGGGAGAGGAAACCAATCACGCTGACGCCGATGGGCAGGTGCAGCAGATACAACGAGTAGCTCACATCGCCCACGCGGTCCATCGCGTGGCTGTGAAACGTGGAAACTGCAATCAGCAATCCGGTCGGCACCGCAACCAGCGGAACCAGCACGCCCGACATCCTGAGCATCGCCAGAACCATTACCGCGATCAGGCCCAGCATCTGGCGGAAGTCGATAATTTGCGCACGGTACTGAAATACGAAGACGCCGATAAGAAAAACCGGCAGGTAGTGGAAGACCAGTCTGTCCCAGGGAAACGCGAAGTATGCCAGTGTCATTGCCGTGATGGCCGCGAAGCGCAACAGTCGTCGCCGGTTTGCCAGCAATGGCAGCGCCAGCCCAATCAGCAAGTACCACTGAAACTCAATCGCCAGCGTCCAATACACAACATTGACCCAGGGCACATGCACCAGGTTGTTCAGATAAGCGAAATGCAGCAGGAGATCGCCTCCGGTGATCGTCATCCGCGGAACATGAAACAGCGGCACCAGCACGAAGTTGGTGGCCAGGATGGTGATGGCGATCGATGCCAGGTACGGCGGATACAGGCGCACGTTGCGCTTCAGCACGAAACGCGGATAGTCGCGCAATACGTAGCGAGAGCGGTACAGGCTCCAGGGAATCACAAATCCGGAGATAACAAAGAAGATGTCGACCCCAAGATATCCGTACTTCCCGGTCATCCCGAGGTATTTTCCCTGGCCACCGACAAAGTGGCCCCAGGCTACCGCCAGCGCGGCAAAGGCCCGGAGTGCATTGATGACGCCAATGCGTTGCTGGGGATTGGGTGTACTCACTCTACCCTATGTTAAACGGCTGCTTCGGTAATCCGTCAAACAAAGAGGGTGTTGGACAAGGGACTGGGCAAAGGCCATCTGGCGGCCGCCTTCAGTGGCGCCATTGGCTCGCGTGGTGACAGCGAGGGAGCACCCGTAAGGTTGCTGTATCCAGCGAGGGTGGAGCACACCTTCAGGCGTGCATAAAGAACCGCTCGTCATGAAATCGGCTTCAGCCGCTGAGGTAAGTTTCGCCAGGAGTTACCCAGTGGCTTAAAGCTGGCTCTTATTCAACCTGCGTTGATGCACGCCGGAAGGCGTGCTTCACCCGGGGATAAACCAATTGTGCATCTGTGCAGCGACACGCCGCGCGGCTGGCAATCGAATACAATAATCCGAAGGGTGATCTGAATGAAGTGCTGCCGAGCCGCTCCGCGTTTAGCCCTGATGTTTGTGTCGCTGCTGGCGTTGTGCCTTCCCATTGCCGCGGCTGCGCAGGACCGCGGCGAGGGCAAACTAGATCCCTCGCAGCCGCAGGGCACCACGGTTGACGCCATCGTCCAGCAGTTCGCCGCCAAGGAAAAACAGTTTAAGATCGCCCGCGACAACTACACCTACACCCAGGACGTTAGAATTCAGACCTTAGATGGCGAGACCGTCGACGGGGAGTATCACCAGGTCAGCGATGTGCTCTTCGATGACAACAGCCGGCGAATTGAGCAAGTGGTATTTGCTCCGCAGTCCAGCCTGCAACGGGTGGTGATGACGCAGGCTGATTACGACGACATTCGCAATCGCCTGCCCTTCGTGCTCACCAGCGACGACATCGGCAAGTATCAGGTCCTCTACGTCGGCAAACAAAAGGAAGATGAGCTGGGAACATTTGTCTTCGACATCGCTCCCAAGGCGATCGAGAAAGGCGAACGCTATTTCCAGGGCCGCATCTGGGTGGACGATCACGATTTCCAGATCGTGAAAACTTATGGCGAGACGGTCCCGCAGGTCCACAATCCCAAGCATCCCGAGAAGGAAAACCTCTCGCCCAAGTACACCACCTGGCGCGAGCAAATCGACGGCAGGTACTGGTTCCCCACCTACACCTACGCCGAGGACACGCTGCATTTCTCCGGTGGCGACGATGTCAAGATGCGGTACATCGTGAAGTACAAGAACTACAAGCGCTATGGCGCGAAGTCGAAGATCACTTACGAGGGCCAGGAAGTCTCAAAGGGCGACGAGCCGCAATCTGGGACGCAGCAGCCGAACAGCACAACCACGCCACCAAAGAAGTGAGAAGGGCAGCAGTTAGCAGTTAGCACTTAGCAAAACCAAGATTGCGAAGGCGACTGCGGACATCCTCATCCTTTGCCCCAGGAAACCACCCAAGCGCTAACTGCAAAATGCTACGGGCTAAGTGCTAAATGCCAATTGCTAAGTGCCAACTGCTAAATGCGGTCTTACTTGCTCAGTAGAACAGGTACTTCTGCCACTTCGAATCCGACCGTCCCATCATCCGCATAATGTGCCGGCTGGTGTGCAGGTTGAAGGCGCGTGGCTCGCGCATAAGCTTCATGCTGGATTCGTGAGGCAGCAGATTTCCTTTCCTGCGATTGCAGGAGTGGCAGCAGGCAACCAGGTTCTCCCAGGTGGAAGCCCCGCCGCGAGAACGCGGGATAACGTGGTCCAGCGTCAACTCGCCGGCGGCCAGGATCTTTCCACAGTATTGGCAGGTGTTGCGGTCGCGCAGCAGGATGTTTTTCCGCGACAGTGCGCGCGTCTGATGCGGAATGCGCCGATACTCCAACAGGCGGATCACCGAAGGCACGCGCATGGCGACGCGAGCGGCATGCAGGACATGTCCATTGGCCTCTTCCATCATGGCCACGCCTTTCAGTACCAGGATGATGGCGCGCCGCGCGGCACAAACATTGATGGGCTCATAGGACGCGTTCAACACCAGCACGGGGGCGTGCATCGGCGTCCACTGTGGCGGCTCGTCGCCCGCCATCCGGGCATGATGCATGCAACCGGCGAGTGACTTTCCGTATCGCGGCGCTGCGCCTTGGGCCTGCATTGCCATGACCTGTTCTATACCGAAGTGCTGACTGGGACCTCGGTTGCCTCCTCTTCTGCTGAATCGTCGGCCAGCCGCAAATCCGCGCCGTCGAAGGCGCGGGCCACGGTCGCGGCCCAAACCCGTTTCGCACCCGCCTGCTTCAGGACATGGGCGCACTCTGACAATGTGGTACCCGTGGTCATCACGTCGTCGACCAACAAAACGTCGCGGCCGCGGACTCCAGCCGCATCGGCGACCCGAAAAGCGTCGCGCACGTTGGCGATATGTTCTTCCCGCGTGAGTCCCACTAGCGAAACCGTGTCCCGCTGGCGAACCAGCGCGCCGCAGGCTACCTCCAGCCTTTGTGGAAGGCGCTTGGCCACGGCATGTGCGATCAGCTCCGATTGATTGAAGCCGCGCGAACGGCGTCTGCTCTTATGCAGCGGAACCGGAATCAGCAGCGGCGTCGCATCAGCGCAGCCGGCAAGCAACTCGGTGATGGCTTGGGCCAGCAATCCGCCCAGCGGACGGGCAGCCGGTGTGACGCTCTCGTACTTCAGCAGATGGATGAGTCCGCGCACGCCGTCAACGTACTCTCCAAAGGACGCCGCGCGGTCGAACTCCGGCGCACAGTCGCGGCAATTCGCGCAGAGCCCATCGCCCCTCAGCAATTGGGCGCTGGCCAGGCGGTTGCTGCATATTGTGCACTGCGGCGCTCGAGTGGGAACGATTTCGGTCAGGCACTCCCTGCATACGGGAATTCGGGAGATGTTGTCGAGAGAAGTGCCACACAGTCTGCAATCAGAAGGAAAGAGAACAGAGAAGATGCTTTGCAGGAGAACCTGGAAGGGCGCAAGAGCTACGGCGCGTTGCCGGGCGCGCAGGTCTCGCCGGGTTCGAGTTAGCGTCTCACAACTGCTGAAGACGACCTCCAACAGTTCCATCCGGCACGCACTTCGCGCCTATGGAAGCCCTGTCGCGATGCCGCCGGGTCCGGAAGAAGCGATGGTTGACGCTCGTCCGGTCCCGAAGCACCGTGACTCATCAGTATATGTGGTCGGAGAAACCGGTGCAATGCTGGATGAGATACCTTCCGGCTGATTCATCAACAATTTACGACGTAGGGATCGAATTGTGAGGTAGCACGGACAGAATCTCCGTCCGCCAAGTAGACAGCCGCGCAAGCGGCGACATTTGTGTTAGCCGCGGGCGTAAGCCCGCGGTGCGATGAAGATTTGAATTGCGAGTCCCGTAGGGACGGAACGCATCGGCCTTGGCTTGCGTCGGGATTGTGCCGTCCCTGAAGGGACTCAGGATTTTCTTTCAACCATTCACCGCGGGCTCACGCCCACGGCTAAAACAAATGCCGCCCTTCGGGCTGGCCTCGTAATCCCTACGTCCCCCAGACGACAAACAGAAACGCTACTCGAAAAAATCTGGCGCCCGAAGGCCGCGCCACCGCACGAACCTGCGTAAGACCGTTTTATTCGCCCGCAATGAGCTTGTGTTGTGCGGCGGTCAGCGGCACCACCGACAATCGTCCCTGTCGCACCAGCGGCGAATCGGCGAATATCGGCTTGGCCTTGATCTCGGCCAGCGAGACCGGCTTCGCAATCGCTTTTCCCGCCTTGATCTTCACAACCGGATTGCGCGGATCGGCGGGATCGACGGAAAGCACCGAAGCGGTACCGACGGCGGTCTTGTGATCACCGGTCTCGTAGATAATCAGGCGATCGCCTGGTTTCATCTCCCGTAGATGCCGCAGGGCCACAGGATTCGATACGCCGTCCCACACCGTTTCTTTGTCTCCTTGCAGGTCGGCGAAAGAGTACTCGGAAGGCTCAGTTTTAAGAAGGTAGTCCATGTATGTTGGTTCTCCTCTTCAGAAGGGAATTTTACCCGTTTGGTATCGTCGAAAAGCAACCGTCCGGTGTAAGTTGGGTCTATGCGGGCTGCTTCCGAATGGAAAGAGATAATCGCGCAGGCACTTGACGGGGTTGAGGGTGGGCTCTGCCGGTCGGCGCCGAACAAGACTAGACTTGCGTTGACCGAATTCCGGAGGAGACTCGACTCTGTCGCTTCCACACGAGAACGGAAGCGATTTGAGCGGGATCTTGATGCGTTCGTCGAGAGCAAGCCACATCTGCGTGCCGCTTTTGGGCGGTATGTGAGCAAGAGGCTCATTGCATTTTGCGAAGAACTCGCCAGAGCGTCTAAGAAGGTGCAACGGATTCTCGCAAAACAAAAAAAGGCACCCCTTGCAGTTCGCGAAGAACTCGCCAGGGCAACGAGGAATTTAGAACGGTTTGTCGCACAGAATAAAGAGAAAAGACCTAGCAGAGGCGGTGCGGTTGGCAAAAGCTAAGAGATTAGCCGTCCGTCCGGCGTTTGTCCGCACTTGTAACAAGTGCCGCTGGCGTGCTAACTTGCGCGGTCGCTATAATTTGTGCGCTGCGCGAGGTCTGCCTTCATGAGCACTACAACAACCACTGCACCAAGAAAATTTCGGTCCTACGTTCCGGACGACACCACGATGCCGGAGTTCACCTTTCGCGCAGTGCTGTTGGGTCTGATCCTGACGGTCATCCTGGGCGCTGCCAATGCCTATCTCGGGCTGCGCGCGGGAATGACGATCGCCGCCACGTATCCCGCGGCCGTTATCGGCATGGCGGTGCTGCGCATCTTTAAGGGATCGCTGCTGGAAGAGAACATCACGCGAACCGTGGGATCCATTGGCGAGTCGGTCGCGGCCGGCGCCATCTTCACCATTCCGGCGTTCGTCATCTCCGGAGCGTGGCCGGTCTTCGACTTCGAGCATGCTTACTGGAAGTCGTCGATTCTGATGCTGGTGGGAGGCGCGCTCGGCATCCTTTTTGTCACCCTGCTGCGGCGCGTGATGGTGGAAGATCCTGAACTTCCTTTCCCTGAGTCGGTGGCCGCGTCGCAGATTCATATCGCAGGTCAGCAGGGCAGCCGCGCCGCCAAGATTCTGTTCGGCAACATGGGCTTCGGCGGGCTAGTCTATCTGCTGGGGCAGTTCAACCTGTTCAGTCCCAGCCGGGATTTCATTGTCGGCGTTGGTCAGCTGGGTAAGAGTTTTGTGCGGCTGGGACGGGACGCGGCTTCTCCTAAGCTCAGTGCCGGAGCCGTAACCACGATGTCTGCGCCCGCCGTCAGCCCGGCATATCTGGGCGTTGGCTACATCATTGGACCGCGTCTGGCTTCGCTGAACTTCGCTGGCGGCGTGATTGCGTGGGGCTTGCTGGTTCCGCTGATTCTGTTCCTCGGCGGCCCGACCTTCGTATCGCAGTTTCTGCCTGCCGGAGCCACGCCCAGCGATTCCTTCTGGGCTGGTCAGGCAGACTCGGTTTGGAAATACATCGTCAAACCCATCGCCGTGGGCGGCATGTTGGTGGGCGCTTGCTACACCCTCTTTCGAATGCGGAAGAGCCTGTCCAGCGGCATGGCGCGTGCCGTTTCCGACCTGAAGAAATCCGCCGCAGCTCATGCCGGTACGGCCCGCACCGAGCGTGACCTGAACGGCAAGATCGTATTTGGCGGGCTGTTCGTGGTTCTGCTCTGCATGATCACCCTCTATACCAGCTACGCCGGGGTATTGAAGGGCGGAATTGTCGCCGCCATCGTGATGATCATCATCGGATTCTTCTTCGCCGCGGTCTCGGGCAACCTGGTGGGGTTAATCGGCTCCTCCAACAATCCGATCTCCGGGCTCACGCTGGCCGCGCTGGTAATCGCCGCGCTGCTGATGGTGCTTATCGGCGTCTCCGGCATGAGCGGCGTGGCCGCCGTGCTTGGCGTCGCCGCCGTGGTTTGCATCTCGTCCGCCGTGGCCGGCGAGATGTTGCAGGACCTGAAAGTGGGACACATCCTCGGCGGCACACCCAGCAAGATGCAGATTGGGGACTTTATGGGCGTAACGGTTGCGAGCTTTGCTTTGCTTCCGGTGCTGCTGTTACTGAACCAGGCCGACATCAATAGCGGCGGCATCGGTTTCGGAGGCCGTCAACTTCCCGCTCCGCAAGCCGGGCTAATGGCCATGCTCGCCAAGGGAATTGTCGGCGGAGAGATGGCATGGCCGCTGATCGTGGTGGGCGTACTGATGGGCATCGGCCTGATCATGATCGAGGTGCGCAGCCCCATGCTGTTCGCGGTAGGCATGTACCTGCCGCTAGAGACGACCTTCGCCATCTTCATCGGCGGCATGATCCGCTGGATGACCGACAAAATCCGCGACAGCAAGAATTTCAACGATGCGCAGAAGGCCCGCGTGGAGAATGCCGGGGTGCTGACCGCCTCGGGATTCATTGCGGGCGAGGCGCTGATGGGAATCGTGATCGCGATCTTCCGCTACAAGCAATGGCCGCTGCCGGTCATCTTCCAGCATCCCAGCGTGTTTTCAGGATTCATCGTGCTGGTGATCCTGGCCATCGTGATGATCCGCGTGCCGCTGGCCAATGCTGGCAGGCCGGATGAGCCAGCGCCGCCGACGGCGATCATGTAAGGCGCAAGTTGTGGATGTCCTGTGCTCCAGGGTGGAGCACCGCTTCAGCGGTGCAGCTGGCCTGCAAGTGCGACCGGCCTTGGCCGCTGAGGTAACGAAAACCTTATTCAGGCGCTAAAGCGCAGAGCTAGCGACTAAGCCGGCTAATGCACGCCTGGAACAGTACTGAGGAAAAAGTCGGAACAGCAGATCCCTCGCGGCCTGAAGGCCGCTCGGGATGGCAAAAATAAACGGCTTATCGGAACGACTGAAGTCGTGCCCTGTTACAAGGCACTCCAAAAGCGAGTTTTCCCGCAGCCTGTGAAAGGCGTGCTCCACCCACTCGCGTGAATGCCCTAGCTCTTCCCGCCTGACGCAGTCGCAGCCGCGTCATCCTTCGCAATACGAAATCCCTGAGGGTGGTAATCCTTCGCCAGAAATTCTGCCGGGATTGCCGTGCGATTCCCGTCGCGCAGAGACTGATATACCGGCGACATGATCTCGACCCCGGCGGCGAAGAAGCAGTCCTGAATGTTGGCGTTGCAGATCGGAGTAGATATAAACCATCAGCAGCGGATGATCGGTATAGGCGTTGATTTGGTACTGCACGTAAGAGTTCTCGAGAGCATTCTGTAGAACGAAGGGCGCCGGCGTCGACAAAATGTACTTGGTCTTCAAGGCTGCCTCAATCAGCAGTTCATGAATCTTGCGCCAGGGCGCGTCGTAGCCAATGGTCACGGAGGTGTACAGGATGAGGCCATTACTTTGGGCCAGCAAACTGTAGTTGGTGACAAAGCTGGCCAGGACGACGGAATTCGGAATGATGATCTCCTCGTTCCTGATGGTCTTCATATGCGTGGCCAGCATAGTCTGCGCGGTGACCTCTCCCATGTTGTCGCCAATCTTCACCCAGTCGCCCACGCGGAAGCCGCGCGCGTAGATCAGAATGACTCCGGCGACGACGTTGGCCACCGCCGACGTGGATCCCAACGAGAAAAGCACGCCGATGAAGATGCCGACGCCTTTGAAGGCCGGCGAGTTCTCGCCTGGCAAGTAGGGATAAATGATGACTGCGGTGAAGGCGAAGAGCAGGAAGCGGACAATCTTACAGGTGGGTTGCGCCCATTCGGGATAGAAGCCGGCGATGCGGATGTTGCCGCGCTCTACCTCGCGCGCCAATACGCGGACGAACTTGATGACGTAGTACATCACCGCGACGATCACGACGATGTAAAACAGGTTCGGTAGATAGTTCAAAAACGCCTGGCCTACGAACTTGACCGGTGTGCCGATATAGCTCAGCAGCCTAGCTCCGTGTTCGCGGGTCCACGGGAAATAGCTGAACTCGGTGGCCAGAAAGATCCAGGTGAACAGAAACAGCAGGACAAAGCGTACCAGGCGAACGGCCGCCATCAACACAGCTGCCATTCGCTCGCCCGCCATGATTTGCGACTGCTGGATGCGAATGCCCTTAAATCGAGCCGCCATGGATCGCAACGCAGTCAGCAGCCAACGGGTGAGGCGGACCACCAGCCACACAATCAGCAGATAAAGCGCTAGCGTGACGACAGCGTAGATCGCCGCCCGGATGAGGAATTGGCTGCTGTGTTGCACTCGAGCTTGCTCAATAGCATTTCGAATTCGATCGGCGAGGAATTTGGCCAGAGCCTGCCGCGAGACGTGGTAGTGCTTAGCGTCATCGTCGGTAACCACCAGCAGCACGCTGTCGCCCAGCGTTATCGCTGTGCCGTAGGCAGAATCGCCGGCGGCTATCTTCGCTAGGTCGGCGGCGGGAGCGTAGATAAGTTTGTCGAAGCGCTCCGAAGCAGCTTCGGCCCGATCCTGCGCGGTAAAGCTGCCGATGCCCTCGTAGATTCGCAGGACTTCGTGGCCTTCCACGGTTACGGGATATCCCACGGTCTCCTGACTGGCCTCCGGGGCAGGCTGCGCCGTGAGAGCAGTTGTAGCCAGCAAGAAAACAAAGACCAGGATAAGTAATTTGGATGAGCGCAACATTGGCCCTCCGGAGCCGCAAACCGAGCCGGACATTTCTGCGGCCATGTTAGGGCATGTGGAGGCGGGACTCAAGGAAGGAGCGGGGATAGCTATTGGGGCGGGAAAATTCCTACACCTAACCAATTAGTAAACAGCTGTCCGTGTTGGAACACATTTCTCCGCGTTGCGGGGAGCGAGCTGGGCATGGGCGCTGGGGCGCTGGCGCTGGCGTGAAGGTAGGGCGGAGAGCGGGCGGGCGCGGGGCGCGCGGAACCGGGGGCAGGGGGTGGGGTTGGGGGGCGGCGCGAGGAAGAGGCGCTGGCCTAAACTCGCCCCGAGAGCAGGCCGGGGAGGTGCCATCATTTATCATCAATCTGAATCGATATGTTGGAGTCTGGTCGCGGCCCTCGACAGGATATAGTGAATTCACTATACTGATACTCGCCAATGAGTAAGAAGGGACACGAGATCGGAAGTCGCAATGTGTTCAAGGACCTCGGTGTGCCGAATGCAGAGGAGCACCTGGTCAAGGCGCAGCTTGTGTTCAAGATCGATACGATCATGAAAGACCGCGGTCTAAGACAGGTCGAAGCTGCGGATTTGTTTGGCATTCGTCAGCCTGATGTATCCAAGATGCTGCGCGGTGAGTTTCGTCAGTTTTCCGTTGAGCGCCTTCTGCGTTTTCTGGTGGCACTCGATCAGGATGTGCAGATCGTGGTTAAGCTGCACCATGACAGAAAGAACGCTCCGGCGCTACAAGTCTTCTGAAGCAGCTTCAAGGGTTGGTGTTTCAATAAGTCCGCGAGTGTTTGCCAATCGTCAATCACGAACCTGCCACGCCCTGCAGTTTCGCCTTCTGCTGTCGCAGTTTCAGCCATTCCATCCAGCACTCCAGGCCTTCGCCCGTGGTGCTGGAGACGTCGATGATCTCCATTCCCGGATGGACGCGGCGAGCGGTCTCGCGGGCGAGGTCGGCGCTGAACGGAACGTAAGGCAGGAGGTCGATCTTGGTGAGGAGCATGAGTTCTGACTTAAAGAAGATGGAAGGATACTTGAGCGGCTTGTCTTCGCCCTCGGTGGTGCTGAGCAGAACGATCTTCGCGTCTTCGCCTAGGTCGTAGCTTGACGGGCAGACCAGGTTGCCGACGTTCTCCACGATCAGCAGATCGAGATCTTCGAGTCCGAGATTTTCCAGCTTCCAGTCTTCCAGATGCCGTCCGATCATCTTGGCGTCGAGATGGCAGGTTCCGCCGGTGGTGATCTGCCGCACCGGAAAGCCGAACTTGGCCAGCCGCCGCGCATCGTTTTCCGTTTGCAGATCACCGGTGAGCACGGCCACACGAGCGCTCTTGTCCATGCGCTCCAGGGTCCGCTCCAGCAGTGCGGTCTTGCCGGATCCCGGCGAGCTGATGAGGTTCACGCACAATACTCCGTTCTGGCGATAGCGCTCACGCAGTTGCTCGGCGAGAATCTGGTTCTCGTTCAGGACTTTCTTTTCGACAGCGATGCGATTCATTCATCCACTTCCATGTAGGCGATGTCGAGTTCTTCCCCGCTGAGGCACTCGGTGGCCATGTCGCCGCACAACGGACATCGGGGGTTGAAGTCAGTCATGCGAAATTCGTAAGCGCACTTCGAGCAGCGCTGCACGCGCGGAATCGATTCCAGCTCCAGCACGAGCGGTTCCAGCTCCGTGTCCTTCACCAGGATCTCGAAGCCGAATTGCAACGCGTCGCGATCGACGCCGGCGAGCTCTCCAATCTTAACCCCTACCTTCGAGATGTGAGCGCCTGGATGGCGCTCGGCTTCCTTTTGGACGGATTCGAGAATCGAGGTGGCGATGCCGAGTTCGTGCATAAAAATCCATTCACCACGGAGGCACGGAGGACACGGAGAAGAACTTGGAATAATCCTTTTCTTGAGCTATACCCTGCGTGCTTGTTCCACTGCTTGCAATATTTCAAGGCATCTCATTGCAAAGCCAGTCATGAAAAAACCTTTTCCGTGCTCTCCGTGCCTCCGTGGTGAATCATCTTCGACCAAGCGGAAATGTCCGTAATCGGACATCGCTGCGACCAGAGAACCAAAGTCATCATAGCTCTTTGGTGCTTCCCGCGCGATGTCGGTAATTTTCCGGAAACATCTTCGCGGCAACTTCGTCTATCACCTCGTAGGTGCAGCTCGTCTTCGTTTTTCTTGCCGGGGTCATCAACGAATCCCGGCTCTGGACTTGTTGGGGTGGTTCGGGTTCAACGCAGAACAGGTAGCTCACCATGGCAAAAGAGTTGGTTCTCCCAGCCAGCGCCAAGCTTTCCGCCGAGCTCAGCCAGCGCCGCAGTCACGCTCGGCGGCGCGGCCTAACGGTCGGTGGACTCACAGACTGGGGCCGCGTCTGGGCCATCGGCTTTGTCCTCTGGACACTGCTGGCCTTTCTGAGCGCTGCCGGCGCGCACGTCTATACTGCGTCGGTCGGCAGCCCGGAAAGCTGGGCGCAGTTGCTGGCCTGGAACATGACCATCTCGTTCGTGTGGTCACTCTTGACGCCGCCGGTATACGCACTGTCGCGGCGATTCACCTTCGACCGTAGCAACTGGAAGATCGTCCTGCCCCTGCACCTGGCGGCCAGCATCGCGCTGACCCTTGTGGGAGCGTCGGTCATCGTCTGGCTGGAACCGTTCGTCACCTGGACTCCCGAAGCGCACCTGCCTTTCTCCCCGCACATGCTGTCGCGCGCGTTTATGGACTTCCAACGCTACTGGTACATCCTGCTGATCACGCAGGCGATCGGCTATTACGCGAAGTATCGCGAGCGGGAGCTGCAGTCGTCGCAGCTGGAAGCGCAACTGGCGCACGCACAGCTTGAAGTCCTAAAGATCCAACTGGAACCGCACTTCCTGTTCAATACGCTGAATTCCATCGCCGCGCTGGCGCGCAATGACGGGCCGGCGGCGGAGAACATGACACTCCAGTTGGCCGACCTGCTGCGTTTTTCGCTGGATGCGATGGGCGTGCACGAGGTGCCGCTCAGCCGCGAGCTCACGGTACTGCAAAAGTACATCGACATTCAGCAGACGCGCTTCCAGGACCGCCTGCAGGTGGAGATGGACATTGCCGGCAGCACTTTGTCGGCGCTGGTGCCAAACATGATCCTGCAGCCGCTGGTGGAGAACGCCATTCGGCACGGGATTGGGCCGCGCCGCGCGCCGGGCGAGGTTCGCATCACGACTCGGCAGGTCTTCGACGAGTTGTGGATGGAGATCAGCGACAACGGGCTGGGGCTGACGCGCTTCGGCGGCGAGATTCCGCCCGAAGGCGTCGGACTGCGCAACACGCGCGCCCGCCTGCAACAGCTCTACAACCACGATCACCGCTTGATGCTGGAAGATGCACCCGGCGGCGGCTGCATCGTCAGAATTCACATCCCGTTCCGCACTTATTCCGAGGAGGTCAGTACCAGCGATGCCCATTCGAGTGTTGCTTAGCGACGATGAAGCCTTGGCGCGCGAACGCCTGCGCAGCCTGTTGGAAGAGGAACCTGATCTGGAGATCGTGGCCGAGTGCGGCGACGGCAAATCGGCCATTTCGACGATCAAACGCGAGAAGCCGGACCTGGTCTTCCTCGACATTCAGATGCCGGAGATCGACGGCTTTGGCGTGGTCTCGGCGCTACGAGCGGAACAGATGCCGCTCACGATCTTCGTGACCGCCTACGATCGCTATGCGATGAAGGCCTTCGAGGTTCACGCGCTCGACTACCTGCTGAAGCCGGTGGTGAAAGAGCGGCTTTCGGAGGCGCTGGGGCATGCTCGCAAGCAATTGCAGCAGCCCTCAGAAGGGATGTTCCAGCGGCGCGTCCTCAATCTGCTCGGCGAACTGGACTCGCGGCAGAACGCTCCGCAGCGGATCGTGATCAAGGCCGACGGCGAGATTGTTTGTCTCAAGCCCGGCGAGATCGACTGGGCCGAGTCGGCGGGCAATTATGTTTGCCTGCACGTGGGCGGCAACACGCACATCCTACGCGAAACCATCACTTCGCTGGAGACGCGGTTGGGACATCGGCAGTTCCTGCGCGTGCATCGCTCGACGCTAGTGAACGTGGATCGCATCAAGACGCTGCGGCCGTCGCTGTATGGGGATTATGCGATTCTCCTGCGCGATGGCACGAAGCTGACGTTGAGCCGCGGATTTCGCGAGAACGTGTTGAAGAGGTTGGGGACAGCGTAGGAAAGCCGCTCTTCGCTCTTCGCCTTTCGTCTTTCGTTAAGGTGGGTGCCCCACCCTTCTCGCCGTCCTCTGGCGAGAGGGTGGGAACCCAACGAGTCAGCCTTTGTATCCGGCTCCGCGCAGCGCCTTCCCGAGGCACTCGATAAAGTGGTTCACGCTTTCAGTCGTGGCGAGCGGACCCATCAATCCCACGCGGAAGACCTTGCCGGCGAGCGGTCCGAATCCGCCAGCGATCTCGATGCCATTTTCCTTCAGCAGCGTGGTGCGCACCTTTGCGTCATCCACGCCTTGCGGCACCTTGGGAGTGTTCAGGTTCCAGATGCGATCATTGGGCGCGACCAGCATCTCTAGCCCAAGCGCTTCGATCTGCCGCACGAACTCCAGATGCGCCTGGTGATGGCGCTCCCAGCGGTTCTCGAGACCTTCTTCCTCGATCAGCGCAAGGCCTTCGCGCAAACCGTAAAACATAGTCGCGGAGGCGGTGTGGTGATAGCGATGCGACTGGATGAGGTAGTCGGAAATCAGCTTGATGTCGAAATACCAGGAGCGATTAGGCGTGGTCCGCGCCTTCAGCCATTCCATCGCTCGCGGTGACACGGTGATTGGAGACAGTCCCGGAGGACAGCTCAGACCCTTCTGCGAGCAGCTATAGGCGATGTCGATTCCCGTCTTGTCGACTTCAACCGGCATTGCGCCCAGCGAAGTGACGCAGTCGGCGATGACCAGCGCGCCCACTTCGTGCGCGGCCTTGCAGATGGCGTCGCCGCGCTGGAAAGCCCCGGCGGACGTTTCCGCTTGCACATACATGACGACTTGAGGCTTCTCGCGCTGGATGAATTCGGTAGCTTCCTTGTCGCCGAAGACCTCACCCCAGGGCTTTTCGAAACGAACTACGTCGCCGCCCTGGCGGCGGGCCATTTCGGTCTGGCGGTCGCAAAAGAAGCCATTGGCGAAGACCGCGACCTTGGTTCCCTGAACCACAAAATTGCTGATCGCCGTCTCCATGCCGCCGCTGCCGGTAGCGGAGACGACGAAGGTCATTTCGTTCTTTGTGCCAAAGACGGTGCGCAGTAGCTGTTGAATTTCAGTGGAGATTTGAAAGAAGTAAGCGTCAAGGTGACCAACGATGGGCTGAGCCATCGCCTGATAGACGCGAGGATGTACCTGACCCGGGCCGGGACCGTACAACAGGCGCTTCGGGGGGTGAACAACAATATCTTCCATGAGAGCGGTTGGTTCTGCAACTGTAGCCATTAGGCGACTCCTTACATAGTAATGGATGTTCTCAGTATATCGACGCTGCATAAAGGCTGCTGTGATCTTTAACCATTGCGGTGGGACATAGGGGCTGGCGATTTCGACAGGCCGACGTCCAGTATTGACCACCCATCTCGGCTCGAGTTAGCGTACGCTGGCAGAGCCGGAATAGCGGAAAGAAATCAATGGAACCGCGACTCTTTGCGGCTGGAAGTTTCATCTGATGGAGTGTGCGCGATTCAGCCTTCGTCGCACCAGTTGAGATGTGGGAGAAGGATAAGAATGTCGATACGCCGCCCCTTGCTTGGGTGTGTAGTTCTCTCAGTGGCGATGATGCCCGCGCTCTGCGTGGCGCAAACCGAGCAGCCGACGCGCACGGCGGAGTCGGCCAGGCTGCTCAAGAACGATCCCCTGCATGTTTTCAGCGAGTCAGTGCAACAGCTATCGAGCACCGTCACCAAGTCGGTGGTTCAGGTCCTGACGACGGGATACGGCTTGACCACGAACGAACAAAAGACTGACACTGCGTTCCTGGAGGCGCAGCGCGGAATAGGGGCCGGTGTTGTGCTGTCACCGGACGGATACATCGTTACCAATGCGCACGTGGTGGAGGGCGCGCAAAGAATCCGCGTGCGCCTGCAAGGACTGGACAAACAAGCTGCGGCGCAAGTGGAAGCCTCACCGCACGGACCCATCGAGGCCAAACTGGTTGGCATCGACCGGGTGAGCGATCTGGCAGTGCTTAAGATTGACGTCAAGGGATTGCCGACGCTGCAACTGGCTGACTCCAACGATCTGAGGCAAGGGCAAGTGGTGTTCGCCTTCGGCAGCCCGCTGGGACTGGAAAACTCCGTCAGCATGGGCGTGGTGAGCGCGACCTCGCGGCTGATCGATCCTGACAAGCCCGATATCTACATTCAGACGGACGCGCCCATCAACCCCGGCAACAGCGGCGGCCCGCTGGTGGATGTGGACGGCCATGTGGTGGGGATCAATACCTTCATTCTGTCGGAATCGGGCGGCAATGAAGGACTGGGGTTCGCCATTCCCAGCGACGTGGTGCGGAATGTGTATGACCAGATCCGAACCGAGGGGCACGTGCATCGCGGGCAAATCGGCGTGTATCTGCGCACCATTACGCCCGAGCTGGTGGAGGGGTTGCATCTGCCCACCAATCAGGGCGTGCTGCTGCAGGATATAGTGGCCGGCTCCTCTGCCGACAAGGCCGGACTGAAGGTGGGCGATGTGGTGGTGAGCGTGGGCGGCAAGCCGGTCAGCGACGTGCGGCACTTCGCCCTTGACTTGTACGCATACAAGATGGGCCAGAATGCGGATATTGGGGTGTTACGCAACGGGCAGGTGCAGACCGTCGCGGTGAAGGTGATGGAGCGGCCGGACGATCCCGAGCGCTTCGCCGATATGGTTACCGGGCCGGAAAATCTAGTAAACCGCCTGGGCGTCGTCGCGGTCACCGTCAACGACCAGTTACGCGATGCGCTGGGCGATCTGCGAATTCCCAACGGAGTGCTGGTGGCCGCGCGTACTCCCAGCAGCACGCTGCTGGGCGAGGGTCCGGAACCGGGAGACGTCATTCACGCGGTCAACGGAACGCCGGTACACGACCTGCCGCAATTGAAACAGGACCTGCGCAAGATGAAGCCGGGAGATACGATCGTGCTGCAGATCGAACGCTCCGGAGTGCTGAGTTACCTGGTGCTGGAGTCGGAGTAAAACGGCCTGGAAATGAAGCGCGCCCCGACCGCGCTTCGCGCATTGCCCAGGAAGGTTTTGGATCGCGGTTTAGCAACCTGAGCTCAGGGTCTCCGTCACCTCGGCGGCTAAAGCCGGTGTCCTTCCCAGTCAGCGAATGCACCGCTGAAGCGGTGCTCCATCCTATACACCGGATGTGAAACCGCTATAGCCCCACGCTTCATGCGCCGCAGGCTACGGCGCGAAGTAGCCGGAGATGTCCAGAATCAGTTGCGTCAGCGCCGCGGCGTAGGCGTCGATGGAACCGTTCGTCGTCGGCACGATCGCCATGTTGGATGTGGTGAAGCCATCGTAGGCGTTCAGGGTCGAGACTACGGGCTGGAGCTCGCCATTCGGCCACAAGGTGAGGAAAGGCATGGAGCCCGACGGAACGACCGTCGCGTTGAAGATGTACGCCGCTGCGTTGCCAGGCGTAGCACAGGCGCTGCCCTCAACGTTCACGGTTTTCTCACCCATGAAGGGCGGCCCGTTGTTCTGGCGGGTGTCGAGCACGCGGCAAGGCGCCACCGGATACATCGACAACCCGTTCGTTCCGGGCGCGGCGAAGTAGCCGTCGATGTCAACCAAAAGGTTGGTGGCGTTGCTGTGGGCGTAGAAGGCGGTTGCATTCTCGCTGCCCGCAGGCACGATGGCTGCGTTGGCTACAACAGTTCCGGTGTTGTCGTTAAGCGTGGAGACAACAGGTTGCGGCTCACCCTTGGGCCACACGCTCAGATAATCGAGACCGCCAGCGGCTGGGAGGACTGTGACATTGAACGAATAGGCCGTCGCGCTGCTGGGAACATTGCAATTGGGAGGAATCGCATAATCACGCTCCACTCCTGCCTGAAGCATCCCCCATCGCCACCACGAGTGTCGACTATGCGGCAGGGTGTCAGAGGATAGAACTGGAAGGTTCCGGATGCAGGCGGCGCGAAGCAGCCATCGACGTCGAGGATAACGTCGGTGGTATTGCTGGCATAGACGCTCACCGCATCATTGCCGGAAGCCACAACCGCTGCGTTCGCTTTGATGCGACCATCGGTCGAGTTCATGGTGGAGGCGTAAGGCTGAATTTCTCCGGTAGGCCAGATGGTCAGGTACGCCAGTGTTCCGTGCGGCGAAACCGTGACGTTCAAGGAATAGGCAGCGGCGCTGGTTGGAATGTGGCAGCCGCCGAGCTGCGGCACGGTGAAGCTCTGCGATGTGCCGGCCAGAATGGGGTTGTGAGTTTGGCGCGTGTCCACCAGACGGCAAGGCGTCACGGGAACAAGCTGAAGAGGCCCGAGGACCTGGAAGATCGTGTAGGTGACTAACGTGGCACCGGGTATTGCCGCCTGGACCGCACCAGTAGTTGCGCCGGCGGGTACGGTAGTGGTGATTTCGGAGGACGAGACAACATTGAAGGTTGCCGGGGTGCCGTTGAACGAGACGCTGGTGGCGTCGGTCAGATTCGTCCCGAGGATAGTGATGGGCGCTCCAACAATGCCGAAGGCAGGCTGCGTTTCCAGGAACGGAGGAAGGCCCACGCCCAGTTTGAAGACCGTGCCGCAACCGCCCTGGCAGTTGGTGCTGGTCCCCCCTGTGCTGGTTGTTCCGTAAAAGTTTCCGTCGGTGCCTTGCGCCAGTCCGCCCATGGGGGCAGCGCCATCGGTGCTGTCGAAGGCGTGCAGGGTAGTGATGGCGCCGGTTGGGTTTGTTTTGAAGACTGTGCCACAGCCAAAGGCGCAGTTATTGTTGCCCCCCCTTGTCCGGTCGTCCCGTAGAAATTTCCGTCGTCAGCTTGCAGTAGGCCTACGGGAGTGTAACCGTCCGAGAAGGTGAAAGTGTGGATGGTGGTCAGAGCTCCACTGGGGGTCATTTTGAAGAGCGTGCTGATGGTTGTGCCGTAGAAGTCCCGTCGAGGGCTTGCATTATCTGGCCGGGATTAAGGCTGTCCGTACTGTCTTGGAAGGTGTGCAGGGTGGTCAGAGTACCGCTGGGAGTCACTTTGAAGGCTGTACCGCAGCCAAACGTACATTCGCCGCCCAGGTAGCCACCTTGTAAGGTGGTCCCATAGAAGCTGCCGTCCGCTCCCTGCACCAGGGCCGCGTTAGGATTGGCGCCATCAGGACCGCCGTCAGGACAGCTCCCCTGGGGGCAAAAGGTGTAAAGCGTGGTCAGATTGCCGCTCAGCGTGATTTTGAAGATTGTGCCACAGCCAAAACTTTCACATTGACCCGCCGCTCCGCCTTGGTACGTGGTGCCGTAGAGGTTCCCGTCGCGCCCCTGCACCAGCGCTGCAGTGGGGCGGAAGCCGTCGGTACAGTTCGATTGGGAACAAAAAACGTAAAGCGTGCTCAGCGTGCCGCTTGGCGTGATCTTGAAGATCGTGCCACAGAGATTGGAACCACGGGGGCAACTCGTGCCGCCGCCTTCGGAGGTTGTGCCGTAGAAATTCCCGTCGGTAGCCAGAATCAATGCCGAGGGAGCGTTGCCGTCGGTGTCGGTGAAGCTATGCAGCGTGGTCTCGTGCCCCCGCTGGTAATCTTGAAGATTGTTCCATAGCCGTTTGCTCCCCCAGCTACGGTGGTCCCGTAGAAGTTGCCGTCATAGCCTTGCACCAGCCATCCGTTAGGGACTCTGCCGTCAGGGCAGTTGGCTTGAGAGCAAAAGCTGTAAAGACTGCTGAAGCTCGTTGCAGGCGAGGCAATGGCCGTCGCGGCACAAAGCAGAGAGACGACGCAGACCATCTTAGATAGGCTAAGCTTCCCCAACGGTAGACCGTTTGCGGCGTTCATGTTTCCTCCCGACGAAGTCTTCGCTGTGACGGCTACGGGCCATTAAATTAAACAGATACACGTTTTCCTGAGTTGGTAGATCGGCGGCACTGGAACTTCACTGCTTGTTGGCGCTCGATTGAAACGCGCTGGATTGAAGCGAATATTAGCACCAATTTCGCTTCGTTCGACGACTTTTTGTGTTCTTCCTGAAAAGCATTCTGGGAAGGTGAAACACTAGCACTTTCGTAATACCTGCGTGGTTAGCGTAGTTTCCGCCTGTCTCTGGCGCTCCTGTGTTTGTAGCTAGGTGGTAGTTGGCGGTTGTTCAGAAACCCACTCTGTCGGGAACACCTGGCGATAAAAGGTGGGGCTGGCGGCACGTAAATACAAGGTTCGCAGCGTGTCGCCGTCCCGATACTAACTCCCCCTACGGCGCGAAGAAGCCGGAGATGTCGAGAATCAGTTGCGTCAGAGCAGCGGCGTAGGCATCGATGGAGCCATTTGTCGTCGGCACGATCGCCATGTTGGAGGTGATGAATCCGTCCTCGGCGTTCAGCGTCGAGACTTCAGGTTGGTGCTCGCTATCTGGCCACAAGCTCAGGTAAAGCATGGGGCCAGGCGGAACGACCGTCGCGTTGAAGATGTAGGCCGCTGCGTTGCGGGTGGAGCGCAGGCGCTGCCCTCAACATTTACCGTTTTCTCGCCCGTAAAGGAGCCGCCGCTCTGACGCGTGTCTAGCACGCGGCACGGCGCCACCGGATTGAGCGACAAGCCGCCCGTCCCCGGCGCGGCGAAGTAGCCGTTGATGTCAATTAACAGATCGGTCGTGTTGTAGGCGTAAATGTCGATCGCGCCGCCGGTGCCCGCAGGCACGATCGCGGCGTTCGCAACGTCCGTGGCCTTTGGGTTGTTAAGGGTCGAGACGACCGGTGTTCGTAGCAAGTTAAAATGTCCGCTTTTCGTAGCAAGTGAAATGTCCGGTTTTTGATTTTAGGTTGTTCCTATACCCGTAGCCGTCGTAGCTGTGGGAAAGTGGGAATCCCGCGCGGTTGG
>Ga0181532_10001711_pt1 | contig 21001 bp, 16 predicted proteins | sample PEATcosm2014_Bin_33_FD_119768 | JGI IMG/M metagenome (GOLD analysis project Ga0181532, IMG submission 119768) | Peatland microbial communities from MTU Mesocosm Facility, Houghton, MI, USA - PEATcosm2014_Bin11_30_metaG | ecosystem: Environmental > Terrestrial > Soil > Wetlands > Peat | place... | reverse complement strand
CCGGTGAGGATTGCCAACGCGTAGACGCCGGGCGTAAACACTAACCTTCGCCCTCGCAAGGTGAAGGACTGAGGCAGGAATTGATTTCCGGCGATGGCACGCGCAAGACGGGGGAAGTCAGCGAATGCGGTGTTCGCCGATAACGACAAGACGATCAAGATCGAGATAATGCTAGTCCAATAAAAAGCGCCTCTGCCGGTGACCGCGGCAATCAGTTGCGACAGGACGCTCTGGTATCCCGGTAGCCCCGGATCCGTCGCAGCCACCCCATAGATCGGGCAAAGATAAGCAATGCCGCCCAGCATCACCATCAGGATGGCTATGATGATGGTCAGCGTTAAGCGCGCATATTTGTCCGTCGGCTCGCGAAACGCCATCACTCCATTGCTGACTGCCTCAACTCCAGTCATGGCAGTACAGCCGCTGGAAAAAGCGCGAAGCATGAGCCATGCGCTGATCGTCGCCGTGGCGCCGCTGAGCCGCGGCGGCGTAATTACTGGAACCGGATGACCTCCGGCCAGCAACGCTTTCACCAAGCCGATCCCAATCATTCCCAGCAGACACGCGATAAACAGATATGTGGGGAGCATGAAGACGCCCCCGGTCTGCTGAACTCCCCGCAGATTGACTAAGGTGAGGATCAACAGAATTGCAAGACAAATGCCCAGGGTGTGCGTCTGCAAGGATGGAACTGCCGAGACGAGGGCCCCTACACCCGCCGAAATGCCTACGGCTGCGGTCAGAATGTAATCGATCATGAGCGCCGCGGCGGCAAGAAGTCCCGGCCATCTGCCAAGATTTTCGCTGGCGACGGTGTAGGAGCCACCTCCCTGCGGATAAGCCGTAATCGTCTGGCGGTAGGAAAAATAAACGATGCCCAGCAAAATGATGATGCTGATGGTGATGGGCCAGATGTAGTACACACCTGCCATCCCCAGAGGAATGAGCAAGGTAAGTGCAGCTTCGGGACCGTATGCAGCCGAGCTGAGGGCGTCGAGCCCAAACACCGGAATGCCCCTGGCGGGACCAATTCGCTCGGCTTTGTCTTCCTCGGTCGCCAGGGGGCGACCAAACACGATGTCAGCAAGTTTCACGCGATACTCTCACTCATGGGCAAATGTCAGCCACCATTTAAACAGACGATCCGGCTGTCCCCGTTACTAGCCCCCTGGAAACGGCCGCTCAGCTCTCCCTCGGGACTGTACATGATGCAGGTTGGTTTGATGCAGCGCTGGCAAACGGCGCCTGGCAATGCCGATTGGCGCCCCGGCGAGCGGCTGACCGGGCAGACTTCGGCCGTGCTCACAGGTGGGAATCGACTCTGTAAACGAATCAGCATAGGTTCTGTGGAGTAATCGCGCTAAACTGCATTCAGTGAATTTTTTGAGCCGACTTCTCGTTATCCTTCTGGCCGGCCTGTTTGCCGTGCCAGGTAATGGACTACTCGCGCAAGACAGCGCCTCTTCGTCTTCGACCACGCCCAAGAAGAAAGCGACGAGCACACAGAAAACCAAGAGCACCGCCCACAAGACGTCGGCGTCGGCGCACTCTCGCAAGAAAGTTACTGCCGCGCGCGCGCACCAGATGAGGCGCAGCTTCGTAGCCTCCAGCGATCTGCGGCCCATGGCGCGGCAACTGGTTGAGTTCCGCACTCCTCCCGCTTATTCCGGGGTGGAAAACTATGCTCACGCTCACGCCGGCACGGAAGCCGGCGCGCTGGCCTGGTTCGCCATCGGCTATGCGCATTATCTTGACGGCCAATACCCGGCGGCAATCGCCGCGCTGCAGAAAGCGCAGCCGCAGATTGGCGAACTCAAAGACTACGTCGCATTTTTCATCGGCAACTCATATTTGCTGAGCAACAATCCCGAGGAGTCGCTTGCCTATCTGCGCGATTTCGGCACGCGCTTCCCCGACTCGCTCTACGAGCACGATGCGACCATTGCCAATGCCAAGGCGTTGCTGGCAATGAATCGGCCGAGCGATGCCATCCGCTTGCTGGAGGCGCATCGCACGCCTGCCAAGGCGGAGACCGAATACTTCCTGGGCAAGGCCTATGTGCAGGCTGGCCAAGGTCGCAACGGCGCCGAGATTCTCCAGCGGGTTTATTACGAATATCCGAATAGCTATGTCGCCGATCAGGTACAGGCCGATCTAAGGAAGATTCCCGAGGAACCATCGCTGCCGCCGGTGACCTACGCGCAGCACGTCATGCGAGCCGACTCGTTATACGCCGCGCGACATTATGCCGCAGCCGCGGACGAATACCGCTACGTGGTCGATCTTGCTCCGGCCGGGAAGCAGTCTGCTGGACTGATTCAGCTCGCCAATTCCTATATGCACGACGGGAACACGCGCGAGGCGCGCGCGGCGTTGGATCGCATCCCGGACGACGGCAGCGATGCCAGCGCGGAGAAGTGGTATCAACAAGTCGAGATCGATCGCAAAACCAATGACGACGGGTCGATCAGCAACATCCTCCAACACATGCGCGCATCCACGCCGAAGTCGCCATGGTTAGAGGAGGCGCTGCTGAGCACCGGCAATATGTATCTGCTGCGCAAGGACTACGATCACGCGCTCGACTACTATCGCGAGATTCATGAGCGCTTCCCGGACGGAACCAAGGCCGCGTATGCCCACTGGAAGTGCGCGTGGCTAACCTACCGGCAGAACCGCAAAGACGAAGCCAAGAAATATTTTGAGGAGCAGGTGGAGTTCTACCCGGGAACGAACGAAGTTCCCAATGCGATGTACTGGCGTGGCCGCATGGCCGAGGATGATCGCGATTATGGCGTTGCCCGCGCATATTACCTGAAGCTTTCTGAGCGATACCGCAACTATTACTACGCTGTTCTGGCACGGCGGCGCCTGGCGACCTTACCTGCTGCTCCCGCAGTGACGGTTGTCGCGCTGCAACACGTTCCGTCGGCGGCTGCGCTGGATCCGGTATCGCAAATCGTCGATCCGCCGGAAGACGATCTCCACTACAACCGCGCCAAGTTGCTGGAGAACGCCGGCATGACCGATCTGGCCGTGCACGAGTTGCAGGCGGGCAGCACGACTGGCCCGTGCTGGGAGATGGTGGAGATTGCGAAGATTTACTCCAGCGGCGGCGAATACTACCGGGCACTGCAGGCGCTGAAGCACGCCATCAGCGGATATTTCTCGATGGACGTGAACGCGCTGCCCGCTCCATATTGGCAAGGACTGTTCCCACGTCCTTACTGGGACGCGTTGCGGACCTACTCTGAAGAGAATGGGCTCGATCCTTACCTGGTGGCATCGCTCATTCGCCAGGAATCGGAGTTTAATCCCACTGCGATCTCGCACTCCAATGCTTATGGGTTGATGCAGTTGCTGCCGAGAACGGGCAAAGGCGAAGCTAAGAAAGAAGGATTGCAGCACTACAACACGGACTCGCTGCTGGACCCGACGACCAATATCGAGTTGGGAACGCGCTATTTCCGGCAGATGGTTGATGAATTTGGCGGGCAGGTGGAGTACGCCCTCGCGGCCTATAATGCGGGCGCCGAGCGTGTAGTAGACTGGCGCGCTTCCGGCAACTATCGCGACGTGGAAGAGTTTGTGGAGTCGATCCCGTTCACCGAAACGCGCGAGTACGTGCAGGCCATTGTGCGTAACGCCGAGGTGTACAAGAAGGTTTACGGGACGCCGTAAGGGAGCCGTCAGTCATCAGCTATCAGTAAAGTCGCTCTTCGCGCCGGCGAGAGTGAGCAAACCGCTTTGTGTCAGGGCACGACTTTAGTCGTGCCAAAACCGAACCTTCAATCGCTTAGACGTGATCCTCTGCTTCTGCAGAGGATCACGCCCGGGTTTAAGGGCGAAAAGTACGGCACGACTAAAGTCGTGCCCTGACACAAAGCAATTCGTGAGATGCTGCGGCACGATCAATCCGCCACAGATAGGAACACCGTCAACTCCTCGTCATCCTGAGCGGAGGATCGCCGGTGCTTGCGAGCCGGAGTCGAAGTACCCCTACCGCAACAACCTACTCTTACTTCTTTCCGTACTGTTCTGCCCCCGTCAGGTGAATTGACACATAGGGTTTGTCCCCCATGACCCAACTGTCATGTCCCGGCGCGCCGTAGAAAATGTCGCCAGCCTGCATTTCCTTGATCGTGCCATCCTGCATCGAGAGGCCTGATTTTCCCGACAAAACGATGCCGATATGCTCGACCATGCAGAGCATCGCGCCGCTGGCCTTACCGATGTGTTCCGACCATCGCCAGCCCGGCTCGTAGGTCGCGCGGCCAATCGTCATTCCGCCGACGTGGACGATTTCGAATTTGCCCTTCTCGAAGGTCATGGTTTCGTCAGGATTTTCGAAGCGCTTGAGAACCACATCAAGCATTGCTGTTGCTCCTGGGAACGATGGAAAAAACTGAAGGTACAAGCAAGAGATGTCCTAAATCGCCCGGCGACGCGCCAAGAATCGCGCTGGCCGGTAGTCCTATTGGTGGTGTGCCATTTCGGGATTTGTGGTTACCTTCGTTTTGCGGACTGCGTTTCCTTCTCGGTCTAGTCCCGTGCCTGCAATTAGGCTTAGTTAGCCGGAGCCAGACTCCGTGTGCCGGAAGACCGCTCTCGGAGGGCTACGGCAAGGATCTTTGAAAACTCGAAAGAAGGTCGCGCGAAGTGCCCGGCTGCGAGCTAAGTATTTTGCACGCAGTACTTTGCGTATATCTCCAAAATAATGAAGTACTTTGGGGGTAAGCGGGCAAACTATTGAAAAATATAGGCTTGCTTGATGCTGCAAGGCCAATGTTTTGAATACTTTAGAGTTAAGGTGTTCAAAACCAAATCCAAAGTATTCAAAACAAAGATTTTAGAAATGCGGGGGGGGGGTACCTCATTGCGGTTTTGTTGTTCGCTCGGCTAGAGCCCGGGCGGTTCGAGACTCTATCGGCTTCCGCTTTCTTCGTAAGTCCGTAGGAACTGGCATTCGCCATTCACCTCGCATTGCAGCATGTCTTGCGCCAGAAGGTTCCAGCCGACAAAGCCGGCGAAGACGTGATTCGGTGATTGTTCCGGAGTGGGCGCGAGGCCTTCGCCAGTCTCGGCGTTGTAGTCCTCGTGCATCGATCCCCACCTCTGGATGTCGGCGAGGACCATCCTGCCGAGAATGCCTGACAACTCTGCGGCCTCTTTGTCGAAGCCGTAGCGCTTGAGCGAGATGTAATTCAGGTAGTTCGCGTTGATCCAAATCGGCCCCTGCCAGTTGGAATAGGGAACGATGATGGCGGCGTTGTTGTAGTCAGGATCTTGTTTGCTTAGGCTGCGAACTCCGTAGGGCGCGAGCATGTAGTCTTTGTTCCACAGATAGCGGCGGATCATATCCTTCGCGCTTTTCTCCGGCAGGATGTCGTCGATGAGGGGAACGAAGTTGGAATAACTGATGCGCTTGACCGGTTTGCCGGTGTCGCGGCGGATGTTGTAGAACATCGTTTCTTGCGCGAACCACATGTGTTCGAGCATCGCGGCTTTCAGATCGGCGGCCTTCTTGCGATACTCCGCAGCCTCGTCCGGCTTGCCCAGTTTGTCGGCCAGTTGCGCCATGGCCTTGTACTCGCGGAACTGGAAGGTGCTGATGTCGGTGGCCAGGATGGCGCTCTTGTCGTTAGGATTGTTGGTCAGCGCGACGTTGTTGTCCGCGCCCGATGAAATCGCGTTCTCCCAGAAGAAAAGTCCGTACTTGGGATCGAATTGGGTTTGCTCGCGATAGACGACAACTTTGCGCAGGCTCTCCCAGATGGGCCTCACCCACTGATAGTCGTTCAGGCGTTCCGATGCGATCACCGCGCCTTGCGCCAGAAATGGCTTCATGGCGAACTTGCCCATCAGCGGACGCGGGCCCTTCGTGGTGATGCAACCGGCAACGTAGCCGTCCTGATCGATGGCTCCGGCGAAATCCAGCACCCACCACTTCAGATACTGCGGCTTACCTTGTTGCGCCAGGTGCGAGCCGATGAAGAAGCCGTCCCAGTCCCACATCTGCTTGTAGTAGCCGGCGGGAATGAGGTAGTCGTACTTGATGAAGCCTTCGGCGGGACGAATCGACTGCGGCTCGAGCTTGGCATAGGCAGCAGAGACGTCGGTGAGCGTCTGCGCGAGGCTGGCTGGCTTGTCGGCGGAGTGGACGGTTCCAGCTAATGAGAGCAACAGCGGAAGAAGGAATGAGAAACGGATGGATCGTATGATCATGTACAACATTGTCCCAGAAACGGAGGATGTCGGCGCGCAGTCGCCCAAGTTGTAGAATCGTGCGATGGTCGTTGTTAAAGGAAGAGCATGAAAGCCGCTGTTCTAACCACTCCTGCAGACATCAACCAGCGTCCGCTTCGCATCGAGGACGTTCCGCAGCCGGCGCTCGAACCGGGTCACGTCGTGCTGAAGGTTCGCGCCTGTGGGGTTTGCCGCACCGATCTGCATATTGTCGAAGGCGAGTTGCCGCCACGACTCAATCACGTCATTCCTGGTCACCAGATTGTCGGCGATGTAGTTGATGGCGCTACGGCAGCGCTTCCCGCCGGAACGCGAGTTGGAGTTTCGTGGGTTGGCGGCACCGATGGCACTTGCTGGTACTGCAAGCATCAGATGGAAAACCTCTGCGACGCGCCGACGTTCACCGGCTACAGCGTGAACGGTGGTTATGCGGAGTATGCGCTGGCGCGCGCAGATTTTGTATTTCCGCTACCGCCGGAGCTGGACGACTTGCACGCTGCGCCGCTGCTTTGCGCCGGCATCATCGGCTTTCGCAGCTTACGAGTTGCTGGAGTCGAACGTGGAGAGCGGGTCGGGTTATTCGGATTTGGCGCATCGGCGTCCTTGGCGATTGAGGTGCTTCGTGCCTGGAAGTGCGATGTATACGCTTCCACACGAGGAGCTTCCCATCGCAAGCTGGCGGAATCGCTTGGGGCAAAGTGGGTAGGAACCGAAACCGAAAGGCCCCCGGTCGAACTTGACCGTGCCGTGACCTTCGCCCCGAGCGGAGATGTTGTGGTGGCCGCGCTGGCAAGTCTGCGCAAGGGCGGAGTGGTGGCGATCAACGCGATCCACCTCGACCATATTCCGCAATTTGACTATGACAGCCTGCTATGGGGCGAGCGTCAGATCCGCAGCGTTGCTAACATGACCCGCGCCGACGCTCGCGACTTCCTGAAGCTTGCAGCCGAAATCGACGTGCGACCGAAGGTCACCTCGTTTTCGTTGGATCAGGCCAATGAAGCTCTGCTTGCGGTCAAACAGGATGCGATCGATGGCGCAGCGGCGATCCTACCGTGAGCGATGATTGCAGCTCGTGGAGGCCTGCATCTCGAGAGACCTTGCGCGGCTCGCTATTGGATCGCCGGCTTGTTGAAGCCGGGCAGATCCACCATGCGGCCGGCGGAGACGTCCCAGTACTCGGCTTGCTGCACGGCAATCTTCATGAGGATAAGGTTGGGATCATCCAGCCCGCCGGCGAACCAGGATATGTATGTGGGATTCCACAACTCCTTGGCTTTGACGTGGTCCCGCACCAGTTCGCAGAAGCCACTGACGGAAACGTAGCGCTGGGCCGCGTGATCGGCGAAGGAGACATTCACGCGCTGGTTGCTTCTGGCGGCCTCAACCTTCTCGGTGTTGCTGCCGGAGATAAACCAGAGCACACCGGAGGGATCGACGCCATGGGCCGCCATCGGGCAACTGTGCAAGCTGCCGTCCGGACGAATCGTGGTCAAGATGGCCAATTCAATGCCCGAGATCAGCTCGTTCAATCGGGCGGCGGGATTATAGCTTTGTCCCATGTAAGCTCCTGTAAGGTTTATTTGGTATTAGGGGCACACCGACGTAAGGCTTGGGATGCCGGTCAACTTCACAACGCCACAGTCTCGTTCAAGAACGTGTCATCCGCCAGAAGTCGCGGCGACGATGTCGGCAGCGACGTCGTCCGGCTTCCACGCGTTCCCTGAGTATACCTTGAGCACTTTTCCGTCCTTGCCAACCAGCACCGTGCTGAGGCCGTGCACGATCTGCCCGTCTTTGGTGTTGTAAGCCAGCCCAAAGAAGTTGGCAGCTTTGCGGACCTGCTCGGGTGAGCCCGAAGCGAACTGCCAGTGCTGGAAGCTGGGATCGACGCGACCCACGTAACCCTCGCCGTAGCTGCGCAAGGCCGCAGGCTTGTCATGCTCGGGATCGATGCTGATGCTGAGAAGCTGCGACTCCGCGAACGCTTTCGGATTCTTTTGCAACTGCCGCAGGACCTGGGCGAAGTTGCTGCTCATGCGCGGGCAGTAATCGGGAAACGGGCAGCGCGTGTAGATGAACGTCAGCAGCAGTAGCTCTCCGTGAAATTGCTTCAAATGGATGGCTTCACCGCTTTGATTGATCAGGGTGAAGTCGGGAACTTCGTCGCCAGGCTGCGGGATGCGTAATTGCGAAGTTCCATCGCCCGCCGTATCGCTTCCCTTGGAGAAGCTGATGTCCTGAAGCTCCGCGCGATCGCTGACGACCAGCGTAGCGTGGATCTGATCGCCGGGCCCAATCGCGCGGAAGACCCAGTCATTGCCGCTGCTGACGAGGTACGGCATGGTCATGGCTTCCATGAATCCGGGGATGTCCCCATGTGCAATCGTGAGCTCATGATTTGCGGCATCGACTGCCACGACGCGGCCTTGCAGTTCATAACGCTTCGCAGCGGGTTGCTGGGAGCACCTCGCAAGGAGCATGAGCGCGATTGCGACACAGGCCAGGAGATAGCGTCGCCGTAGTGGACGCCGCGTGCGAATATGCATAACAAATTATTGTAGAGCAGCGTTGGTCAGGCCGCGTCGGGATGATGAGACAGGCTCGTCTGTGAGGCGGCTACCTCGATGTCGATTTCATTTGCGCCCGCCGTTGCTTGGCCCAGCCTTCCTTCGTGATCTGACGGCCGCGGCCGATAGCCAGCGCATCTTCTGGGACGTCGTCGGTGATACACGAAGCCGCGCCGATATAGGCTCCGCGTCCGATGCGGACGGGAGCGACGAGGGTGCTGTCACTGCCAATGAAGGCGTCGTCTTCAATTACGGTCTTGTGCTTGTGCACGCCATCGTAATTGCAGGTGATGGTGCCAGCGCCGACGTTAACGCCTGCGCCAATTTCGGAGTCGCCCAGATAGCTCAGGTGGTTGGCTTTCGATCCTTTGCCCAGGCGCGTCTTCTTGGTTTCAACGAAGTTGCCGACGTGCGCATCCTCACCGATATCGCTTCCCGGCCGCAGATGCGAGTACGGTCCCAGTTGCGCGCGGTTGCGCACGACCGAATCTTCCAGAATGCAACCGGGCTGAATCAGGACGTTGTCGCCGATTTCGCAATTGGTGATGACAGAGTACGAACGGATGCGGCAATCGGAACCGATTTTGGTTTTGCCGATGAGCTGCACGAACGGCTCGATCACGGTATCCGTACCGATCTCGACATCGGCGTCGATATCGCAGCTGTCGGGGCGGAAGATAGTCGTGCCGGCCAGCATCAGCTCATGCGCTTTCTTAGCTCGAAGCTGAGCATCAAGCTGGGCTAGTTCCATGCGGGTGTTGACGCCCAGTACTTCGTGGGAATCCTCCGCCGGCAGCGCCAGCACCTTCTTCTTGGATTTTCGCAGCAGCTCGGCAATGTCGGTCAGATAGTACTCATGATGGGCGTTGTCCGAACGGAGCTCGCCGATGTGCGTGTACAGAGGCTCCGTCGCAAAGGCGTAGATACCGGAGTTGATCTCCCGACGTTCGGCCTCTTTTCCGTGGAGGGCCTTTTGTTCGACAATGCGTTCGACCTCATCGGTTTCCTTGCCTTTAATTACACGGCGGAAGACACGTCCATAACCGGTGGGATCGGGTGGCTCGGCAGTGAGGATCGTCATCGCGGCTTTGTGTGAGGTGTGAAAGTCACGGACGCGTGCGATCGTCTTCGGCGCGATGAGTGGAACATCGCCGGAAAGTACCAGCACGTGCTCAAAGCCACGCAGCACCTCGCGAGCTTGCATCATGGCGTGTCCGGTTCCGCGCTGTTCGCTTTGCAGCACGAAGCCGATGCCGGTGGCTTCCAGAGCGGCCCGCACCTTGTCGGCTTCGTGCCCGATGATGGCAAAGATGCTCTCTGCGGGCACAACCTGCATTGCGGCGGCGACTACGTGAGCCAGCAACGGCTTGCCGGCAATTTCGTGCAGTACTTTGGGATGGCGCGATTTCAGGCGCGTGCCTTTTCCGGCGGCGAGAATTGCAATGGCGAACGTGGAGCGCTTGTTCTTCGCGGGATTTGCGGAGGCGGTTTTGGGCATTTGCGTTAGGACCAGATATCCCATTTCATCACAGAGACACCGAGCGCACAGAGAATTAATTTCAAGTCTTTCGTGCTCTCACCGATCGCCGAGGTGAAAGACTGTTTGTGACTTTAGAAGGCCAGATCGCACCACAAACTCCACGGAGTTTGATTCTTGAATTCTCTGTGCCTCTGTGGTGATTATTGCTTTACGTGTAATGCCGCTACGGGCGAGTCGCGCAATTCCATCATAAGCCGCAGCAGGTCTTGCGCGACACGATGGGTGTCGTGGCGGGCGATCAGGCCCTCAGTGGGATGTTCCTCTTCCGTCAGGTATTCGCCAAGCACAGGTTTCACGCCGAGTGCCTGAATCCGGTCGACATCGGCTTCGATCTGCGACTGCCGCTTTTCCGCATATTTGGCTGCCAACTCGGGCGACGCCGGCGTGCGATTCACCAGTGCGTAATCGAAGAACTCGTGCCGGGCGTGTTTGTAGAGAGCGCGGATGTGGTCTGAGGCCGTCAGGTCGAGGCTCTCGTTGGCCTGCGTCATGAGGTTGCACACGAAGACCTTCACCCCTGGCGAGCTGGCGATTGCCTGGGACACATTGTGCACCAGCAGATTCGGGACCAGGCTTGTGAACAGCGAACCCGGTCCAATGGTAATGAGGTCGGCACTCTCAATAGCCTCCATGGCCTTGGGCAGCGGCTCTGCGTCGTCAGGCGTCATGCGAAGCTCAACGATGCGGCGATCGCTGGCGGTAATGCTAGTTTCGCCGCGGACCACAGAACCGTCGTCCATGACGGCGTAGAGTTGCGCATTGCTGGTGGTGGCTGGATAAATGTGACCGCGCGTGGCCAGAATCGCGGAGGAGTGCTCGATCGCCTGGTTGAAATCGCCACTGATGGCAGTCATGGCCGACAGAAACAGGTTGCCAAAGCTATGTCCGCCGACTCCCTCGCCCGACGGGAAGCGATACCGGAAAAGCCGCGAGAGCAGCGCTTCCTCTTCCGAAAGCGCCACGATGCAGTTGCGTACGTCGCCTGGGGCAGGGAGGTTCAGCTCTTTGCGGAGACGGCCGCTGGAGCCGCCGTCGTCGCTGACGGTGACGATTGCCGATAGATCAGAGATGTTTGGTAAAGCTTCCGGCTCAGCGTTTTCCACTGAGGAGCTAACATAATGCTTTAAGCCGCGCAGCAGGGTCGACAGGCCAGTGCCACCACCCATCGCCACAACCTTGAGGGGACGCGCTTCGACGGAACTTTGGTAACTTGGCATGGTCGGCTCGAGTTACGAACTCTAATAGCGCCACTTATCAGGTTCGATTGCGGCTTCGGCGCTGGAGTCAGGATAGAGCAGTTCGGTAAATCTTGGATCGTCGGCCAGATTCTTAAAATCCGAGTCGTTGCGCGCCTGATAACGGTTTGCCGGATTGAGCCGGATGGATTCGCCCAGGTTGCTGAGGGCCTCGGGAAAATGGCCGGTAAGGCAATTCAGGGCAGCCATACCGTACCAGATGAAATCCAGCTTAGGAGAGCTCTTGGTCAGCAGGTCGAAGTTCTCTCGCGCGGTCACATAGTCGCCCAGGTTCATGAGCGATACCGCGTAGTCATATTGTTCCTCGGCCGTCTTGAAGGTGTTGGAAGCCCGGCTCATCTGCTGGTTGCAGCTGTGCAGGTGTACCGACGCTCGGTCAGCGAGCTCAGGACTCGGACCGGCGACTACTTTCTCAAAATAAGCCTTCGCCTTGTCATATTTGTGGCCTTGAAGAGCCTTCAGGCCCGCCTCGTAGTTTTGCACAGCGTGTGAAAAACGCGGATCCTCCGAGACTTTCATTGGCCTGGCACCTCGACCTGATTGTTCGAAGCCTGCTGCTGGCACGGGTCTCTTTGCCTTCATGCTCTTGGGAGTGCTTCCTTTAACGTTTTCTATGGCTTTCTTCTTCATCCGGTAAGCTACCCTCACATCAGTGCGATAGAGAACTACTCCGGGCTGTGGAAAACCCCGAAATCTCGTGCAGGCGGTTGCGCTGAGTTATAACCGGAACTCGGGAGATTCGTCAACCCACCTTTGTGAGTACGACTGCCCAGTTCGCTAGTTGCTCTTTGCTTCCGACTCCAGGTCGATGGCTTTCCAGTCTCCCCGTATGATGCCGGCCCGGATCTGGGTCGGAGTTTTCTTGAGCTTGGTTTGCTCGTAAGCGTAGAAAACTTCCTTCATACAAAGCCCGCAGTGCGCCCCGTGCGTGGTCTCGAAGCAACTGTGTAAGCTGTTGTGCCCGATTCGGTCGCAGTAACAGTAGCACGGCATCTGGTAAATCACATCCGGGATCTTGGCCGCCAACTCGTAAGCGCGAACCTGATAGGGATACTGGAAGGCTTCACCCTTCCACTGGTCCCTTGGGAGAATGGGCAATGCGTCGCCGGGCTTCAGCGGCCCCTTGTTGAACGCAGGCACGTGGTCTCCCTGGGCCAGGCAAACCACAGCCAGCAGGGTGACGAATAGCAACAGCGCTGACTTCTTCATGGAGGAAAAATCCTTGCGATGCATTGTATCGGAGAATGGGCAACGCCGCACAAAGGGCTCAGCAATCGCCGGCACACCTGTTTGCTCCGAAACCTGCGATTCGCTAATTCGCGAATTTGGCAGAGGGCGCGGGTTCTTCTTGACCCTCAAAGGGCGGGAGCGCATAATTGCGCCGCGTTTGACTTGTGAATCCTGCAGGCGCAGCTTTTAGGTTCGCGGGGCATCGGCTTGAGGGTTAGGAGGCATTGTTATGGCGGAAGAGGTACGTAAGCGGATTGGCGATTACGAAATCGTCCGCGAGTTGGGCCACGGAGGAATGGGGCAGGTTTACCTGGTGCGCAACGTGATCTCGGATCGCGTCGAGGCCATGAAGGTCCTGCTTCCCGACTTGGCGCAGCAGGGTGACTTGGCGAATCGCTTCATGCGCGAGATCAAGCTGTTGGCCAGCTTGGAGCATCCCAACATCGCCCAGCTCAGGACCGCGTTCACGGCTGAGAACCAGTTGGTGATGATCATGGAGTACGTGGAGGGCGATACCCTAGCCCATCGTCTGGAGCGAGGAGCGTTTTCCACCACCGATGCCTTGGACTACATGGGACAGGTGTTGACCGCTCTCAGCTACGCTCACGGGAAAGGCATCATTCATCGCGACATCAAGCCCGCCAATATGATGCTGACACCCCAGGGCGTGATCAAGCTGATGGACTTTGGCATCGCGCGCTCGACCCAGGATCTGGGAATGACCGTCACGGGAACGACGCTCGGGTCAGTGTGCTATATGTCTCCCGAACAGGTGAAATCGGAGCCTACCGACGCGCGTTCCGACTTGTACTCTGCCGGCGTTTCGCTCTACGAAATGGTGACGGGGCACACCATGTTCAGCGCGACCAGCAGTTTTTCCATCATGGAAGCGCACGTAAAAGAAACTCCCCATCCACCGATCGAGCTGCAGCCTAATCTTCCCAAGGCGCTCAACGACATCATCGTGATGGCGGTGGCCAAGGATCCGGCACAGCGCTTCCAGACTGCCGACGCCTTTCGCAATGCGCTGTCGCAGGTGGGCGTCTCAGCAGCGGCCGCGGCAGTGGCAGCGCCTCAGCAACAACCGATTCCCATGCCGTTGCCACAGCCGAAGGCAACAACCCCGCCGCCGATTCCCGCGGCCACACCTGGTTCCCAGCAGGAAGGCTGCGCGGTACTGCAGCCACGACCAGCCGAGCCCGCCCGTCGACACATCGGCTGGATACTGGCTGCTGCCATCGTGATTCTGGTGGCGGTCTTCGGCGGCACGCAAGTGTATCGCTCGCACACACAGAACTCTACTGCGGCACCCGCAGTTGAGCCGGGTGCGAACCCCGTTCCACCAGCCATGTCGAATCAAGCAGCGCCGCCGGCCTCGGATTCGTCAGCCGCTCCAACCGAGTCAGCTGCCGCAGCTCCCGCACCACTAGCTGCCGCTCCAGCCAACCCGGCTGCGCTTCCGCGCAGTATGAAAACCCATCAGGATGCCAATGCGGCGTCGCAAGGAGCAGCCCCAGCTGAGTCGGGGCCTTCGGCGGAGGAAATTGCCGCGCATAAGAAGCTGATGGACGACATGGAGACGGAGACCGACCATCTTGATAGCCGGGCAGCCGCGGTGGAGAGCAGCCTGGATGCACTGGAGCAACAGATGCATCAGAACGGCCTTGGTTTGCGGGGCGACGTCGTGGCCTCACGGGCCAACATGCGCAGCGACTTGGCGAAGGCCAAGCAGGCGCTGGAGGGGTCGGATACCGACCGTGCTCGGAAGTTTCTGGACCAGGCGAACCACGAGGTCGAGAAGCTGGAAGCTTTTCTCGGCCGGCGATAGCGTAAAGCAGTGCTGTCCTTACTGCGCGGAACGAAACTATAATGAGGGCTGATCGTCTAACCAATTAATATGACTTCCCACTCCGCGCAAGAGAATTCAGCCGAAGCAGGTCCTCCAACTCGGCATCAACTGACGGAAAGCGCGGAGAGCGCTCCAGCGCAAAAACGTAATCGCGTTGCCTCGGGCTGGCTGCGAGACGTTATCATCTCGCTGGCGGTTTCGGCCTTCTTCATCATCTTTCTGTACCAGCCGGTGAAGGTGGAGGGTACCAGCATGATGCCGACGCTGCAGGACCAGGAGCGCGTCTTCATCAACAAGTTCGTCTATAAATTGGAGCCGATCGAGCGCGGAGATGTGATTGTGTTCCGCTATCCGCGCGATCCTGCCAAGAGTTACATCAAGCGCGTAATTGCCGTGGCAGGCGACAGTGTCAGGATCGAAGCCGGCGTCGTGTTCGTCAATGGCCATCGCCTGTCCGAGCAGTACCTGCCGCGAATGTACGAAGACGTGCGCTCCTATCCGGACACCGTGGTGCCGCCGCATTGCTACTTCGTACTGGGAGATCACCGAAACCTCTCCAATGACAGCCGCGATTTCGGCTCCGTGGATGAAAGCTTCATCTATGGGAAGGCGGTTTTCGGTTATTGGCCCTTCGCCAAGCTGGGTACGCTGCGGTAGCCAGACTTCCGCTTCTCGCTATTCGCCTTTCCTGCAATGCTCTTGCTCCCAGTCGCGGGGCAGATCTAACGCTCGCCGAACCTCGCTTGGAATGTACACCGCCCCTCCGCCAAAACGAAGACCTGCCTCGCTATAAGCCAAAGACTTTTTGGTTGCCTGTTCCGGAAATTGCATAAAGAAATTTTTGCAGGAGACCGTGGACACGAAAACCGCAACTAATTTCCTGTAACTCGGTTTCTTAAGAGTAGCAGTAAGTGGGAACTCAAATTTGCAAACTAGACGGCGCATACGCTGTCGAATTCAGACGCCTGGCCGGGCGATGAATGATAACGAAAGGGAAAACAATGGCTCGGTTTTGTAGTGGTCGGTTGTTGGTGATAGCTCTCGTCCTGGTCGCGCTCTCGATGTCTCTGAGCGCGCAACTCGTTATTTCGGTGGGCATTGCACCCCCTCCATTGCCCGTCTACAGCCAGCCGATCTGCCCCGATGCCGGCTACATGTGGACTCCAGGGTACTGGGCCTATGGTCCCGACGGATACTTCTGGGTCCCTGGAACATGGGTATTGGCTCCGACGCCCGGTTACTTGTGGACACCTGGATACTGGGGATGGGGCGGATCTGCTTTCATCTTCCACGCGGGATATTGGGGTTCGACCGTCGGTTTTTACGGCGGTGTTAACTATGGCTTCGGTTATACCGGCAACGGTTACTACGGTGGAGAATGGCGCAATGGAGCCTTCTTTTACAACCGGTCGGTGAACAATGTGAATGTCACTAACATCCACAACGTCTACAACACGACCGTGGTCAACAACACGACCGTGAACCGGGTCAGCTATAACGGAGGAACTGGCGGAATCACTGCGCGGCCCACGGCACAACAGGAAGCAGCCGCCAACGAGCGTCATATCGCTGCCACTAGCGCGCAGACGCAGCACGAACAAGCTGCCAGCCAGAATCGCTCCCTGTTAGCTTCGGAGAACCACGGGAAGCCGCCGATTGCGGCGACTGCCAAGCCCGGCTCGTTCAGTGGTGCAGGCGTGGTAGCTGCGAGAAATTCTACTGTGAATGTTCCCGCGACGCGGCCTGCGGCGGCAAACAACGCGGCGCGGCCGAATAATGCTAATACAGGGCGACCGGCGAACAACGCGGCGCGGCCATCGACAGCGAACAATGCTGCGCACCCCAACAACGTTCCGCATCCGCCTGAGGGACAGACAACGCCGCACCCGAGCACTGCGACCGTGCCGCATCCTCCCGCCGAGCGAACCACGCCCCGTCCAAGTACGGCTGAGACGTCGCGCCCGCCAGCGGAGCGCAGTACGCCACACCCGGCTCCGGCGCCAGCGCCCAAACAGGCTTCGCGGCCGCCAGCCCAGAGCCAGCCAGCTCAGCATGCCAGCCAGCCGCCGGCGGAACGCAGCGCTGCTCAGCCGCACCAGAGCGCTCCACGTCCACCTGCGGAGCATACTGCTGCGCCTGCGCCTTCGCGTCCGCCCGCAGAGCACGCTTCGGCGCCCCCACCCCGGAGCGAGCCTAAGAGCGAGCCTAAGAAAGAGGAGCCTCGGTAAGGACTATTCGCAGAACTTTGACTAGGTAGTCAACGACCCACTCAAGACAAAAGCTTGAGTGGGTCGTTTAATGTCGCCCGCAGCCTTGGCCATGGTAGGCCACGCCAGACGAGTGATTTAGAACCGCGATTTACGGCGTGATCTCGAACGCGACACCTTTACCATGCGCACCGCCTCCGGCAGCCGTTCCGTACAGATTGCCGCCGGAATCGAATGCCAGCCTGCACATCGGGCTAGCTCCGTCCTTTGCGCCGGTGAAATCGTGAAGTGTAGAGTATGTCCATTTACCGTTCGATTGCGTCAGCTTAAAGACCGATCCATACCCATAGCGCCCGTCGGCGTAAGTGGTCCCGTAGAGATTTCCGGAAGCGTCCATCAACAACTTGTCGTAGGGGCCGAGATTAATTCCGCCGGTCAGGCCGTAGAGAAAGTCGTAAGACCAGCTGCCACCCGAGGCAGCCATCTCAAACACGGTGCCAGCTCCGTTTGGACTGTGAACCGTGGTTCCATAGAGATTGCCGGATGCATCAAGGATCAACCCTCCTTGCGGAGAGGCTCCGTCTTCACCGTGGTACGCGAAGCCATGGACGGTGCTCTCCTTCCAGCCTGAACCCGACGGCGTCAGCTCGTATAGCGCGCCGTAACCATGCGGACCATTGTCCTCGAACACTCCGTAAAGGTTGCCGGATTGGTCGAAGACTACACCGCCCCAGGCGTACTCTCCATCGCCGTTACCTTGGGCTTGATAGAGAATGTTCTGTGTCCACGAGCCATTCGAAGGCGTCAGGCTATAAATCAGGCCCCTGCCTGGAGATCCTCCATTCACCGTCGTGCCATAAATGTTGCCCGCTTTGTCGAAGGTGAGTTCGCCTTGAGGATACGCTCCATCGCCGCCCGAAAAGCTATAGAGCACAGTCGAACTCCAGTCGAAAATGACGGTGGCTGGAGATTGTGCTGGCGGTCTTATGCTGTAAACCGTACCGCAACCGTGGTAATCGTTGGACTGAAGGCAAGAACCACCGCCGCCAGCTGAGGTCGAGCCGTAAAGAATGCCGTTCGGGCCGAACACCAGCTTGCCGGCCGGACCAGCGCCGTCACTACCTCCGGCAAAACTGTGGAGCGGGCTAAGCGTCCAGCCTGTCCCATCGTTGTCTAACAAGAACACGGTGCCGAAGCGGCCGGTACCGCCGCCGCCAAAGGTCGTTCCGTAAATGTTGTCATTAGCGTCGATGGTTACGCCCGCAGCCGGATAAGCGCCGTCCTGTCCGCCCGTGAAGTCGTGGATCACACTGAACGTTTGGCCCAGGGCCGTTTGCGTCATGGCAGCAATGATTGCGATAAGTACAAGCGCGACGAGTGATGCAGAGCATGCGCACCCCCTCAGACGCCAGCCACGACTACAGATCAAGTCTCGGAATTCCCCATGATTCGATATCAAAGTTGCTTCCTTTTCTCGGCCAGAAAATGCATAATCCGCCTCCATCCGTCAGCGTGCTCGCACAAACAGTTGGGAGAACCTGGCGATATCAGGCACGCAATCATGTCCCCAATTAGGACCCCATTGCGTTTGGTCATGTACTGAAAGTTACGAAGGTGCAAACGAACGACTGCACTTTCGTAACCGGCCGGATCACTGACAAATGAACCTCATTTAGTGTTACGAGGGTCTCCTGCACACACAATCGCGCCGGGATGCTTCCCGTTACATCAACTTCTACCGTGACCGGATCCCGCAGCAAGGGCTTGGTGCAGCTCTTCGATGCGGTGTGACTAAAACGGAGAGACGAAATAACAGTGGCAAGACAACGGGCCAAGTCGTGAAGTGACCAACAACATGATCGAAGTCGATTGATTGTCTATGAGCGGCTGGAATTCGGTCAAGGGCTTTGCGCGGTACTTGACCCTAGAAAGTAAATATTTATTGCTTATTCAAATACCTGCATCACTAAGGTCTGTTGCTAATGGCCTTTTCCGGCGGCTGATATCAGATAAAAGTCGAGATGCTGTAACTGGAAACCGCCAAACTGGATAACCTTGCGTCCGGGCAGACGATATTCCAGTTCAGCTTTGGTACCGGAGGCAGCCACGACGATGTGATCGCCGGCGGGAATTTCATTGCGCTCGTAGCTGGCTACAGGATGATTGCGGTAAAAGGCCAGGCCGTATTCAACGGCGGGCGGAACATCGTAAACCGCGATGTCTGGAATGCGGCCGATTTCGGTCTGCTGAAGTGACGCCTGCACCAAACGCTCCGATAGCAGGAAGTTGATCATGGGAGCTGTGCCGCGCAGAGTGAGCGAGAACGCGATTATCACGGGAACGAGAGTAGCGAAACGAAGTACGCGATAACCCTGGTTCTGCAGCGTGAACCACAGCATGACAATGGTCGCAATCACCAACGCCGCAGCCACAATGATCACACTCCGCGGCACAGCCAGCTTCAATAGCTTCCACGAAACGATAAACGAGGCGACAAGCATCGCCGCGGAAAGCAGTCCGTGCAGCAAGACCGTCCACATCGCGGGCTTCACGGCATCTTGTTCGCGACGGAAAATGAAATCGGCGAGCAAGATTGTGCCTGCGGGAATCGCCGGCAGAATGTATCCCGGCAACTTGGACTGCGAGAGCGAGAAGAAGACGATGGGCAGCAGGAACCAAAGCGTCAGGTAGGTGCGCAAGTCGTCTTGTCCGGGCGGTTGTTGCACTGAGAAGCGCCAGTCGCGGATTGCGTCGACGACGGCAGCCACAACGAAGACAGTCCACGGCACCAGCGCCAGCAGCGCTACCGGCAAGTAAAACCAGAACGGTTCGGGATGGTGATACAGGTTGCTGGTAAACCGTTCCAGGTTGTGTTGTAGAAAGAAGACGCGGAAGAATTCAGGGTTCGCGCGTTGCACCGCGATGAACCATGGCGCGGTGACCGCGAGGTAGAGCGCGATCCCGACCGGCCACAGCGTGCGCACCAGCAAGCGCCCGTCGCGGCGCAGAGCGGCGAAGGCGATGATGACGATTCCCGCAAGAAAGACGGCGACCGGCCCTTTCGCCAGGGTCGCCAGTGCGCAGAAGAAATAGAACCCCAGCAGCCAGTTTCGGCGCCCGCTTAGATACCAGCCATACCACGAGAGCATGGCTGCGGTGAACATCGCCGTCAACGGCATGTCAGTGGAAGCGCTGCGCCCGAAGCCAATGATGATAGCGGCAGATGCGGTGATGAGCGCCGCATCAAGCTGCATGCCGCGGCGGAAGTGGCGCGCCCAAACGTAGACGAAGATGGTCAGCAGCATCGACAAAACCGCCGACGGCAGCCGCGCAGCGACATCGCTGACTTCGCCTGCGCCTTTGTAGGCGATCATCGCGCACCAGTAATACAGCGGCGGCTTTTCCAGCCAGGGATGTCCGTAGAGGACGGGCGTGACCCAGTCGTGGCGCGCCAGCATTTCGCGCGCAACCTGGGCATAGCGCGGCTCGTCTACCCCCACCAGCCCAACCAGCTGCAGCCCAAGAATGAAAAGAAATCCGCAGAAGGCGAAAAGAGCAAGAGCATCGGTGGAGCGGCGGGCGCGTTCGCTAAGGTTGGGAGTTGGAGTCGGAGTCGGAGTCGGAGTCGGTCTCAAGATGTTTCTATTCTAGTGGGACTTTCAGGTTCTCATTGCACGTGCGAATCGTAGCCGCGAATGCGGAGTTGCGCGACCAGGCGCTCGGTGGCGACCGACAGCGGGCCATCGACCCCGCAACCGCTGGCACATTCGTGTCCGCCTCCGCCAAACGCTGCGGCCACGGCTGCCACGTTGACCAATCCTTTGCTGCGCAGGCTCACGCGGAAGTGACCATTGGGCTCCTCGCGGAAGAACAGCGCCACTTCAATACCCTGAATAGCAAGAGCGTAGTTGACCAGCCCTTCGCAATCTTCGTCGTTGGCTTCGCAGCGTTCCATGGTGGCGCGATCGACATGCATCCAGGCCAGCGTTCCGTCTCGGTGCAGACTGGTCAGCGCCGCACCCAGCAGGCGCATCTTCGATATTTGAGTAGAGAAGTAAACATTATGAGCGATGCGCACCGGATCGGCGCCACTGCGCACCAGT
>Ga0181532_10001710_pt1 | contig 21004 bp, 11 predicted proteins | sample PEATcosm2014_Bin_33_FD_119768 | JGI IMG/M metagenome (GOLD analysis project Ga0181532, IMG submission 119768) | Peatland microbial communities from MTU Mesocosm Facility, Houghton, MI, USA - PEATcosm2014_Bin11_30_metaG | ecosystem: Environmental > Terrestrial > Soil > Wetlands > Peat | place... | reverse complement strand
TCGGCCTCGACCAGCTTGTCGGCCTGGTCGAGCCGGGGGTCTTTGAGGTTGTGCTTGCCGAGCTTGAGCTCAGTAATGCCAAACAGGGCTATCTTCATACGGACTTTTGATCGGGCGTCATACCAGTCCGCAGCTTAGAGAAGTCCGCCCTGTTCGGAAACAGCTTTTCGCTGCTGGCTTGGCGCCCGGCCCTTTCCCGCCTGCGGCCCGCTGGTCCGCCCGGTGTTGCAGGCTGGCTGTACAGGTGTTGTCCGCGTGATGCTTCGAAGGAGTTACGGCGGGGCTACGGTGGAGTTACGGTGGAGTTACGGTGGGAAATCGGCTTTTTCGGCACTCTCATCCCCTTGCTCCTGCGCGCTTCCACGTCTGATGATTATTCAGTGGGCAGGAGCTTCGCCTGGAACACCTGCATTCGCACCCCCAGGCGGTGGCTGATGCGCTGGCTGGCCTCCTGCGGGAATGCGTGCCAGGGCACCAGGTTCAACGCATTGCACGTGTGACTGCCGACTGAGCCGCCGTAGTCATATCCGGGCATCTTCCGGAACTGCTCCTGCAACTTCTCGTAGTCTCCTTCCTGGCAGACGACACCGACCAGGAACGGGAACTCGGAATCATCTATCTCGAGCCGCCTGATCGTGACGCCGGCATTCCGCGCCGCATCCCTGACCGCTTGGAGCAAGCCGTCTTTGGCGTAGGCAGCTTTCATATCGGCCGGTGGTTGGACCGGGTCGCCCAGGTACTGCAGGATCGCGCGGTTCGGCCCCTCCATGGACACCGGCCCGCCCGCCTCGACTCCCGACGTGGTGTAATCCGGCGACCGGGTGCCCGACTTGAGGTAGCTCCAGCCCTTGTGGTGCAGCACCCATTTATCCTGGCCGAAATATACGCCCCCGAATACACTGCCCGAAGGCACCGGGTAGAAGCTGACATGCAGATACCCCTCCCGCCGCATAACCTTCACGAGGCGAAAGGTGCCGCTGCCCTTCTGGATGCGCATGATCTGGCTGGGGTCCGTCGGCGTGGCGTCCTTGCTCGTCGCCGTCGCATAAAATGCCACGTCTGCCTCGTCTCTCGACGCCAGCGTGTAGGTGCCCTCGACGCAATACGTTTCCCCGGTGCGGATGGTCGCGCTGGTGCCGGTCAGCCGCTGGATGATGATGCTGTCGCCGGGAGAAAACTCCGCCTCGCCCAACTCAAAGGGCACGACGGATGGGAACTCGGTGGCGGTGTCGGCGGCCCGGGCCGGGGCGCTGAACGCGAGCGTCAGGCCCAAGAGGGCCGGCAGGGTGGTGGCTGCTAACTGCTGAATACGGTTCCTTTTCATACTGCGATTTACCTTTCTTGGTTATGGGAGGCGGGCTACTTCGGCGTAGAGCCTCTCGTTTACGACATTGGTTTGGTAGGTCAGAGCATCAATCACAAATCCCCCCTCCTGCCGGAACGTATAAACCGGCACGACATACGAAAGCTGGATCGAAACGTCGCTTTCAGCGGCGCGCCGCTCCGGACCGGCGCCTCCCGGCCCAGGCGCCCGTAGCAAAAGCACCCCTCCCCCCAGCAGCAGGAGCACCGACGCCGCCAGCGCGAGCTGCCACGCCAACCGGCGCCACCAGAGAACATGGCCTCGCTCCGCCCGGGCCTCACGGGCTTCGTCAGCCCATGCTGCCAGCACCCGGCGGCTCACCGAAGATGGCAACTCCAGCGGCTCAGTCGCTTGCCGGAACCTCGCGCTGAGCAATTCCCCAACCTGCCGCTCCTGCGCAAGACGCTGACGGCAGGCAGCGCATTCGGCCAGGTGCTTCTCCGCAGCCGCCCGCGCACCGGGTGGGAGAGACCCATCCAGGTACTCATAAAGCTCGTTCCGAAAACCGTGGCCGTTCATCGCTGTGCTTTCTCCTGAGTGCCGCCCGCGCCGAAAAGGTTCAACTCGCTGGGCATTTGCCGCTGCATCTCCGCAATCGCGTAGTGCAGCCGCGACTTCACCGTGCCTTTAGACACCCCCAGGTGCGCCGCGATCTCATGTATCTTCATCTCCTCGTAAAAGCGTAGCACGAGCACCTCCCGATGCGCGTCAGACAGACCCCGCATAGCCTCCGCGAGTGCGCCCGAGGCCGCCTCGGCATCCGAGCCACTCGGGTTTACCTCCACCGGCGGAGGCTCCCGGTGAGCCAGCTCCTCGTCATAGACCACCCACTTCCGGTCCCGATGATAGTGCCGCGTCAGGTTAAGCAGAATTCCATGCAGCCACGTGTAGAGGCTGGAATTGCCCCGGAACCGTGGCACCGAGCGGATGGCCTGGAGCAATGTCTCCTGCACCAGGTCCTGCGCCTCGGCTTGGTCCCCGCAGAGCAGACAAGCGGAACGGAACAAGCGGTCCCCGCAAGAGGCCACCAATTCCTGCACGGCCCCAGGCTCCCGGCTGCGGAGCCCGCGGACCAGTTGTTCCTCGTCCATGCCTCCTTTGTGCCACCAGCCGGAAAAGGGTTCAAGGAAACCCAGCGCGCAAGCCGCCGCCCACACCGACAACGCCTTATGTCAGCGGGCTTGGATACGGTTGGGGCTCATGGCTCAAACGCCCTCGGCATTAACCGGGGAATCTACTCGCAACGCTGAATAATGAACTTAGAATGTGACGGACAGCAATTTGGTGAAGGGACGCAAGCTAAAGTCATACGTCCGGAAGCAGTCAGCCCCAGCCGCCGGCTGGAGACTCTGGCGCCTGCGGCTGGCCGCGATATTGGGCGCCCCGGTGCTTTTCTTCGCGCTGCTGGAACTGGGCTTGCGGCTGGCTGGATTTGGTCACCCAACGGCGTTTCTGCTGCCCTCCTCGAACCAGGGACTGAAGACACTCGTGCAGAACAACCAGTTCGGCTGGCGATTCTTTGGGGCGCGCATGTCGCGGCTGCCGCATCCGATGTCCATTCCCCGGGAAAAGGCGCCCGGAACCATCCGTGTATTTGTTTTTGGCGAGTCAGCGGCCTTCGGCGACCCGCAGCCGCGCTTTGGGCTGCCCCGCCTGTTGCAGGCGATGTTAGAGTTGCGCCATCCGACCAGAAAGTTCGAGGTTATCAATGCTGCGATGACCGGCATTGATTCAGACGTGGTTGTGCCTATTGCGCGCGACTGCGCTCGCGCGGGAGGCGACGTATGGGTGATCTACATGGGGAACAACGAGGTCGTGGGCCCGTTTGGCGCGGGCACGGTGTTCGGCCCGCAAGCCCCGCCCTGGCCACTTATCCGCGCCAGCCTGGCCGTCAAAGCCACGCGCACGGGCCAGCTCCTTGACTCGCTGCGCGAAGCCCTCCAGAAGCCGCCCCCCGGGAAAAGCGAATGGGGTGGCATGATGATGTTTCTCAACCAGCAGGTGCGGGCCGGCGATCCGCGTATGGCCAACGTTTACCACACCTTCGAACGCAATCTCGCCGACATCATCCGCGCCGGCCAGGACAGCGGCGCGCGCGTGGTCCTCAGCACCGTGGCGGTCAACCTCAGAGACTGCGCCCCTTTCGCCTCGCTGCACCGAGAGGATTTAACCGAGACGCAACAGGCGAAGTGGGAGAACCTCTTCCGGGCGGGTGTGGCGGTGCAGCAGGCGGCCCAATGGGAAGCGGCGGAGGTTCAATTCCGTGCCGCGGCGCAGATTGACGACACGTTCGCGGAACTCCGCTTCCGCCTCGGACAGTGTGCGTTGGCGCGCGGGCAGGTCGCCGAAGCGCGAAACCAACTCGCCTCCGCGCGCGATTGGGATACCCTCCGCTTCCGCTGCGACAGTCGGCTCAACGCTTTGATCCGCGGGGCCGCAGCCAATCCCTATAGGGAAGGGATTCTGCTTGCTGATTCGGAACGCGAACTCGCTGCGGCTAGCACAGATGGCATACCGGGAGCGGACGCATTCTACGAACACGTCCATCTCACGTTCGCAGGCAACTATATTGTGGCTCGCGCCATCGCAGAGAAAGTCGAAGCGCTGCTGCCGCCGGATCGGGCGGCTTCACTCCGGCCTTGGCCGGAAAAGGCCGAATGTGCGCGCCGTTTGGCCTGGACCGACCGAGCGCGGCAGTTGGCGTTGTCCGAAATCCTCGGGCGGCTGACGGATCCGCCCTTCACGCTGCAGAGCAATCATGGCGAGCAACTGCGGCGGCTGACGCAAATGGCCCGGACGCTCCCGCCGACCGATTCGCCCGAAGCGCTGCGAGAAGCCCGGAGCGTGTGCGAGGCAGCCGTCCAAGCCTGGCCGGAGGATGCCCTGATTTATCAACAACTGGCCGAACTGACGCAGGCCGAGCAGGATTGGGCCGGCGCGGCGGCGTGCGCGACACGTTCGCTGGCCTTGCTGCCGAGCAACCAGGAATGCTGGCTGCTCCTGGGCCTGGCGCTGGCACAAGAGCGGAAGTACGAGGAGGCCAAGGACGCCTTCCGGCGGGTGTGCGAGCTGGACCCGCAGGATGTATGGGGGCGGCAGAATCTAGCCATTTGCCTGGGCAAACTCGGGCGCCGCGACGAGGCGGCCAGCCAGTTTAAGCGCGCCCTGGCGCTCAAGCCGCGGTTCGGACTGGCGTGGCTCGGCCTCGGCCAGTTGTACGAAGAGATGGGCCGCTCGGGCGAAGCTGCGGAGTGTTACCGCAAAGCGCTGGCAAACCCAATCCACCGGGCAAGCGAGCTGACGACGCTCGCCCGGTTCTGCCAGAGCCGCGGGTGGTTCGAGGCCGCCGGCACCAACTACGCCGAGGCCATTGAACTGAGCCCTTCAGACGCAGGCTTGCGCGTCGAGGCCGGCTGCGCGCTGGCGGCGCTGGGCCACCACGAGGAGGCGGCTCGCCGTTTCGCCGAGGCCATCCAACTCTCACCCGGTTCCGGGCAGGCGCATTTCCTTTGCGGCCTGCAATGGGGCAAGCTCGCCAAGCCCGGCGAGGCCGCGCGAGAGTTTCGCGAGGCCGCGCGGCTCATGCCCGGTTTGACGGAGGCCCACCTGAACCTGGGAATCGCCCTCTACCAGCAGGAGGAACTCGAGGAAGCTCTCAAAGAGTTCAATACCGCGCTGCGGCTCAACCCCACCAACGCGCTCGCCTTGAAATACGTCCAGGCTTTGCACAGCCGGGCATCCCGAAGATGAATTGCGGGGCTGGGCTCAGGGAGGGTGACGGGTTATTGCGGGCACCGCGCCTTGGGCAGGATTAGGGCCAGATCGTAAACCCTTCATTTCGATGTTGACCTGCTGCCCGTGCCGGGCGTAAATGACAGGAGGTTATGTGACCGTACCACTGGAAAAGCAGATTGCAATAATAACTACTTACCTATATGCAACAACAAATCCTGATTCAAACAAAGCGGGGACTGGTTGCAGTCCTTTGTTTCAGCGCCGCCTGGTGCCTCTCGGCCCAGACGTTAACCCACAGATACAGTTTCAAAGACACAGCCGGCAGTTCGACCTTCGACGATTCGGTCGGCGGGGCGGACGGCAGCCTGAATAATACCACAGCCTCCAACCCCAACTCCGCCTCACTGGATGGGACGGAACTCGCGTTGGATGGCACCGGCGGTTACGCCAATTTACCGGGCGGGATTATCAGCAGCTACACGCAGCTCACCGTCGAATTCTGGGCCGACTTCAGCGCGAGCAATCCGTTGTGGACGCGCGTGTTTTCGTTCGGCGACCAAAATGGCGGCGGTAACAAGAATTCCGGCGTTGATTTCTGCCCCTATGCCGGCGGCAACTATCAGAATCTAGACATGCTGAGCACGAACGGTGCAGATGCTTACGCCAACAGCAATCCCGGCCTTGACGGCCTCACGAGCAGTCATGTCACCGTCGTGGCGGATCCCCTGAGTAACAGTTTGTACTACTACAACGGTGTTACCGTCGTCTCGGTTGAGCATAACACCGTCCCTTCGCTTTTGGCGATTAACGATACGTACAACCTGATCGGACGGTCGCTTTATGATGCCGATCCCACCCTGAACGGGAATATTCACGAATTCCGCATCTACACCGGCGTTCTTTCAGCTTCCTCGGTTGCCCTAAATGATGCGGCCGGGCCGGGCCAGTATCTTACCAACCCCGGCACTATCACAGCCCTGCATTTCAGCAGCCCGGTCAACCCGATTACCGTCAACCAATCAGTCCAACAGACCGTCACGGGGGACTTCACCACGGTTTCCAATCTTAACCTGGTCCTCTACGGCGGGGTGACGTATGCTTCAGGCAATCCTAGTGTCCTGACCATCAGCGGCAGCGGCGTGGTCAAGGGGGTGGCCGTGGGAACCACTACCGTCGTGGCCACCTACGGGGCAGCCTCCGTGACAAACTCCCTGACCGTGGTCAGTCTCCCGACGACGCTGGCGCATCGGTACAGCTTCACCAGCGACGCCAGTGATTCCATTGGCGGCGCGAACGGGACATTCGTGGGCACTGCTAGCGTGTCCGGCGGCCAGCTCGTATTGGATGGCGGAGGCTATGTGAGCCTGCCCGGAAATGTGATTAACATCCCGACCTACGCGGCGGTTACGTTTGAAGCGTGGGCGACCATTGGCAATACCCCGCAATGGTCTCATTTGTTCGAGTTCGGCAACATCACAGTCAATAACATCTACTGCGCTCCTAGAGCCGATGCCGGCGGGTTCCACGAGTTTGGCCTCAGCGAAGGCGGAGGAGTAACGGGGGGCCAAACCCTGTCCTGGGCCCATGGCTGGAACAATGTCACGCTGCACATTACGGGGGTAGTGGATCCGACGACCTCAACTATGGCGGTCTATACCAACGGCGTTCTTATGGTAGGTTCATATACGGCTGGCGCCCCACTGACCCTCATCGGGACCAACAATGCCACCCTGGGCCAATCCAGCTATGGCGACCCTGATGCGATTCTCTCGATTGATGAGTTCCGCATCTATCATGGCGCTTTGAGTCCCGCGCAGGTGGCCATGTCGGACTTGAGCGGCCCTAACTCAACGAACTTCGATCCAGGCGCGCTTTCATCCATTAAGGTAGTGGCGACCAGTTACCCGGCGTATAGCCAACTCCTGGCGCCGGTGATCCTGGCTAATTATGCCAACCTGAGCAGCTTCAACTTGCTGCCCAATGTGTACGCCCAGGCCAATGGCCTGGCGGTCACCTCCAGCGATCCAACGATCCTCAGCGTCAACGCGCAAAATCTGCTGACCACGTATCGCCCGGGCACCGTGACGCTGTCGGCGACGTATCTCGGCAAGACCTCGAGCGCGACGGTCGAGGTGCAGAATCAGGCCGTGCTCGCCCATCGCTACAGCTTTGACAGCGACGCCAGCGACTCCGTCGGCGGCGCCAATGGCACCTTGGTCGGAACGGCCAATGTGTCCGGCGGCCAGGTGCAATTGGATGGGGGCAGCAGCGACTATGTCAGCCTGCCGGGCGGATTGCTGGGCACCTATCAATCTGCCACGATGGACATCTGGGCAACCATCAGCGGCTCCCAGGGATTCTGGTCCCGTTTGTTTGAATTTGCCGATGTCGGCCCGGCCACCGCCAACGAAGTTTATTTCGCCCCGTTGTGGGGCGGTGGCGGAGATTTCATGAACGATGGTGTGCCGTTCGGTGGCGGCAACGAGGGCACCGCCGTGCCGCTGATCGGCCAGACTGTCCATCTGACCTGCCTCTTGGGCGGCGGCTCGTTGGATCTCTATACAAATGGCGTCCACTACCTCTCCACCGGCGTGAGCGCGCCCGCCAGTCAGGCCGGCACCGTGGGCAGTTGGATTGGTTATTCGCCCTACGGCGATCCTGGCATCACTGGTTCGGTGGACGAGTACCGTATCTACAATGGGCGGCTGGCGGCCGATGAAATCCTGGCGTCCGATGTTCTGGGTCCGAACGCGCTGCTGACCACCAGTGTCTCCGTTAAGGCATCTGTGAGCGGCGGCAACGTCGTGCTGAGCTGGCCAGTGGCCGCTGCCGGTTTCTCTGTCCAGGCCAAGCCCAGTGTTGTCGGCGGGAATTGGGTGACGTTGACCAACGCGCCCACGCTGGTGGGCAACACCAGTTGGCAGGTCACCGTTCCTGCCACAGGCGGACCACAATTCCTACGATTGTGGCGCTAAGCCCCGGTTTCAGCCCCGCAGCCGGAAAGCAAACCGGCTGCGGGGTGCTATATTCTGCTTGAGCAGATTATGCGTGCAATAGCTTGGAGATGGACTAAGGGCAGAACGTCCGGGGTCCGGCCCTTGCGTGCAAATGCCTTCACCCTGATTGAATTGCTGGTGGTCATCGCGATCATCGCCATACTGGCGGCCCTGCTGTTGCCCGTGCTGGCCAAGGCAAAAGAGAAAGCCAAGCTCACGCAATGCAAAAACAACGAGCACCAGTTGAGCCTCGCGACGCTCATGTACGCGGGCGACAACCAGGACAAGCTGCCGGACTGCCAGAAATTGGGGCTGTGGGTTTGGGACATGTCGGCCTATGCCATTACCAACCTTCAGCAGAACGCCGTGCGGCAGGATATCTTTTACTGCCCGAACGAGCTGTATCTGTATAACAGCGCTACCCCCAATGCCTGGCAGGCCTTCACCGGGAGCTCGACCCCGCCTTACCCTTACATTGTGACCGGCTATATCTGGCTGTTTCCAAACTCGCGGGCGGACGCTGCCATCCCCGATTTCAGCGTAGTGGCCAAGACCACCACGCCGAGACCGAGCTTCAATGTTTCAAACACCGAGATTATCACGGATGCGACCATCTTTCTGAACGGACTGGCAGGGCGCCGCTACACGGATATATCCGCCGCGGGTGGAACCACCGTCCGCACCGCGCACTTGAACGGAGCCATCCCCTCCGGGGGGAACATTACCTTCCTTGACGGACACATCGAGTGGAGGAAATTTCAACAGATGACTAACGTGGTTAACCCGTCCGGCGGCGATCCGGGATTCATGTTTTGAGCAGCGTATCCGCGGAGCACATCGCGCGCGAGTTCTCCGCGGGCCTCACCTGGGCGCGGGAGAATCTACTCCTGGGCTTAGCCTGTGCGCTGGCCGGTTTGAGCCCGGCACTAGCTCAAACTCCACCCTTGCGAGGTTATCTGGCTGCTCATGACCCTTCCACCATCACGCAGTGCAAGGACCGCTACTACATTTTTTGGACGGGCCAGGGGATTCTATCCAAATCCTCAGCCGACAAGGTATTCTGGACTCCGGGGCCGCCGGTGTTCACCAATCCCCCCGCCTGGACGACCAATGCTGTGCCCGGCTTCACGGGCCTGTTCTGGGCGCCCGACCTCCTGTATTTCAACAACAGCTACCATTTGTATTACGCCGTCTCGACCTGGGGCAGCCAGGTGTCGGCCATTGGACTGGTTACCAGTCCCACCCTTGACCCGTCGGACCCAAGTTACAACTGGACCGACGAGGGGCCGGTGATCACTTCCACCAACGGCTCCCCCTACAACACGATTGACCCGAGCTTCACGTGGGACAATTCGGGCGGTTTATGGATGGCCTTCGGTTCGTACTGGAACGGGATTTACCTGGTGCAGCTCAACTCTAACAGCGGGCTGCGGATAACCCCCCATTCACCGACTTACCAACTCGCCTATAACAGCTCCATAGAAGCTTCATACCTATGGCGGCGCGGCGGCTCTTACTACCTGTTCGCGAATTGGGGCTCCTGCTGCTCCGGCGTGAACAGCACCTACAACATTCGCGTAGGCCGTAGCACGAACGTCACCGGCCCATACCTGGATCAGAATGGAGTCAGCATGGCTAACAACGGTGGCACGATCTTCCTGCAAGGCAGCGGGAAGTTCACCGGCCCGGGACATGTGGGCATCCTGTCCCAGGGAGGAAGTCAATGGTTAACGCACCACTATTACGATGCCAATTCGTGGGCGTCGCAATATGACGCCTACGGTTCGCCGGACTTCTCCTTCGTGCCTTTGTCGTGGACTGCTGACGACTGGCCCGTGTTCATCAATAACTGGTCGGCGCTGTATAACTTCCAGGCCGATGCGAGCGACGACAACGGACAGTATTCCGGGCTGTCGCAGAACGGCGCTTCCATCGTGTCGGACCCGACCTATGGCCACATCTTGAACCTGAACGGCACCAATCAATATGTCTGGCTTCCCCCCGGAGTCGGCTACGCGAAGACCTTCGTGGCGGTGGTGAACTGGCGGGGAGGCGGGGCTTGGCAGCGCGTTTTCGACTTCGGATATGACACAACGAAGACGGTGATGATGACCGCTGCTTCCGATGCGAACGTCCTGCGCTGCGACATCAACCCCGGGGGCAACCTTCAAACGATCCAATGGACGCAACCGCTCCCGACGAATGCCTGGACCCATGTGGCGCTCACGTTGGACGGCTCGCAGGGCATTCTTTACGTGAACGGAGCACCCGTGGTCACCAACACCAGCATGGACCTTCTGCCTTTGAACGTGGCGCCGCAGACGAATCACCTCGGGCGGAGCAAGTTTGTCGCTGACCCCTACTTCAATGGACAATACGCCTGCTTCCGCGCCTACGCACGAGCGCTCTCGCCGGCGGAGATTGTGGCCCCAATTCCAACCATCGCGCAGCCTGTGGACGGCTCGTCCTATTGGCCCGGCAGCAGCATCGGTTTCAGCGGTTGGGCCACGGACTTCGCCAGCCGTCCTCTGGATGCGAACAACCTTACGTGGCAGGTAAACTACATCCAGGACGGCCACACCAACATTGTCTTCGGCCCGGTGACGGGGGTGGCGGCCGGAGCGTTTGCCCTTCCCACCAACGCGACGGGCGGCGGCAGCTACACCGTGGTACTCACCGCGATGGACAGCTCGAACCACCAGAGTTCGGCCTCCGCGACGCTGCTGCCGGCGAACCCTCCCGCCGACTGGGCATCCTATTATCCTTTGAATTCCGACGCCAACGATGCCAACGGGCATTACAATGGCACACTCGTGGGCGGCGCCTCCTTTGTCACCGATCTGACCCGCGGCAGCGTGCTCAACCTCAGCGGCACGAACCAGTACGTCAGCTTCCCGGCCGGGCTTGCCGGAATGCAAACGTTCATGGCGTGGGTGAAATGGAATGGCGGTGCGGCGTGGCAGCGCATTTATGACTTTGGCAACGATACGAACCACTACACGGTGCTCACGCCGTTGGCCTCCAGCGGCAAGCTTCGCTTTAACATCAGCATTGACAGCATCCCGGGCGAGCAAATCGTGGATGCGCCGTCGCCGTTTCCCGCTAGCCTATGGACGCATGTGGCCGTGGTGATAAACGGCACGAGCGTTGTGCTTTATACCAACGGCGTGCCAGTAGCCACCAATCTCTACGCCAACTTGGTCCCCGCCAACCTCAATGCGACGAACATTTACTTCGGCAAGAGCCAATGGCCCGCCGATCCCTATTTCAGTGGCAGGCTTAGCTCCGTGCGGATTTTCTCCCGCCCGCTGGCACCCAACGAGATCGTGGCACCGCAGATCAGCATCTTGCAGCCGGCGCAGGGCGCCATCTATCATCCGGGCGACACGGTGGCGTTTGCCGGGACGGCAAATGATTTCTACGATGCGCCCATCGCGGCGACCGGCCTGACTTGGACTGTGAGCTTCATCAATGGGGGCATTACGAACGATGTCCTGGGGCCGCTGAACGGCGTTGCCAGCCGGTCGTTCAGCATCCCATCCAGCGGCGCGGCAGCCACGAACGGCTTCTATCAGGTTCTCCTCTCCGCGACTGACGCCTCCAGCCGCTCGGCGACCAACGCCGTCAGCATTTATCCCGCAGCCGCGGCGGCGCCCGCCAGTTGGGCTTCGTATTACCCGTTTACCAGCAGCGCTCAGGATGCCAGCAACCTCTACGATGGCACCCTCAAGAACGGCGCCTCGATCGTGAACGATCCGGCTCGGGGCAATGTACTCAACCTGCTCCCCCTTGCGTCTCAGTATGTCAACCTGCCTCCGGGGGCCGGCTCGGCCCAGACCGTGTCCGGCTGGGTAAAGTGGAGCGGGGGTAACTCCTGGCAGCGGATCTTTGATTTCGGCCAGAGCGAGAACCAGTTCTTTTATCTGACCACTTCCGACGCCTCGCAGTTGCTTCAGTGCGCCATTACGCCCGACCTGGCGGTTTACAATCAGGTCATCGAGGCCCCCATCCCAATGCCAAGCAACCAGTGGTCGTATGTGGCCGTGGTGATGGACGGCAGGCAAGGAACCCTCTACCTCAATGGAAGCGCGGTCGCCGTGAACAACAGCGTGAATCTCCTGCCGTCCGACATCGCTCCCACGAACTGTAACTTTGGCAAGAGCCAGTACCCCACCGACCCGTACTTCAATGGCCGGCTCAGTGCCATGCGCCTGAATTCTTCCGCCCTTTCTCTTGCAGAGATTATCGCGCCCACGCCCGTCATCACTCAGCCCACCAACGGATCGCTATTTGCCGGCGGGCAGGCGTTGAGCTTCGCCGGCGCCGCGACGGACTATTCCGGCACACCGCTGTCTGCCGGCGCGTTTACCTGGTCGGGTGAGTTCTACTCCAACGGACTGCCTTCGGTTGCTTTTGGCCCGTGGTCAGGAATTACCAACGGCGTGTACGTCGTGCCTTCCAATGGCACGCTGGTGACAAATCTCTTCTATCGGCTCCACCTGACGGTGACCGACACCAACGGCTATGAGCAGAGCATCTCTCAGGACATTGGACCGCAAACGAGCCAGTTGACCTTCGGGACCGTGCCCCCGGGCCTGCAGGTCGCCCTGGACGGCCAGCCATTGACGACCCCAACGACCGTCGCAGCGGTGGTTGGCATGAACCCGCTTCTGGCAGCACCATCACCGCAAATGCAGGCGGGCAGCAACTATCAATTTGTTGTCTGGTCCGACGGCGGCGCGGTCTCCCATAGCATCATTGTCCCACCCACTAATGCCGCCTTCACCGCCAGCTTCGTGCAACCCGAGATAGGCTTGGGCGCGAACGCCGGCGGCATTGACCTGAGCTGGCCTACTTGGGCAGCAGCAATGAAGCTGTACGCCTCGACGAACCTGGCGCCGCCGACTTTCTGGTCAGCCGTTACCGGCGCGCCGACCGCCTCCAATGGATTGTTTCACCTTGAGGTGCCGGCTACCAACGGCAGTCGTTTTTACCGTCTGCAGTTGCCGTGAAGCGGCTACGGGGGCGGCGGCATGAGGCCGGTGCTGTCCGCGGAGGTGCGTTGGCGCATCCAGAGCCAGTCATTGTGGTCCGCCGTGCTGACCACCGGTGAGCGGTTCCCCTTTTTGGGACTTTTGCTGAGCCAGGTGTGGGACTCGGAATGACCGTCGGCAAAGGCGAACCCGCAACCGCCGCTGTGATATGTGCCGGGGGCATCAATCCACACGGGTTGCTCCATGCCGAACGCAAAGGCGGCGTCGTTGAGGCCGTGCTCGTCTTCATCCACCAGGACCCAGAGCATGGCCGGTCCGGGAACGTCAATAGCGGAAAGCTTGCCGTAGGTGTACCAGGGCGAGTTGCGGCGGTGCGTTTCCTGGCTGTTCAGCCACGGGCCGTTGACCGAGAGAGTCGGAGCGCCATCGTGTGAGTTGCGGCCGTAGCGCCGGGCGTCAAACGCAGGGCAGATTGTCCCGACGGCCTGGCTCATGGAGAAGGTCCTGGCCGCCGGAACGACTCGGCCAAGGAGTGCAGGATCCGAGCCCTGGTAATAGCCCGTGCGCCGGTCCCCCGGGCAGTGAAACACGGACGTGTTACCGGCCAGGTAAGAAGTCAGCAAGCTGCGGTTGGGGTCCTTGAGAATGTCCGGATTGAACTCGTCGGCCTCCCCATCCCCCGCCTGGCCGCCCACCCAGTTATGGCCGGCGACCTTATTGCCGTCATCGGGGTTGGGAGGGAAGAAGTCTTTGTTGTCGCTCGTGTAAAGGGTCATGGCGGTCATCATTTGTTTGCCGTTGTTCAGGCAATAGACTCCCTGCGCCTTTTGTTTCCCCCGCGCCAGGACGGGCAGCAGCAGCGAGGCCAGAATGCCGATGATGGCAATGACGACCAGCAACTCGATCAAGGTGAAGGCGGCGACCGGCATCCGGACCGGAATGGGTTTGGGCGCGGAGACGGTCCGGCTGCGGAACCAGGCCCGGATGATCGCGGTGCACGCGCCGGCGAGCACCCCAAGCACCCCCGCGACGATGGTTCCCGCAAGGACCACAATCAGGCGCAGGTCGGGATTGAGGCGCCTGGCGGGAGAAGTTGCCTTGGAGACGATCTCGGCGGCTGGACTGGCATCGCGCTGGTCGCAATAGGCCTGCGCGACGGCGTTGGCGATCCTGATCGTGGCCGGGCCGTTGTTGTCATAGCAGGTAAGCAGGATTTCGGCGCTCTTGTTCAGCGGCTGCACGTTCAGGTGTTGCCTCAGCAAGCCCGGAGTTACCGAAGCCCCTGGCCAGCGGCGGCGGTCCAGCTTGCGCTTCCATTGGGAGTCCAAATCCAGGATTCTGGCCACCGGGCCCAGGACTATGTCCGACCGGAGGACCTTGACTTGCTCCTGCAGGACTTTGGGGGCGGCGCCCTCGAGCTTGACTCGCACCGTGCTGGAGTACCACGTCTGGGCATTGACCCACGCGGCGAACACCACGCTGGCGCAGAAGCCAAGCAGGACCACGCACCCTAACGCAATGGCAAAGGCTTTCCAGGGGGCTCGGTCGGTGCGAAGGGTCGTGAGCACTTGATCAACCATGGACGGCTCTGGCGCGCGCGGCCTGGGGGCGTAATGGGGCAGCACCGGCATGCTGGGTTTTCGCCTCAGCAGCAACAGCAGGCCTAGGCCGCAGGGAGCGAGGCAAAACGCCGACACAAAGATCAACAGGATCGCCGGGCCACCCAAGGCCGCCAGGCTCCGATCTTCCCCTTCGACAAGGGTCTCCGGCTTGATTCCGTGCTCAGCCAGCAGCGCCAGGGTCCGCTCGTCGCACGGCGCATCGAAGCGCATGTGGTGGCGGCCCGGCAGGGTGATCCACAGCCTCTTGGACCCGTTCCCTTGCTGGTAGATGCGGAACCCGGCGCCTTTGGACTCTTTGACGATCCGTTCGACCGTAGTGGTGGGGATCTGCTGCACCCTCCAGTTGCTGTCGGAGAAGAGGCCGTAAAGGCACAGAGCGAGCAGGAGCGTGGGGGTCGTTGTGGCGACCGCCACCCATCTCAGCAATCGCTTCCGGGAGTCCTTCTCGGGCTCCGTGGGGTCAATCTCGTGATGCGCAACGTCCCGCCACCATCTCCAGACCCATACGACCAGGGCGATGAGCCCCACCGGATAGGTCATTCCCATCCACCAGGCCAGCCCCGTCCAGAACCCGGGGTGATGGCCAGGCTTTGGGCCGATCAAGGCGCCCAGCAGGGCGGGGGCTACAAATACCATGAAGCCGATGGCCAGAGTCGCCCAGAATTGGCGGAGGTGCTCCCGTTGCGAAGTGGAAAGCACTGCGACGCGGCTCATCACATAGCCGATGCCGGCACTCAGGGCTCCAAGGAACCCGAGCACGCAAAACAAAACGTACATAGGTGTCATGGCATCCTACAGTTATACTTTAAGCAACTTCGACCTAAGGTTACAAACATTCTCGCCCGGGGCGCATTCGCTAGAAAGTAGCGCGAGCCTCCGGCTTGCGATTGTCCCGGCGAGCCTCTGGCTTGCCGCACCGAGCGGCAACTGCGAGCCCGCGCCAACCCGGAGGATTGGCCCGACAAAGGCAAGCCGCCGGTTTGGCCTACTATAAAGGGCTGGTGCTGCACAACTATACCCACTTTGACAGGGCCAACGCGCCGGCGTGCCGTTTCGTCATCAGGATCTCGGGCTGTTTCATTGTTCCATAGCCCCATACGGGTCCCGCGGCGAAACCTTGCAGACGAAGGGGGCCAGTTCCTCGTCCACTCCTGCTTTGTGCTACCAACCGCGAAAGGGTTCAAGGGATTGCGGACCACGCCCGGTACGGCAGGCTATCTGACGGGTGGCCAGAACAGCGCCATTGAAATTGCAATACACCGCCAAAGGCCTGTGGCTGCCCCTGAGCCACGAAGGAACCAGTTCCGCATACTGAAAGAGAATGAAGAAGGAAGAATGAATAAATGCGTATGGCTCTGGCTTTGTACTTCATCATTCTTCATTCATCCTTCTGCCTTCGAGCGCAGGCGCAATACTCGGTTGACTGGTATAAGGTGTCCGGCGGCGGGGGAACGAGCACCGATGGCCAGTATTCCGTCAGCGGCACCATCGGCCAGCCGGATGCGGGCGCGGCGATGAGCGGCGGCAATTACTCGGTCACAGGCGGCTTTTGGAGCCTGATTTCCGTGGTGCAGACGCCCGGTGCGCCGGCGTTGAGCATCACCCATTCGGGCACCAGCGCCATTGTTTCGTGGCCCTACCCGTCCAGCGACTGGACCTTACAGCAGAACCCCAGCGTGGCCAACGCCACCGGATGGCTGACCTCAGCTTTCACCATCAGCACGAACGCCTCGATCAACAGCATCACTATTACTGCGCCGGCGGGGAGCCTGTTCTTCCGATTGGCGAAATGATCTGAGCGCTCAAGGCACCGTCAACCGGTAGAACTGCGCGGCAGCGGTGCTGGCGTTGGTAAAGCTGAAGTTGGTCTGGCCGGCTGAAACCTTTCCCAAGGTCGCCCATGTCCCGGGAAGGCTGGTGGTGCTTTGAACCGCGTAAGTCACGTTGGTCAAGCCCGTCCAGTCGAGGATATGGGAAGAGTTGGCTGTGGTGATCGTCAGGACCGGGCGTGGCACTGCAAAGACCGTCCACTCAAGGCGCACAACGGAGTAGCCCGGTAGCGTGACGGGGTTGCTGGTGGTCTGAGTTAGAATCTGCACCGTGCTATTGGGCGGCGGCGCGTTGGTCGCACTGGGATCGCTGCCGGCCACGTAGGTCTCCAGGAGTTGGTTCGTCAGCGTCACCGTGTCCTGGACGATCTGCACCGGCACGGCATTCGAGCTTTTGTTGGTCAGCAGCACATAGCGTTTGCCGTTGCCGCCCTGGTAAGCCTGGGCATAAACCGCGGGGATAGTGGCAACCCCGTTGGTGTCTATTGGCACGGTTGGGCCGTTCGTCCCGACGGTCGTGGCATAGACTGCCGTGGAGCGGGTCAGGGCCCAATCCGCCACCGATGAGCCGCACACCTGGGCGCTGAGGTAAAAGCCGAACGGCAAGCCGGCGGTGTTGGTGGTCCGGCCCTGGTTGTACGCGGTTGTGACTGCGTTGTAGAAGTTATTGGTGACCGAGATGCCCGCATCGTCGAGCAACTGGTATGGGCCGACGTAGCTCATTTGCGGGATGGTGGAGAGGCGCATGAGGTACTCGGCGGAATAAATGCCGCCATAGAGCGTGGTGGTGGGCGGGTTCTGGGCGCCAGTGCCGTTGCCATTGGCGGGGGCGAACTCGGTGATGAGGTACGTCACGTTGGAATTGTTCATCGGCATCAGGTAATCGAGCACGCGCGTGGTGGTGTTGCTGGCCAGTTGCCAGTTGTCCAGGGCCATCAGGTCGGGGAATGAGGCGCCGGCGATTTGCGGGTAGTGATGATAGACCACGGCGTCCCAGTATTTGTCGGTGTAGTTGGACAAGCCCATGTCCCAATTGGGCTCCACGAACCCGGCGTCGCTGAAGTAAATGGCCACGACGGCATTGGAGTCAGCGGCCTTGATGGCATCGTGGTAAGGCCGCATCTTGGCGACGTAGTCCGCCGAATCGCTGAAGAAGTAGTTGTGGCCGAAGACGTAGGGTTCGTTGCACAGCTCCCAGGCGGCGACCGGGAAGTGGTTCGTCAGGGCGTAGGCGGCGAACGCGCCTGCGGAGTTGGTCGTGTCCGTGAAGCCGTTGACGCAGACCACGATTTTCGCGCCGCCCACGTTGGCGCACATGGCCGCGAAGTCGCTCAACAGTGCGCCGCCCTTCCCGGTTAGCGGCTTCACGGTATCGTCCAAAAGGGTCTGCTCGGCGGCTGGGAACTCGCTGATCCAGTCGGTGATGGTCAACCCATTGGTCCATTCAAAAGCGTCCTCAATCGCCCCGGCCGGGTAGCGGAGCCAGCCGGGCGAGAGGGTAGCGGTGATTTGCTGGAAGTTGGTGTCGTAGTACTCCACGGCGTCGGCCAGCATGGCGGTGCAGAAGCCGGCAAAGCCTGGGTTGAGCGGTGTGGCGTTCGTCGTGGTAAAGGAAACATTGACAGCGCCAGCCGCCTGGGACGTGGCTGGGGTAACGGCGAGAAGACCAATTATTCCTGCCAGCCGCACAGCAGCGAGCAAATGCAAAACCCCACGGATTTGCTCCCGTGACGGGATGCTCCGTTTCACTGCGCGCCTGTCCGTTCAGCCCGTCGTGCTGTAGCCAGCATAGGCTACATTTAATGAATACTGGTCGCCCGTGTCAATGCTGCTCGGCCTCCCCGACGTCGCCACGCCGCCAGAGGCCGTTCCTGGCCGCCGGGGACCTACCGCCCAGAGAAGCTGCGAATTGCCTTGGAGCCTCAGAACTCCAGCTTCTCTCCCTTGGGAGTCAGGCTAAACAGATACTCCACAAGATCGTTAAGTTCGCCCTGGGCAATCTTGCCGCGCCAGGGGGGCATGTAGAGCGGTGCCGGAGGTTTCTTGGGATCCATCAGGGGAATCTCGTGCTGGCCATCGAGGATGCGCTTCTTCAACTCGTCCTTCGTATAGCCTTCGGAGACATACAGGAGTCCAGGCACTTGCTGAGCGGTCTTGGCGTTGGGATTGGGGACGCCGCCCTTGGCTTCGGCGCCATGACAGCCGGCACAACCATACTTCTTATAGACGGCCCGGCCACGCTCGACCGGGTTGATCGTGCTGGGCAGCTTCAGGAACCCAATCACGTTGGTGTCGGTGAGCGAGAGCAGGAACTCGGTCAGCGCGCGGGTCTCCTGTTCCGTGAAGTTGAACTGTGGCATCAGCGAGCCCGGCGAGAGGGCCTGCGGATTCTGAAAATGCGCGGCGATCCACTTGGGGTCATGGCGCTGGCCAACCTGGTCCAGCGCCGGGCCCATGTTGCCGCCTTTGCCGCCGACGCTGTGGCAGCCAAAGCACCCTTTCTCTTCGAACAACCTGCGGCCCGCTGCCGGTCCGGGGATGGTCTTCATGGACACGTAATAAGCGCTCAAGGGCTCGCCCGTGAAACTCAGCACGTAGAGGGTGAGGTCATCGAGGTCGGCGTCACTGGCCTTGATGGGCGGCATCGCCGAACCCGGCGTGACGGCGGCAGGGTTCTTGAAGTGCTTGAGCAACCATTCGGGACTGCGGCGAGCCCCCACGTTGTCCAACTCCGGCCCGATCACCCCCCCGATGCCGTGGAGCTTGTGGCAGCCAATGCATCCAGCGCTCACAAACACCTCATGACCATGGGCGAGCTTCGGCGCGTCCGGCACGTCGGTGGGAAGGTGGCATTTGCCGCAGGCGGATTGGATATACTTCATCTCCAGCATAGGCCGGTCCCAGAACTCGACGTGGCCGTGGGCGGCCTCGCGCGTCGTGGCCAGCCCCTGCCCCTGGTGGCAGATGGTGCAGCCGAATTTGTCGAACGGATGCCGGTCGTGGTTTGGGTGATAGGCCAGCGGCAGTCGAAACCCGCCATAGCTGGGGTCTTCCACCGTGAGGTGGCAGCTCGTGCAGCGGTCCACGCGGTTCAGCTCGGACAGGGCGATCTGCCGGACCTCGACCTGGAGCCGCTCGGCGTCGGCGCGCTGGATGGGAGTGGCAGCCCGGGCCAACTCGTCTTTGATGTATTCACGCTGCCAGGTCTTCCACTCGCGGAACTGGTCTTTGTAATAAGCCGCGACGACCAGCCCGCTGACCAGCAAGCCGAGCACCGTGAACCAGGGATAGAACTTGCGCAGGGAGTTGTCCATGATTCACGTCAGGATGCTTCGCGAGCGGGTGGTAGGGACGCCTCGCCGAGGCGTCCGGCTTCGGGCCAAGGCGGACGCCTCGGCGAGGCGTCCCTACCAGGGACTCGCCCGCTTGTATGTTCCTCGACGTGGATGGGCTTCCACGGCCACTGAAACGACCAGTTCGGACCGCGGAACGCCGTGCCGATAACCGTCAGGACGACGGCGATGCTCAGGCAGACCGAGAAGACCGTGAGGGCTACCTTCCTTTCGCCCGAGAACCAGACTCCGACGCCCTTGCGTTTGCGGTCCACGTACGGCAGCGCCACCAGCGCGGTGACCAGCAGCGCCGGCACGACAACGCCGCCCCAAAAGGCGGAGTAGCTCACCAGTTCCTGCAGCCCGAGGAAATACCACGGCGCCTTGGCCGGATTCGGCGGATGCACCGGGTTCGCGATTTCCTCCAGCGGCGCGTTCCAGAAGATCGCGAGCACCAGCAGGACTGCGAGCGTCACCATGAACAGGAGAATCTCGCGGAAGACCAGGTGCGGCCAGGTGAACACGTCATCGTCGGGGTTGATGCCGACGGCGGGCGTGGTGCCGCGGGCCAGCTCCATCAGGCCATAGGTCTTGGTCAGCGGGAGTTGTGCCGGCGCCAGTTCTTCCTGCGTGGTTTGCGGCTCATCGGGGCGTGCCAGCCCGCCGTCCTTGCGCACCCGCCACACGTGAACGGCGATCAGCACGATGGCCGCCAGCGGCAACAGGATGACGTGCAGCACATAGAAACGGATCAACGCCGATTCGCCCACCACATTGCCACCCAGAAACATGAACTTGAGCTTCTGGCCGACGAGCGGCGCGTAGCCCGCGATGCTGGTGCCGACCGTGATGGCCCAAAAAGCGAGTTGGTCCCAGGGGAGCAGATAGCCAGTAAACGACAGTGCCAGCGTCAGCAGAAACAGCACGACGCCCAGGACCCAGTTGAACTCGCGCGGCTGTTTGTAGGCGCCGGTATAGAAGACGCGGCACATGTGCAACACGACAAACAGCACCATCAGGTGGGCCGCCCAGCGGTGCAGGTTGCGCAATACCTGGCCGGCGGTCACCACGAACTCCAGGTCCTTCATGTTCTGGTAGGCGTAGTCCGTGGCCGGCACGTAATAGAACATCAG
>Ga0181532_10001708_pt1 | contig 21020 bp, 13 predicted proteins | sample PEATcosm2014_Bin_33_FD_119768 | JGI IMG/M metagenome (GOLD analysis project Ga0181532, IMG submission 119768) | Peatland microbial communities from MTU Mesocosm Facility, Houghton, MI, USA - PEATcosm2014_Bin11_30_metaG | ecosystem: Environmental > Terrestrial > Soil > Wetlands > Peat | place... | reverse complement strand
TGATCAAAGCTGCGCCGCTACGGGTCAGCGCCGCGATTCTGCAGAATCCAATCGGACTCAGCCAGCGCAATCGCGAGCTGTTCTTCGCGATGTTCGACGGATGGGCGCAAGCGCTGAAGGCGCAACGTCCAGAGCTTGACGACCATGCGCTTCGGCAATTCCGCGACCGGATGTACGGCGGCGATTTCGTGTTCAACGTTTCGCGGGAATTTGTGCGCTCGTGCAAAACACCGATGCTGATTCTTTGCGGCAGCGACGACTATCATCCGACCGACACCTCGAAGGAGATCGCCGCGCTCGCACCAAACGCCGAGCTTATCGAGAACTGGAAGACGCCCGACGTGATTGCCGCGACCGTGAAGCGCGCCAGAGAATTCCTGATCTCGCACACGCCGAAGAGTTAACCGGCGAGCGCCAGTTTGATCCGATCGGCGAGTCCGGAGAATCGCTCCACGCGAGCTGCAATTGCATGGTTGAGCGTCGATTCGTCGCCGACTATGACGACCGAGGTTCGGCTGCGGCTGACGGCGGTGTAGATGAGCTCGCGGGTCAAAACCGCGACGGGCTTCTCGGGAAGAACGATGGCGATCGAATCGAACTCGGAGCCCTGCGCCTTGTGCACCGTCATCGCGTAGCTGAGCTCGATGGATTCGCGCAACGCCTCAAATCGGAATGCGACGAAGTTGCCGCTGCGCGGAAATATCGCCATCGGGACTTGCGAGCCGTTGCGGCGCCGGACCCACAGCCTGATTCCATTGTCGCCGTTGAAAAGTCCGCGTTCGTAGTCGTTGCGCAGCACGATCAGCGGCTCACCAACCACGAATGGGGCGCGCTCCGCCGCGACCCCGGCGGATTCGGCGGCGCGCGAATGAAGGCGCGCGTTTATTCGCTCGGCGCCGGTTTCGAAAACGCGCGTCACGCACAAGATGCGTGATTTTCCGGCGTGCGCGAACAGCTTCTGCAATCGCGCGCAGTCGGCGTCATCGAAACCGCCATCGCGCTCGACGTAATCATGCGCAACCAATTCCGCGATTTCCGGTCCGCCGCGCACTCGATCGATGTACCAGTGATCGAGAAACGGGCCGAGTTCGCGCGCCGCGGTTGCAATTAGTTCCACGCCGGCGAACGTGAGTTCGTCCGGTGATGAGCGCCGCGCCACAATCGGAGTATTCGATTCGTCGATTGAATCCAGCAGCTTGGCATCGCCGTCGTTGATCGATCGGGCCGCGCGCAAAATGGATCGGCCTGCGCTGCCTTCGCTCTTCATCCGATGATTCACTTCGAGCCGCACCGATGCGGTGGTGAGCGGACCGGTATCGTCCCCGGCGGACCCGACGAGATCGCGGAACACGGAACCCGCGGCGACCGACGGCAATTGGTTTGCATCGCCGAGCAGGATCAGCCGCGCTCCGGGCGCAATCGCGTTCGTCAGTCGTTCCATCAAGCTGACGTCGAGCATCGATCCTTCATCGACGATCACCACCTTCGCGGAAAGCGGGTTGTTGCGATGATGGCGGAAGCGCCCGGAATCGGGGGAGTAACCGAGCATGCGATGAATCGTCGCGGGCTCGAGATGCGCATCCAGGAGCGCCTGGTCTACACTGTCGAGCCGTTCTATTCGCGTCAGCGACTCGCCGATGCACTCGCCCATCCGATAGGCGGCTTTCCCCGTCGGCGCCGCCAAAGCAATCTGGGAGGGATCGACGCCGAGCCGCACCATCAGACGCATGATCGCAACGATAATCGAAGTCTTACCGGTGCCCGGGCCGCCTGAAACAACTGTTAGTCCCGTGCGTGCCGAAGCGGCAACGACATTGCGCTGCTCATCAGACATCACAATCTGTTTGCCCTGCACGATAACCGGGCGGGCAATCACACTCTGAAGCGCGCGACTGAGTTTCTCCGCGTCCGCTTGCGCTTGTGTATCCTTAGTCAATAGCGCGGCAAGCCGAATAGCCAGTTCACGTTCGTAGTGATAAATGCGGTGATGAACTATGTAAGGCGCAATATACAATAACGGTTTGTATTCATCCTCCCGCCGGCCGACCACCGCCGATGCGCGGTCGGATTGCATAAGCGCTTCGATCGAAGCCGCGATCGTAACGATGGCGTCGTCACCAAAGCCATTGGCGCAGAGCGAACCGAGCACGCTCCGCATCGGTGCTTGCGAAAGTGGACCCGTTACCGGGAAGCGGGTGCTTCCGTCCTGAAGCGCTACCAGCGAGATGAGGATGAGCACGATGAGCGCGATTCGGTCATCGTCTTTCAGAGCCGGTTCAAGGGCCGCGAGCTCGGCCGCCAAGTGAACCGACTCAGGCGCAAGATTAAGCCCGGATACCGAGACTTCGAGCGCGCGCATGCGAGCGTTGAATGCGGACCGGCCACCGCCGCTGGCTGAATCAAAGCGCCGCCACGCAGTATCCATTCCGAGCGATGAGTATTTCTCTTTCAAACGGGTAGCTCGGAGTCTGGTTCGCGAGTCAATAGTTCGGATTCATAAGTGACTATTTCATTCCACGACGGTCTTGCGAAGTAAAATCCAGATCGCCCATCGCCAGCCTGCGAGACGCCACGAAGAAAGACGTACAAAAGGCCGCCAAATCTCAATTCGTAGTCACGCTCGGTGTGTATATCGAGCAGGCGCACGATACCGACTGAGTATATTTGCGCTTGCAAGCGATAATGGCGTTCGACGTGTCGTGCGACCGGGGCAGGCTCGTACGAAGGCAGAAGGTCGCCCTTCCAGTCGGCGAAGTATATTAGCCTGTCGCGCCGGAATACCAAGTCGATAAAACCCTTTATGTAGCCCCGTCCGACGATCCACACGCCGTCGGGGCCCTCGCCGAGCAACGAGTGATGTTTCTCGGGAATTGGATACACGAATTCCATTTCGCGGACAGCGGGCAGCCGGTACAGTGCGCTTTCGAGTACGGTTTCGCCCAGCGCGACCGGTGAGGTGAGCGCGTTGAAAACCATCTCGCGTCCGCGGGCCAGCCATCGCGGATCATTCACGCCGTGGCGGCGCATGGCACTCGCAAACAACTCGCGCACGTCGTCCCGCAGCATCCAGGATTTGAGATCCGGAGCATCGCCAAACGACTTGAAATCGAGCTTCTCGATCGCCTCATGGAGGAAAATGCCGACGTGGCGGCCGCCGGGCAAATCGACGTTGTCGGCACGCGCCTCGATCGCATCGACGCTGGTTTTGAATTCATCGGGATCGAAAGCGGTCGCCAATCCAGTTTCGCGCGCCGTCTGAAGCGAGGTGTAGGATTCTATCATCAAGCCACGATGCCCTGCGCCCAACTCGGCGAATTCGCGGTCAAGGCCGGCGGTCTGTGACGTCGATTCGAGCCAGTCGCACAAGGCATTCTCGTCAGGCGCAGTTCCGTCGTGCTCTTTTTCACCTCGTGAATCGATCGATGCCGGAGCGACTACAGCTTCGGTCGTGAAGAGCGTATCCAATCGAGCTTCGCGATCGAGGGCCCGCAGCCGATCGTTGAGTTGCGCATAGCAGCCCGACAGATCTCGATTCAACGCTCCATCCGGGACGTAGGGCAGTATCAGTTTGGCGCGCGCGCGGGTCAGCGCGACGTAGAGCAATCGCTGATCCTCCTCGTCCTGCTCTTTGTTGAGCGCCGTCTTTTCCACGTCCCGTGCCGGTTTGCCAATCGCAAGACGCCGTTGATTTCCGTCGTGGTAGATGCTGACCCAATCGGGGCGGTTGTTTGCGAAAAATCCTCCGTACAGAGCTACGACGTCGGCTTCGAGCCCTTTGCTTTTGTGGATCGTCATGATTTGCACGGCGTCGCGATCGTCTTCCAGGCGTTGCACATCCGGATCGTCGCCCGCCGGTGTCGCTCGCCCCGTGATGTAGGCGTCGAGAAGTTCGATTATTTCCGCGAGCGAGATTCCTTTCCGCGATGCATCCTGAGTTAGAATCTCGAAGAGGTGTTCGTAGTTGGTAAGTTCGCGGCGATCGTCTGACAACAGCAATTCACGTTCGACCAGTCCGCTTTGATGGAGCAAGGCGTCGAACAAGTCGGCGAAACGCCCGGCCTCGGCAAGTGCGCGCCATTCGAACAGTCGTTCGAGCATCGGATGCGAGTTGCGCTCGTCGTCAAGCCGCGCAAGTTCCCCGTATTCGACCGCGAAGAAAGGCGAAGCCCACGCCTTGAGCCGGTTCGAGCGGCGCCCGGGTTCATCAATTCCTCTGAGCAGGTCGAGAATGTCGGCGGCCTCGCGGGTCTGGAACAGCCCGTCCTGCTTGTAAAAGGCAAACGGGACTCCCGCCTGACGCAGGTACTTGCCAATTTCCGCGCTGTCGCGGTTGGTCCGAGTAAGGACGTAAACGTCCTTGGCGGTAATCTTGCGCGGCTTCTGCTTGTCATCACAAATTTCAATCGCGTGATCCGGGTCCGCAATAATTCGCCGTATCGCCTGCGCGATTCGCGGACCTATCGCTTCGCGCATCGGCCGCGAAGACTTGTATCGATCGTCAAGCGGCAGGAACTTCATGAGCGTTACCGGTGCGATCGGCTGGCTGTTCGCCGCGATGGCTCGCAGAGCGGGACGCCCGCATTTTACCGGATGGTCGTAAGTGATCTGACCGGTAAACAATGGCGCCGCAGCATTCTGATCGAATATCAGGTTGCACGCCTCGATCACGGCGCCGGTCGAACGGAAATTATCGCGCAAGTGAACAACCGTCGCTCCTGATTTTGAAAGCTGCTCGCGCGCCTCCAGGTAGGCGTGCACGTCGGCGCCGCGAAACCCGTAAATCGCCTGCTTGGGATCCCCGATTACGTAGACAGTGTTGCTGGCGCCGCCTTCGATGAACACCTGCCGAAAGATCTTCCACTGAAGTTCGTCCGTATCCTGGAATTCGTCGATCAGCGCCACCCGATAGCGCTCGCGCAAAGTTGCGGCGAGCGATTTGCCGCGAGGACCGTCAAGCGCGTCTGCAAGCCACGCCAGCATGTCTTCGTAGTCCAGTGTCCCGCGCTCGCGTTTTCGCGCGTCCATTCGCGTAGCGATAGCGAGCAGCAGTTCGTCAACCACGCGTTGCTCGATAGTCAGCGCTGCCTGAACCCGATCCGCCGCGCTGACGATCGCACGCACGCGCTCGGGCATCTCGCCGGGGAAAATCAGCCGCGTTTCGGATCGCGTCCGGCGTGCGTTTCTGGGCCGGCAGATGCGATCGAGATCGAAGCCGCCCAAGCCATCGGCCAGCATCGCGGTCGATCCATTGGCGTGTTCGACGAGCAGCTCGAGTTCACCCGTCGCGGCGATCGCGTCGCGCCGGGCATCATCTGTAATCGCTGCGTTCTCGAATGCGTCCATCAAAGTGCTCGCATCGAACGCGTTCGCCAAATCGGTCAACGCCTGTTTACTGAGTTCGCGTCCCGCCGTCCGCAAGTAGCGTTGAGAGTGAGCATCCCAGAGCAGTTCCTCGAGGTCATCTAAAGTGCGTTTCTCATCCGAGAGCCACTCACTAATGAGCCGCTCGACTCGAACGTCCGACTTCAGGCGCTCGCGCAATTCAGCGCGCAGCGCCTCGTGGAACTCGAGGCGGCCGCTGGTGAGGTCAACTCCGAAGCGCACGCCGCTGTCAAAAGCGAGCTCCGTGAGCATCCGGCGGCAAAAGCTGTGAATCGTGTGGATGGGCGAATGATGAAACGAGAACAACGCGGTCTTCAGTCTCTCCCGCTCATCATCTCCCAATTGCTTGCGTTGCGATGGATGCGTGGCGTCCGCACTATGCCCGGACAGGACGCCTTCGATCGTAGCGCGGATCCGAGAGCGCAATTCGGCCGCCGCCTTTTCGGTAAACGTCACGACCAGGATCTGATCGAGCAGAGCCGCGCCGGTGAGGAGAAGGTCGACGACGATATGCTCGATCGTAAACGTCTTGCCGGTACCGGCGCACGCGTCGATAAGCTTGTGCCCGCCGTCGAGAATTTCATCGAGAATCGCGGGCCGATAGTAATTAATCTTTGCCGAAGCTGGAGTCGCGCTCATTTGAATATCCCGATTATTGGGTTGAAGCGGCGCGCGACGATTTTCGCGATCTCTTCTTCGTCCGGCGGTTCGAAACGGGTCGCGTTTCGCACTGGTCCGTATTCGGAGCTGCTCTTCGAGGACTCATTTAAGCGGATGCGCTCGACAGCTTCGACCAGGTCGCGACGATCCACAGGCTCGCGCCATTCCTTGACGACTTCCGCAACCGCCTCGATCGGCAGAAAATATTCATTGCCCGTCGAAAGCAGATCCCCGACGACCGTGCTCAGGAAGCCGAGCGCCGAATCCCGGTCCATCGGCGCGAACTCGCGAATAAATTCGCTCTCCTTCGTTGACTGTGTTCCGATCACGATTGCGCGAAATCTTTCCGGCAGTTTCGCTCCGCTGGCGGCAAGGACAATTGCGTTCAGAAAAGCCGGGAGAAAATCTTTCGGCTTGACGTTCTTGTGAAGTACGCAGTTGATCGCGGCACCCGCCTCCGGCGACGCGCCCCGAATCGTGCCGTAGAGACTCACGCGCTGCGTCGCTATCGCTGCGTCGCGGTGGCGGACATTGGCGTCCAGCGCGATTGGGGCAAGAATCTCTCCGGCGTCGGCGAATTCGTCGGCGCGTCCGATCTGAATGTCCTTCCATCCGCCGAAATCGGTGACGCCGGCTTGGGAAGCCTGCGCGATCCATCGACGAAGCGCCGCAGCATCCGCCTTTGCAGCGATCTCCGCAAACTGCCCCGCGGGCGCGTGCCCATTGGCCTGCGCAATCCGAACCTGGCGCGCATACTCTTCATCGAGCGCCTCAGGCTTGGCGGCGGCGCGCCAGAAGACCTCGCGCAGAATCACCGTACGATCGAGCCGCGACTGCTGGACCGGCTCGTCTTCCGCCTGCTCAGGCGCATCTTCGTCCTCCAGCATTCCGAGCGAATAACGCGCAGCTCCCTGCAGAGGACATTCGAGATATTTTCGAATCGCGGCTATCGGAAGCGCGAACTCTTCGGCCGGCGCGTGGAGAGCCGCGGCGGGCACTGTTTCGAATTCGGCGAATTGCAAATCCTCTTGCAGGCGATCGCGCAACTTCCCACCGAGACGATCCAGCAGGTGCTCAGGCCGCGGCTTTGCTCGATGCGGCACAGCGGCATCGAGTTTTTGCCGTAGCGCGAGCATCCGTGCGCCGCGGCGCGCGTCGGGATCGAAGCTCGCGAGTTCATGATCGCTGTTTGAAGTTGCGCGATCGGCGAATTCAGGAAAATATTTCAAATCATAACGGCTGACTGGATGTTTCACCGTCAGCGTCGCGAGCGTCTTTTCATCGATGAATCCCCGCAGCACGTATTGCAGTTCGCGAATGACGGACGATGGTTCGAGGGCGTCGCCGGTCTTCGCATCGCGAGCAATGTAGGAGAAAAAAATCCGCTCGCGTGCGGCCAGGATCGTTTCGAGGAATAGATAACGGTCGCGCTCGGCCGGAGTGACATCGCCCGCGCCGCGCTTGAGCAGCCGCAAATCAAGCGGGTCACGACGTTCGCGCTCGGGAAAGACAGCTTCGTTCAGCCCCAGCGCAAAGATGACCTTGAATGGGATCGACCGAAGCGAGGAAAGCGATCCAACCGCAACGCCCCGTCCGGAAAATTGTCCGTGACGCGACTCGAGATCGGTGATTCGCGTTACAATCATCTCACACGCCGATTCGTACGACATTGGACCGATGTTCAGTTCCGAGTTGCCGACAGCCTCGATCGCCTCGAGGAAACGGTCCCTGACTTGTTCATCGAGCGCGCTGGATGGGCAAAGGTATGTGTTCAAAAATTCGATGAGCATTCGCGACCATTGCCGGGGCGTGAGCCGCGCATTGCGCATCGAGAGCGCGTCGGCGATGAGCGAACGTGCCCTGCGCATGAATCGCGCCGCCGTCTCGAGTTCATCCTGCGCCACTTCAAACGGCAGGTAGCCCGGGGCTGTCGCTCCTCTCTCATAGAATGCAGGATTCCCGCCACTCCGACCGCTCAGCATGGCGCCCAGCGCGAGGCGTTTGATCGCCTGATCCCAGTGATAGAGGCCGCGCGGAATGTATGTTGCTTCGAGTTCGTCGTCGTCGGCGCCGAAGAAAATGCCCAGCACCTCGCTCCATCGAGGCCACATCTCAAGGTCGATTTGGGTTTCGCCTTCGCTGTTCAACGCGGGATGTGTCAGCAGCCGGAGCATTTCCGCGCGCGAAAAGCGCCCGCGCGGCAAATCGAGAAGCAACTCGACGGCCTCGGCGACGCGGCTTGGGCCAGCGATGCCGCGACCGACGAGATCGATTGGGATTCGGTGCTGCTTTCGGAAAACGCTCTCGATGTGCGCAATGTAGCCGTCAACCGCCGCGTCAGGAATCAGCACCGCGATTTCGTGAAACCGAATGCGCTCGGCGCCGCCACTGGAGGCAAGCTTCTCGTTGTCGCGAACGATCGACCAGATCTCGTTTGCGACGATTTCGGCCTCGCGTCGAATCCCCGGGGTGGCAAGGAACCGGATTCGCGCTTCGTATGGTCTGCCCTTGCCATCCTCGACGTCAGGGGGCTGCGGTTCGCGATCGAGGATGTTTTGCTGAAGAGCTTCGAGCAGGGTCGATGGCTCGCGAGAAGCTGGATCGGAAAAGAGCGGCGCGAAATCGCATTGAGAGAGTTCGTTGAGCAGCCGAACGTATTCACGGCCTGGCCGCCCCCAGAGCCTCAGCGCAGGCGGATCGGATGATTCATTCAACGCGAACGGGTCTTCGGATTCAGCGAGTTTTTCTCCGACTTTGTCCTGGCGATGAGCCCATGCGGTGAGCGCGCCGCGGCGCGAAGTATCCACGTCTTCCCAAAACTCGCGGCACGGATTGAGCGCGTAGATTCGAATATCGCCGAGTGCGCCGAGTCGTGCAAAAATTTCCGCGTAAGCATTTCCCGCGTACGACGCGCCGAACACGTGAAGCGCCGCCGGCAGTGCAGATTTGACGTGGCGGCTGTCGCCCGCCTCGAACGCATCGGGCAGCATCATCAATCGAGTCTCGCGCTCCGACAGCCAATCCTCGCGCACGCGGCCGTGCGAATCGAATACCGACTGCCACAAATGCCGCTGCCATCGCTCAGTCTCGCCCATCGCATCAAGGTCAGAGCGCCGGGCAGCGCGCCATTTCTCGATCATGCGCCGCCTCGAAATCGAATACTCGCGAAACAGGCGCGCCAACTGTGCGGCGAGCAGGATCGTTCTGAGCTCGACGTCGGCGTCGGTCCTAGATCCCGCCTGGATGTAATCGCGCGCCGGCTTCAAGTCGGGGTCGTCGCGATGGCTCGGACTTCGAAGGCATTCGAACAGGATCAGTTGGAGCTCGTCGGCGTCCAGGATCTTCAGGTTCTTATCCGCCGATTGGAGAAGTTCGGCCAGATAATTCCGCAGGAACGGGAATTTCAGATTCGCCGCGACGCCGATCGATTCGGCCAGCCGATAGCGGACGAATTGTTCGACGATGCGGTTGGGTACGACAATCGAGACGGGGTCGAGCGGCTCGTGGCGCTGATGCGCGGCTACCGCGTCGGCCAGCGGCGGGATCAGGTTTTCGAGGCGATTGGAATAGTAAAGACGAATCATCGCGGCACAACTATGGATCGCGGATCAGGTTTTAGGAACATATATTGTGGTACTGACAACGGTTGTCATCGGATGGGCGGGATAATTCAATCGGCAAGCTTTCGCAGAGGATACGATCATGAAAAAACCTGGCCGCAAACCCACCTACGGCGCGGCGATTCGGCTGGCACGCATCGCCGTTGGGTTGTTCTCGAAACCATACGGCTGGAGTTTCAAGGCGATCGAGGAAAGTCTGGAAATTTCCGAGCGCACACTTGCCCGTTACGTGTCGGCGATCCGCAGCGATCTGCTCGACTGGCGCGGCGCTCCGATCGTCGAAGTTGCCGGCACGGGCGGCGAGCGCAAACTTCGGCTGGTCAGTTCGATGAAGGCCGCGGAGGCATCCTCGTACCAGGTCGCGCTGCTGTATTTCTCGCTGACCGTGCTCAAGTTCCTGGAGGGCACGGTGTTGGAAGAGGGCGTTGAAGGACTGTGGGAGAAGATTTATCAGAACCTGAGCCTTACCCAGCAGACGCGGCTGTCCGACCTCGAGCGCAAGTTCTATGCGGTCCCTTACGCGCCGAAGGACTACGGTGAGTTCAGCGAACAACTCGACGTTATTTTGCGAGCGCTGCTGGATCAGGTTCGGCTCAAAGTCGATTACGCCGGTCTGACCGGCGAGGGGCGCCGTCACGAGTTCGATCCATACTCGCTGATCGCCTACCGCGGCGGTCTTTACATTCTCGGCTACAGCCATCGAGTCAGCGCAATCATCTATCTCGCGGTGGAGCGAATCCGGTCGGTCGAATTCATACGTCAACCGGACGGGAGCTCGACGCGGTTCATTTATCCGCGCGGCTTCGACCCGGCGGCGCACACCGAAGGGACTTTTGGAATTGTCGAAGGCCCCGAGACCAAAGTCGAGCTGAAGATTCACAGCGAACAAACCGAAGCGTACGTCCGTTCGCGCACGATACATCGCAGCCAGCATTTCTCGCATCGCCGCGACGGTACGACGATCATGACGATGACCGTCAGGGGCACGACGGAGCTGGCGAACTGGATAATGAGCATGGGGCCGTGGATCGAGGTGCTCAAGCCCGCGTCTTTGCGCAGGGAAATTGCGCAGCGCCATGCCGAAGCCTCGCGCCTTTACCGCGCCAGTTAGTGCAATGGCGAAATCCATTATATGCTTGCGGGCGGGCAAGCCATGATCATACTAACCGGCGGGGCGGGCTTTATCGGCAGCAATATCCTGGGCGCGCTGAATGCCAAGGGCGTCACCGACCTGTTGGTAGTGGATCGGCTGGGCGATAATTTCCGCAACCTTTGCGATCTGCGGTTTTCGGACTTCATGCAGCCCGGGGAATTCGTGCGGGCAATCGAGCGCAGGATTCTCCCCGACCGAATCGAAGCGATCTTTCACCAGGGAGCGTGCGCCGACACCACCTGCGACGACGGCCGCTACATGATCGAAAACAATTTCACGTTTTCGAAGTCGATTCTGCAGTTTGCTCTCTCGAGCAAAGTTCCACTGGTGTATGCGTCAAGCGCGGCCGTGTACGGCTCATCGCGCGCGTTTGCACCGTCACGCGAAAACGAACGCCCGCTGAACCTCTACGGGCTGTCCAAACTCGCTTTCGACAATCATGTCCGCGTCGTTGCCGCGAAGTCCGAGAGTACGGTGGCCGGTCTCCGATACTTCAACGTCTATGGTCCGCGCGAATCCCACAAGGGCAAAATGGCGTCGATGGTGTATCAGCTCTATCGACAGTTGAAGGCGAGCGGACGCGCACGGCTGTTCAAGGGCACCGATGGATACGCCGACGGAGAGCAACGGCGCGATTTTATTTTTGTCGACGACATCGTTCGCGTAAACCTGGCGCTTGCCGAAGGTCCCGTGCGCAACGGCATCTTTAACGTCGGCACCGGACAGCCGCGCAGCTTCAACGACGCCGCCAGGATAATAATCGCGCGGATCGGTGCGGGTGAGATCGAGTATGTGCCGTTTCCCGAGAACCTGGCCGGCAGGTATCAAAGCTTCACGCAAGCCGAGCTCTCGGCGCTGAGGAGTGCCGGCTACATCGAGCCCTTTGCAAGCCTGGAAGATGGAATCGCGCAGTCGATCAAGGCTTGGGATCGAGAGTTAACCCGCGGGCACGGGTAGCCAGTATTAGGGCCGCCCGCCGCTGTCGCGCGCGGTCTCCTACGGCGTAGGCTTCAGCGGATGCTGCCGGAAAAAGTCCAGCATCGCAGTCGTCGATTCCTTGGGCCATCGCATGTGATTACCAAGGCCAATCAGCGATCCCATAATACTGGCGGTTGATTTATCGGGAGCCTTTGGATCGGTTCCGCACGAATCGGTACAGGAGTAGACCCGGCGATGGTGATCGTCGAGGATTACGTCATCGACAACTACTCCGGCTGCGTTTAATTCGGTCGCGAGCCGCTCGTCATTGGGACAGATGCCGCCGACGTCGCAGCTGTTATGGATATGCATGACTCGTGCGGCCGGATTGAAGATTTGAAGCTGCGCGTTATTCGCGGGCGGTCCGGCGACCGGCCGCTGCTGACAAGGATCGTCGAAGGCGCCGAACGGATCGGGTCCCGAATAAACGGCAGCCGCCGCGATGTTCGGACGATTCACCGCATACAGAAGACCCATCGCGGCTCCGTTGGACCATCCGGAGACGTAAATCCGGGCGGCATCGACGTTGCCGGTCGCGAGCTGGGCCGCAATGAAATGATCGATCGCGGCCGCGTCCGCGTTTTCGCGCCAGGTGGTGTCTCCGATCTTTACGTCACCGCTTGGGTTCAACTGGCGATACCAATTATCCCATCCAACTCCCGTGTTGTCCGGAAACGGGTAGTAGTGCGTCGTCTTGCGCCCTTCGGGAGCCAACACGATGTATCCGACGTTGTTCGGATCATCGGTGAGTGAGACGGAATTTTGGAGGTCAAGTATATTGGTCTGAGTAATCCATCCGGCCGAAAACAGCGACGGATGCAAGTAAACGATCATTGGCAGCTTGCGATTTGCGCCTGCGGATCTGGGCTGGTAGAGGCAAGCGTAGCGATCGATGCGGTCCGCGTCCTTCCACGGACCGATCACCTCACCTGTGCCGCAGTTGGGTTTGACTTCCGAGATTACCGCGGCTGACGGATCGCCAAATGGCCCGGACGGAGCCGGCACGGCGCTATCGCCGGTCGCGCTGCTGCATGAAAATAGGCAGGCGATCACGCCCAAGCAAATGATTCTCTTCACAACTCTGATTTAGCATATCAAGGAGCACGCGCTTGAAAAGAGATGCCGCTTGCCCTAAACCCGTCGAGTAACCGTGAGCCAAAACGGAAATTCCGGCTCAGCCTATCGCGGGGGTGTCAGTTTTTGTCCGGGCGCGACAGCATCGCAGACTTAGAGTTCGAGGTCGTAGCGACGAGCACTCTCGGAGAGCCAGCCCGCGCGCGCATCATGGCGCTGTTCCGCGCGTCGTATCTGGATGCCAACGAGGCGTATCTTGAGCGCTCGCTTGCCCGGCTGCGCTTCGTCGCGACCGCAACGTCGGCCGGCGCACTGGCGGGTTTTGCGTTAGGCGAGATGCGCATCATGGATCTGCCGCGCGCGGCGCAGCAGGCGGTCGCGCTGGCGGGCATGTGTTGCGTCGATGCCAGCTTGCGCCGCCACGGCCTGTTCCGTGAACTCGAGCGGCGTGCGTTTATGGCCGCGGGCCTCGCGTCCGGGTCGCGCGTGTTGAGCTGCGGACGCGTGGCGCATCCTGCAAGCTTTCGGACCTTGACCAGCAATCCAACGCACGTCCCGAAGCGTCACATCCGGCCGACGCCTTGGCAGCAGGAAATCGGCGCGATCATCGCCCAAGCGTATGGCGTCCATGACTTCGATCCGGAGACTTTCGTTTGCGTCGGCAGTGGCACGCCGATCGGCTATCCCAGAATCGAAATGGATGTCCGACCCGAAGAGTGGGACGTCTTCGCCCCGGTCAACCGCAAGCAGGGCGACTCCCTGCTAGGTATGTGCTGGTTCCCGGACGCTCCACAGGGATGGTGATGCTTCACGCTGGTCGTGGGCCAAAGCAATCCGAGCGCGGCCGCGGGCGGCTCGCGCTCGATGATAGCGGCTAACTATGGGCCAGCATGCGGCTGGGCTGCTACTCGCGATCCTTTGCTTATTGTGACGCGGTAACAGTCGCCTTGCTCGCTGGTTGCCACGTCGGATCCGGATCGTACGCCGTTATCGCGGCGGCTAGCTGCCCGGTACCGGGACCCAGGTCCTTTTGATAGACCTGACCGTCCTGATTGACGATGAAAGTCATCACTCCGGAGTCGCGATAGCTGGCAGGATAGGCAACCAGCGCGAATCCTCCGGTCATCTTGCCAGCGACGATATAGCTCTTGGCGCCACCGGGCGCGTTGGCTCCCTGACTGGTCAGCAACCGGTACATGTAGCCGTGGAAGGGATGCGGCTGGCTGGTGTGTTGATAGCCTTCGCTAGCCGCTTCCGCGACCAAAGGACCGAGAGGACTTTCGCCCTGCGAACCCTTGACCTGCCAGTATAAGCCGTCCTGCGTGCCCGCCGTGCTGCGGAACTTCTGAGCGTATTGATGCTCCGAGGCGCCGTCGTGCAGCGCGTTGAAATAGTCTCGCTGGGCATCGACGATCGCCGCGCAGACTTTGATCACGTCCAGTTCATTGAAGCCGATCCGCCGATATAAAATTTCCTGCTTGCCGTAAGCCGTGTCGAAGTACCACTGCGTTTGATTGTGCTGCAGCGGTATCGGAGTCGGCCAATTCTCGTCGCCTATGTAAAGGAAGGTCAGTCCATTGGGACCGGTGGCAAACTGATGCGACGCACGATACAGGGCGACAAAGGCATTCTGGTTGTCCTTATCGGAGACCGGATCGCCGGAGGAAATCACGTCGCGTCCGGATGGGCCCAGAATCGCCAGCATCGCCGTTTGATCGTGATTCTGTACGGCTTTGCAGAAAGCGTCGGTCGCCTCCGTAGCCGAGCCAAAGGTCTTCTGGCCGGGCTCTTGCGCCAAGGCCGGCGCAACGATCCCAAACCCAACTACAAGGCTGACCGACAAGACCCACAAAGCCAGCCGGCCGGTCATGCTTATTCGATTACTATCTTCTGTTTGACGCATTGCTTTTCCCTGCCATCGACGATTAGCGGCCATGACTGCTGCTCCCTCCACCGCCGTGTTCACCGCCTCCGCCACCGCTGGCATGTCCACCGCCTCCGCCGCTGGCATGTTCACCGCCTCCGCCGCCAACGCTGCTGCGCCCGCGACTGCTGGCGTCAAAGGTTTCGTGAGCCGGAGCAGCGCCGCCAAATGTGCCTCTGTGTTCATCGTAATCCCGATCGCCACCGCTCCAGCCGCGATAGACGTTGGTCGAGTAGTAGGTCGGGCCGCCACCCCAATATCCGGGACCGCCGCCCCAATATCCGCCGCCCCCGCCAGGGCCGTAACAACCCGCCGCCAGAGCTGCCAAGAGCAGCGCTACAAGAAGCGTCACTTTCCGACTGCCGATAAATCCCGTTTTCATTTCGATAAGATGCTCTCTGCCTGGAGGTTGACTGACGATACAAGGATTCCGGTTTTCAAATCTGAACCGCTCGGGGACTGCGCGGCTTCAGGGCATCTCGAGCAAACACTTGGCGCACAGCGCCCATCGCGCGTGTCCTCCCGCCGGCACCACCAGGATCGCCGCGATCGACAGCTTCGCATCGCCACAGCGGCGGCAAATCAAGTCGTCGCCCTCGCAGTTGGCTTCGAACCCGAACTCAGCAATCGCGGCCGGATCGTCGATCAACTCGATCCGTACATAGTTGGGGTTGGGGCCAGTTTCCAAAGCTTCACCCGGTAAACTCGCGGATCACACGGAGCCAAGACTTGCGATTCCTTTTGCGTCGCCCTCGGTCAGCGATTTCGGATGGTACGCCTTTTAGCCGCCACCTGTTTGCCGGTGGTCGTCACTCAATTTAAACGCGCACCAGCCAGATGCGCGGCAGCTTGCGCATCCTTCATGGAATCGAAAAGCTTGGCGACCTGGACGACCATCTGTCGTCCCTGGCGAATGACGAACTTTTCGCGCTCCAATCGCGCCAGATGCTCCGTCACTCTGGGCCGCGAGGCACCGACCAGGTTGGCGATATCCTTATGGCTGAAAGATACGCGCAGCAGCGTGCCGCGCGATTCCTCGATTCCAAAGTCTGAGCACAGTTCCAGCAGCGCAACGGCGATTCGTTCGTGCAGGCCAAGGTTCAGGAAACTCGAGCTGCGCAGCAGCAGGCGATACCACTGCTTCAAATCGTTGCGATGGAATTGCTTGAAGGCGGACTCGTGAGCATTTGCGGTAATGCCGTCGAAATCATCCCAACTGACAGTGCCAACCCGGCAATCGTTGTAAGCCTCGCACTGAAAAACGGACTGGCTGAGCGGCAGCGCGGGGAATTCAGGGATCGGTCCCGGCGCGAGCATCGCCACCGTGACGCGTTCATTGCGGGCGTTCAAGCAGGTGATACGCGCGATTCCTGCTAACAGGATGTGAGCATCCTGGGCCATCGCGGCCTCGCGCAGAATGACGGCGTGTCGTTTGTAATTGGCCAGCACAAGGGCGCTGACGAGAAGCGCAAGTTCAGGAGGAGAGAGCCACGACAGAGCCTTGAGCCTGCTCAGTCTGTCGAGATCGGTTTCACGGGAAGTATTTCTTTCATTCAAAATCGCACCTCGTACAGAGTCGTACCGGGAGAAGTTCAAGCATACTCCAGTGCCGCCGATAAGAGAAGGGTTATGTTACGCGCATAACGAATGCCCTGTGCTCCAAAGAACCCGTCGCTCCTGTCGCAACTCGTTCGAGCACATCGGCTCTGGAAGCTAACAGAGCATTAACACAGCTAAAATTCAAATTAATGTGAATAAATATTACTGACGCATTTGCCGTTCCGCGCAAGCATAGACCCCGCGGAACAGAGATCCCGGTGCATCGTAATCAGCCGCCAAATACCGGTTAAGGCAAACTACCGGCTGGCGGCTTTGCGGAATTCCTGGCCATTAGCAGAAATATGAGTCTGCGCGAGAAAACTTTCCAATCGATCGCGATTGACCACGAGTTGACGATTGTCGCGCGCAATCAGATGCTTGCGCTCGAACATGCTCAAATGTTCGGTGATTCGCGGCCGCGAGGCGCCGACTAGTTCAGCCAGATCCCGGTGGCGGGCCGGCAATGTCAACCGCACCGATTTTCCATCGGGGACGCCGAAATTTTCACTCAATTCGAGCAGAATCAGAGCGAGGCGCTCTTCCAAAGTGCAGCTCATGAAATTCGCGCAGCGCAATTGAACCAGATCCCAGCGGCCCATGTAGCTCGCTGCCAAACGCTTGAAGTCTGCCGAAGCGATTCCCAGCGATATTTCGACGAAGGACTCGAGGTCAATCATCCCTATCTGACAAGGGGTAACCGCTTCGCAGCGGAAATTGTAACTGATGCCGGGAACTGGCGGCGGGAAGCCGGGGATCATGCCGGGCGCGACCATGATCACCAATGTGCGCTGACCCTTGCGATTGCGGCAGGTGATGCGCGCCACTCCTGCCAGCAAGATGTATGCGGAATCGGGCGAGTGTTTTTCGTCGAAAATGATCGCGCGTTTTTCGACCGCGCTGACCGTCAGCGCGTTGGCGAGCCTTTCAAGCTGGCGCGCCGTGAGCCAGGAGATATTTTTAAGGCCCCGCAGTTTTCGGATGCCGGATGCTCGAACAGGGCGCATCCCGTCAACCTAGCAGACGGATTGATGCGTGAGCAGAACCACGCGCGTGACATAAACTTCATTCGACGAGTTTTGTTATGCATGTAACAAATTCGCGCTGATGCTCAATCGCTGTGCCGATCACCCAAACGTAGTATGCCGGCTCCCGGGCAAGGGTCTGGCGTCGCGCCGCGCGATCCAGATCAGCAGCACAAGCGCCGGGATCGTCGCGACTGTCGTGAGGATGAAAAACGGCACCCAACCGAGCTGGTCGGCCAGCACGCCGCCCGAAGACGCGACCATCGTGCGCCCCACCGCTGCCAGTGAAGAGAGCAGCGCGTACTGAGTCGCGGTGAACGCCGGTGAGCATAGGCCGGAGAGATAGGCCACCAGCGCGGTGCCCGCCATCGCGCCCGTGAGATTCTCGGCGGCGACGCACAGCGCGAGATAGTCGAGCCGATGGCCGCCGACTGCCTGCAGCACGTAGAACAAATTGCCGGCCGACTGGAGCAGCCCGCACAGTATGAGCGCGCGCATCACGCCGAGCTTCGAGGTCACCACGCCACCGATCAGCGCACCGACAACGGTCGCGAAGAATCCGACCAGTTTGGAGACGGCGGCGATCTCGTTGAGTGAGTAGCCGAGCGAGATGTAGAGCGGCATCGCCATCACGCCCGCCATCGCTTCGCCGAGCTTGTAACCGATGATGAACAGGACGATCGCCGGCCACCTCGGCCGCCGCATGAAGTCGGCGAACGGCCCCGTAACCGCAGTCGCGATCCAATCGCGGATCGATTCCCATCCTCCGGTTGCGGTATGCGCCGCTGCCTGTGGCGCCGTCGTCGGCTCGGGCCCGAAGATGAACACGAGCATCCCCACGCCCAGCAGCGCCGCCATCGTGGCGTAGGCCGCGAACCAACCGTAGCGGGCCGCAACGATCAGCGCGCCGGCGCCCGAGACCAGCATCGCGATCCGGTAGCCGGTCTGGATCATGGCGGCGCCGGGCCCTTGCTGCTCGGGGGTGAGGATCTCGACCCGATACGCGTCGATAACGACGTCCTGGCTCGCCGAAAGGAATGCGACCAGCAGCGCCAGCGCCCCCATGAGCGCGAGATCGAACTTTGGTTGGCATGAGCCAAGGGCGAGCGTTGCGGCAATGAGTGCGAGCTGAATCGTAATGCCCCAGCCGCGCCGTCGCCCAAGCGGAATCGGCGGTGGCAGCCGATCGATCAGCGGCGACCACAGGAACTTGAAGGCATACGGTGTGCCGACCAGCGCGAAGGCGCCGATGGCGGCACGGCTCACGCCGGCGGTGGCGAACCAGGCCGACAATGTCGAAAAGGTCAGCAGCAGCGGGAGGCCGCTGGCGAAGCCGAGTGGCAGGATCAGCAGCACGCGCCGATCGGTGTAATCCGCGATCGAATGCCGCCAGGGATTCATGTCCTTTGCTTCTGCTGTCACACCCGGTAATCCCGCAGTCGAGACTTCATATCATAGACGAGGCGATTGCCATCGATTTGCAAACCACGTGATCTTGCTGCGAGTTTGAATCGGGGTTCAAATTTGAATTGTCCGGTCGCAAAGAGTAGGAGGGTGAAGATGCTGTGGCTTGCGCCAACTTTCTTCGGCCCCGGCGCATTGTCTCCGCTCGCGAGGCAGGCGCACTAGCCCGTGCGGCTTACCTCCCACACTGACTACTCGCTGCGGGTGCTGATTTATCTGGCGCTCAATGGCGACCGGCGTTCGAATGTTTCAGAGATCGCCGCGCGCTTTCGAATTTCGCGCAATCACCTCGTCAAGGTCATCCACGGCCTCAGCCGGGGCGGATTCCTTCAGAGTTACCGGGGCAAGGGCGGCGGGATCGTGTTGGCGCACGCTCCCAAGCAAATCAACATCGGGCGGGTGGTGCGATACACGGAAGGCCCGATGCAATTGGTGGAATGCTTTCGGAGCGGCAACCGATGCGTTATCACCGGCTCGTGCGTTTTGGCTGGCGTGCTGGGAGAGGCGTCCGACAGCTTTCTTGGGGTTCTGGATCGGTTCACGCTGGCCGATCTGATCGCGGAGCGCGCCAGCCTGGTTCGCCTGTTGAAGATCAAGCCCGCGAAGCCCGCGCAATCACGCCCAGGGCTGTGAGTTAGCGCGCGCACAAATTCCCGTTTTCAATGTAATCGCGCCGCACAACTCCCGCGTTTGCGCGCCGTCGTGCCGGGCGGAACTTTCGCAAGCAGATGTAGCCATCGGCGACAGCGCATCTGTAGCGCTTGGAGTCATGGCGCAAAACTGGTAACGTCAAACTTGTAAATTAAATACATCTTTAAAGGCCAAGCCGAGTTCCAGGTCTTGGCACGTCTCCTGCGTGTTGGGACGAGAGCATCGCACATGACAGCGACCGAGCAATTGCGCCACGAGCACGAAGCGATAACGCTGGCCCTCTCGATCCTCGAGAAACTATGCCGGCGGCTTGCCAACGGCGAAGAGATCAACCCGGAGCATTTCGGCCAGGTGCTGGAGTTCATCCAGGTGTTCGCCGACCAATGCCACCATGGCAAGGAGGAGCAATTCCTCTTCCCCGCGCTGGAAGCGGCCGGCATCCCCAGGGCCGGCGGGCCGATCGGCGTGATGCTGAGCGAGCATGAACACGGCCGCGCGCTTATCCGGCAAATGGCCGCCGCGTGGCAAAAGCATCGCTCGGGCGATCGCGCCGCCGCGGCGGTGGTGATTGCGAGCGCGCGAAACTACAGCGCGTTTTTGCAGGCCCACATCTTCAATGAAAACAATGTCCTGTTTCCGATGGCCGAGTCACGCCTGTCGGCGGACAGCCAGCGGCGGCTGCTGGAGGAATTCGAGCGGCTCGAAATCGAGCGCATCGGAGCAGGCAGGCATGAGCAGTTCCACAAGACTTTGGATTCTCTAAAGAAAACTTATCCTGGATAGACCGGCGATCGCGTTTTGGCGGCGGACGGGTGTTCCACCCGCAACCCCATCGGGCGCGACTGAATCGGAAAATAAAGGAGCCGAGCCATAATGGCGTCAGGAAGGGTTAGCGGGAGGATCGCGCTGGTATCTTTGATCGTGACGGCGATGCTCGCGCTGGGCGCCGCCGGCGCGTGGGCAGCCGAACGGAATTTCACGATCCCCGTTGAGAACAAGCGAATCGATATCGGTTCCGGGCTGACCTACGATGCGTGGACCTACGGTGGCACGGTTCCCGGCCCGGTGCTGCGCGCCACGCAGGGCGACAAGGTGAGCGTTCATCTCGTCAACGATTCGGACGTGGCCCACGGACTCGACATCCACGCCGCCGAGCTTGCGCCGAGCAAGCATTTTGCGCCGGTCCCCGGCAAGAGCGACCTTGCATACACCTTCGTGGTCAACGTGCCGGGCGCATTCATGTATCACTGCAGTGCGCCTCCGATGGTGACCCATATCGCAAACGGCATGTACGGCATGATGATCGTCGATCCCAAGGGCGGATGGCCGCCCGCGCATGAGGTGACGATCGAGCAGGGCGAGTTTTACGGCGATCCGGACAAGAACGGCCTGGTGTCGGGCGACAGCAAGCGAATGATGGACGAGCGGCCGGACTTCGTGGTGTTCAACGGCAAGATCGAGCAGTACGTGGACCATCCGATCCAGATCAAGGT
>Ga0181532_10001707_pt1 | contig 21031 bp, 16 predicted proteins | sample PEATcosm2014_Bin_33_FD_119768 | JGI IMG/M metagenome (GOLD analysis project Ga0181532, IMG submission 119768) | Peatland microbial communities from MTU Mesocosm Facility, Houghton, MI, USA - PEATcosm2014_Bin11_30_metaG | ecosystem: Environmental > Terrestrial > Soil > Wetlands > Peat | place... | reverse complement strand
GCTCGCCGACCGAGCGGCCGCGGTGCCGGTGCCGGACGCCAGCAGCATCCCCTTGAAGAAGCGGGAGGATTACCGGATTCTCGGCAAACCCGTCGGCGGCGTCGACAATGAGCGCATCGTCACGGGCCAGCCGCTGTTCGGCATCGATCAGCAGCTTCCGGGCCTGCTCTATGCGGTGTACGAGAAAAGCCCCGCCCACGGCGGCGCAGTGCTCGAGGCGAATCTCGAACAGGTCCGCCTGCTGCCCGGCGTGCGGGATGCCTTCCTCACCAGCGGCGAGCATCGCGGCGACGCGCCTCCCGGCGTGGTCATCGTCGCGAATTCGACGTGGGCCGCGTTGAGCGCCAAGCGCCGGCTCAAGGTGCGCTGGGGCAGCAGCGCCGCCTCCTCCGACAGCTGGAACGGCGCGCAGCAACAGGCCCGATCCCTCGCTGCGGCCGGCCTCGGCGCCCAGACGGTGTTCTCCAATGGGGATGTCGAGGCGGCCTTCGCGACCGCAAGTCACACCGTGCAGGCCTTCTACACCTGTCCATTTGTATCGCATGCACCGCTCGAGCCGCAGAACACCACGGCCTGGATGCACGATGGCGGCATCGAGATTTGGACGCCGAGCCAGATGGCCGATCGCGGTCGCGCCGCCGTCGCGACCATGCTGGGTCTGCCGCTCGACAAAGTCGTCGTACATCAGACCCGGGTCGGCGGCGGGTTCGGCCGGCGCCTCATGATCGACTACATGGCCGAAGCCGCGCTGATCGCACTGAAGGTGCAGGGTCCTGTGAAGCTCTTGTGGACGCGCGAAGACGACATGACCCACGACTACTACCGCGTCGGCGCCTTTCACGCCCTCAAAGGCGGCCTCGACGCACGCGGGAAACTGTCGGCGTGGCAGGATCACTTGGTGACCTTCAGTGCCGACGGGCAGAAGCCCGTCGCCGGCGGCGCAATGTCGGGCACGGAGTTCCCGGCGCCGCTGCTGCCGAACGTGCACCTCAGCCAGAGCATGCTCCCGCTGGGCACGCGCTGCGGGCCGTGGCGGGCACCGGGCTCGAATACCACCGCGTTCGCGCTACAGAGCTTCCTGCACGAACTCGCGGTCGCCGCCAAACGCGATCACGTCGAGTTCCTGCTCGAAATACTGGGCGAGCCGCGCTGGCTCGCGCCGCAAGACGACCGCGCGCTCAACACCGCACGCGCCGCGGCGGTGATCAGACTGGCGGCGGAGAAAGCCGGCTGGGGCCGGCCGCTGCCGGACGGCCGCGCGCTCGGGCTCGCGTTCTATTTCAGCCACGCCGGGCATTTCGCGGAGATCGCCGAAATCAGCGTGACCGCGGCCAAGAAGCTCACCGTGCACAAGGTCACGGTGGCGGCGGACATCGGTCCCGTGCTCAATCCGAGCACTGCCTTGAGCCAATGCCAGGGCGCCGTGATCGACGGCTTGAGCACCATGCTCGCGCTCGAAATCACCATGGAGCAGGGCCGCGTGGCGCAGCAGAACTTCGGCGACTACCCGCTGCTGCGAATGCCGCACGCACCACCGGTCGAGGTGTACTTCATCGAGTCGGATTTCTCGCCCACGGGGGTAGGCGAACCGGCGCTGCCGCCCCTGGCCCCGGCGGTGTGCAATGCCATCTATACAGCCACCGCGCATCGGGTGCGCACGCTGCCGCTGAGCCGTGAGGGCTTCAGCAGCTGAGGCTTGCGCTACGCCGAGCGCGCGGCGCCGGCGAGAAGGGCTTCGGCGGCCGACGGCGCCTGCGCGTCGATCAATTGCCGCAATCGCCGGCGGAACCGCAGCGGCGCGGAGTCGATCGCGATGTCGATGTGTGCCGTGTGCGTCTCGGCGAAACCCTTCTGCACCGCATTCAAGATCGCACGATCTTCCTCGAAGGCACCACGCACGCCTTCGGCCATCAAGCGTGAGACTCCCTCGTCATCCGGGAAGACGTTGCGCATTTGAAACCAGAAGTATCGGGTGTGCTCGGCGTCGATCGGAGTGAGGAAATTGTAAGAATCCATCACAAACGCCGATTCATGGCGTTCGCCCTCCGGGCCGCCGGCGCCCGCGGGGACAAATACCGCCTTGATCAGTGCATGGCTCGGAAAGCGCACCTCGTAGTGCTGCAGCCGGTCACACAAACCACCGAACCGAACGAACGGCACGTACAGCGGGGCCACTTCGACGCGGCGCATCCATCGCGAGGCAATCACGCCCGTCTCGTGCGCCTTGACCTCGACCGGCGTCGATGCGCACGCCGCGTTGCCGAAGGAACTGGGGTGAACCCATGCAACATGCGACGGATCCAGCAAGTTGTCGGTCATATACAGGTAGTTGCAGTCGACAGTCATCGCATCCCCGCGGGTCACCCCCCAGGACGGATCACCCCAATGCGCCACGGGAAAGATCGACGAGGGGTCGGCCAACTCCGGCCGGCCCATCCAGATCCACAGCAAGCCGTAGCGCGACACGAGGGGGTAGCTGCGGACCCGCGCGCCTTTCGGGATGCGCGAGGAGCACGGAATCCGAACGCATTGCCCGGCGGCGTTGTACGTCATGCCGTGATACCCGCACTCGATGTCATCGCCCCGCAGGTATCCCATCGACAGCGGCAGCTTGCGATGCACGCAGGCATCCTCGAGCGCCACCGGGGCGCCGTTCGTCCGGCGGTAGAGCACAATCTTCTCGTCGAGCAGTTTGACCGGAACGAGCCCATCCTTCAGATCGCCGTCCAGAGCCGCCACGTACCATGCATCGCGCAAGAACATCATTGAACCTCGATCGTCACCGCACCAGATCGCCGTCGCGAACCAGCGCGATGATTTTCTTCATGTCGAATATCCGCCTGCCCTCGGCGCCGATGTGAAGCAGAGGCAGCAGCGCAGCGTACACCCGGCGAGGCCCCTCGCCCACCTCCCCGAGTGAAAGCCTGCGACGCGCCATGGCCCACACGGCGATGGCCATCTCCAACGCCACGATCTCCCAGGCGCGATCGACGACAACGTCGGTTTGACTGACCGACAGCGGCATCAGGCTGGTGACGTCCTCGACCCCATCCGCCGTATGCCCCACATACTGCAGCACGACCGGCGCCGCCGCCGCCATCAGGGAGCCCATCCGGGCGGCGCCGATGTAGTTCAAATTGATCGACAGGATGCCGCCGTCCGCGGCGCCTTCCTCGCTCAGGCCCACCGGCAGCCCGCTGAACGGCGGGGATTGCAATTTCAGCCCGCGCTCCATGCTCTGCACCGCGGCTTTCGCGAGCGCCTGGCGCAGCGCGTCCATCGACAGCGCCGGCAGCAGCGACACCATGCTCGAGGAAGTGAACAATTCTCCCAATTCCAGATCGACCAGCGGATTATCCACGCAGGAATTGATTTCCGCCTCGAATTGCCTCTTGGCCCAGGACCAGACCTCGTAGGCCGCGCCGTTGATTTGCGTGATGCTGCGAAAGCTCAAAGGATCCTGCAGAAATCGCGCCTGATCCGGCCGATGCAGGCCGCTGCCCATGAGCGCGCCCAGCAGGTTGCGCCGCGAGCGCTCCTGGCCCTCGCCGCGAAACCCGCCCGCCGCCTGTGCCGCGTGCGCCCTCAGCCCGCCGCGCAATCCCTCGAGCGCGCACGCCGCCGCGAGGTCGCAGGCGCCGAGCAATCGCAGCGCCCGCGTCAACACCAGCGCGCCCGAGCCGAGCGCGAAGCTGTTGCTGTTGATCAGAGAGACCGATTCCTTCGCAGCCAGGTCCATGCGAGCGGGCAAGATCGGCGGCTCGCCATCCAGGGACCGGCCGAGCACCGCGAGGCTCAACTGGGAGAGCGGCGTGAGGTCGGCCGTGCCGAACGAGGTGTCCCGACGCACCGCCGGCATCCGCGGCGCGGCGTACAGCTCAAGCAGACGTCTGGCGAGATCAGGACGCACCCCGGTGAGCCCGCCTGCAATGTTGTTGATCAACACCACCAGAGCGGCGCGCACCGCCTGCTCCGAGGCGAGCGGCCCTGGAAAGTCGGTCGCTTCGCTCACGATCATCCGGTTGCTGAAATCGGCGAGGCGCTCGGCGCACACGCCGACGTCCTTCTGCGATCCGATGCCGGTGTTGACCCCGTAGATGGCCGATCCTTCGGCCAAGCGCCGCTCGACGATGACGCGCGCTGCGGCAATACGCTGCCAGGATTCTGCGGAGAGGTCGACCCGACCTGCGGATTCGGCCAGTTCGGCGATGCGCTCGATGGATAAGCTTCGTCCGTCGAACAGGTGTAGGGGTTGCATGAAGGCCATAGTACTCGGCAACGCACACCGAGGTGCGTTCGAGCACGCCGGCGCGAGCTCGTGCGTTGAATCCGCGCGCCGCGCTATGATGGCTCGATGTCCCGCCGTAAACGACGCCGGCCGACCCCCCCTGCACCACCGGCCACCGGCCCCGTGAATGCCGCCCCGCCGCGCTCGCGGCGCGCCGGCATCGCCTTCGCCCTCGCAGCCGCGGCGATCGCGGCCGGTGCGGGCATTTGGTGGATGCTGCGCCCTGGCGCGCCGCCCCCCGCCGCCGCGGCGGCGCCCAATCCCGCGCCGGCAGCGCGCGCGCCCGTCGAGGCGCGCTTCGTCGGCAGCGAGGCCTGCGCCGGCTGCCACGCAAAGGCCTATGGCGCCTGGCAGAGCTCGCACCACGCGCATGCGATGCAGCATGCCACCGCCGAGACCGTGCTAGGAGACTTCGCGCAGGCGCGGTTTCGCTACGCCGGCATCGAGTCCACCTTTTTTCGCCGCGACGGCAAGTACTTCGTGCATACGGACGGCGCCGACGGGAAACTCGCCGACTTCGAGATCAAGTACACCTTCGGAGTCGACCCGCTGCAGCAGTACCTGGTCGAGTTTCCGGACGGCCGGATCCAAGCCCTGTCGATCGCCTGGGACAGCCGGCCGAAGGAACGCGGCGGGCAGCGCTGGTTTCACCTCTATCCGAACGAGAAGGTCGATCACCGCGACGAGCTGCACTGGACGAGGTACTTGCAAAACTGGAATTTCATGTGCTCGGACTGTCACTCGACCGGCGTGCGCAAGAACTACGACGAGGCCGCCAACACGTATCACACGACCTGGAAGGAGATGTCGGTGGGCTGTGAGGCGTGCCACGGACCGGGCTCAGCGCACCTCGAATGGGCCCGGACCAAGCCGGCGGATCCGACGCAGGGCCTCACCGTGGCCCTCACGGAGCGCGCGGGCGTGCACTGGAGGATCGACCCCGCGACCGGCAACGCGGTGCGCAGCAGTCCCCGCAGCCAGGACGCGGAGATCGGCGTATGCGCGCAATGCCACTCGCGGCGCAGCCAGATCGCCGATGAATACCACGCCGGACTGCCCTTTCTCGACTTCTATCTGCCGGCGCTGCTCTCTGCGGGCCTGTACTTCGCCGACGGCCAGCAGCGCGACGAAGTCTACATCTGGGGATCGTTCCTGCAGAGCCGGATGTACCACGCCGGCGTCACGTGCAGCGATTGCCACGAGCCGCACGGCCAGACACTGCGCGCCGAGGGCAATGCGCTCTGCGGCGCCTGTCATCTGTCGACGAGGTATGACGTCCCCGAACATCTGCACCATTCTGGTTCCGGCCCCGGTACCCATTGCGTCGACTGCCACATGCCACAACGCACCTACATGGTGGTCGATCCGCGGCGCGATCACAGCATCCGTATTCCGCGGCCGGATCTGACCTTGTCGCTGGGCACGCCGAATGCCTGCAGCGGCTGCCATCAAGACAAGGATGCAAAGTGGGCGGCACAGCGGGTCGAGCAATGGTACGGCCATCGGTCACAGGGGTTTCAGCACTACGCCGAGGCGTTCGCGCAGGCGGACAAAGCGGCGGCGCAGGCCGGATCCGCGCTGGCGGGCGTTGCCGCCGATGCCTCGAATCCTGCAATCGCGCGCGCGAGCGCGCTCGACGCGCTGGCGCGCTATCCGGCGCGCTCGACGATCGAGGCCGCACAAACCGGGCTCGCGGATACCGATGCGCTGGTGCGCCGCGCGAGCATCGTCTCCTTGGCCGCGATGCCGGCGGGGCTGCGGCTGCCTCTGATCGCTCCGCTGCTCGAGGATCCCGTGCGCATCGTGCGCATGGAAGCCGTGTCGACGCTCGCCGATGCGATGAGCGCAGCGTCCGAGTCCGAGCGCACCGCATTCGATCGGGCGGCGACGGAGTACGTGACCACGCTGCGTTACAACGCCGATCGGCCCGAATCGCGCGCCGCACTCGGAAGCTTCTATGCGCGCCAGGGCCGCACCGATGAAGCCGAGGCGCAGTTCAAGGCCGCGTTCGCGCTTGATCCGGCATTCGCGCCCGCATACGTGAACCTCGCCGATCTGCTTCGCACCCAGGGACAGGACGCGCAGGTCGAACGCGTTCTGCGCGATGGGATCCAGCAGGTGCCTCAAGCCGGCGCGCTGCATTACAGCCTCGGCTTGACGCTGGTGCGGCTGGGACGCCGTGCCGATGCGCTGGCCGAGCTGCAGCGCGCGGCGGCGCTCGCGCCCAACGATGCCCGCTTCGCCTATGTCTATGCAGTCAGTCTGAATTCCGCCGGCAAGAGCGCCGCGGCCATCGCCGAGGTCGATCGCGCGCTCACCCTCGAGCCGGATAATCGGGATCTGTTGATTGCCGCGATCACCTTCCGGCGCGACAGGAAAGACATCGCCGGTGCGAGGGCATACGCCCTGCGGCTGTCCCAGCGCTACCCCGATGACCGCGATGCCGCGGGATTGCTGCGCGAACTCGGTGGACCCGCCGCCGATTGAGGCTACTGGGAGGGGGCCGCCGGAATCATCACCGTGGCCAAAAAATGCGGCGCCGTTCGCAGCGTGACCTTGGCCGGGCGGCACGGCATGTCCGCCAGGGAAAATCGTGTGGTCTTCTGGAAATCGTTGTCCTCTTCGTCCTGCCACTGGTCATCCAGCACATTGGCCGTCACCTTGTTCAGATTGCCGTTTTGCGAAGGATGACATCGCCCCCACTGCAAGGAGAAATGGTGGTGCCGATTCGTGCCCCGGTACGTCATGGTCACGACGAGCTGGTCGCTGGCCGCGTCGTAATACACGCTGGAGAAATTATCGGCTAGCGCCGACGGGATCCATATTGAGCCCGCGACCGCTGAAATCGCGATGAGCGATCCGATCCATTGCGCTTTCATGTTCGCATCTCTCGTCAATTGGCGCTGCGAAGTTATATCGGCCGTTCGCCCCGAACGGTGGTGCGGATCAGGTGCCGTCGCTCGTTCAAGTAGTCGTGCACGCCGCAGTGCTGCAGGAAGCGGTTGTCCCACACGATCAGGGTGTCGCGCCGCCAGCGGATGCGGCATTGATACTGGAGGCGGTACGCGAGTGAGGCCAACTGCTCCAGCAACCCGCGGCTGTCCTCCTCGCTCCAGCCCTCGAAACGTTTGAAATAGGCATGCGAAACGTACAGGGCCTTTCTGCCCGTGGTCGGATGGCGGCGCACGGTGGGATGCGTGCTTTCGAGTTGATCCTCGGTGAACTGGTGGCTCTCGCGCAGGCGCAGGCGCTTGTCCGGATCGAGCTTGGCATTTTTCGCCCAGATGTCCTTGCCCGAATATACCGCCCGCAACCCGTCGAGGGTTTGCTTAAGACCCTCCGACAGCTCCTCGTAGGCCAGATACATGTTGGCGAAAGCGGTATCGCCGCCGTACCTCGGCACCTCGAGCGCACGCATGACCATGCAAAGCGGCGGCTGGGCGAGGAAGGGACTGTCGGTGTGAAATCGCGTGAACGGCACCACCGAAACGGGCTCGTGCGCTTCGCGGCGCACCTCCTGCATGTCGTGGTGATCGCCGTAGGTCGGCGCCTGGGGCAATTCGATGATGTCGCCGAAATGCCTGGTGAACGCCTTGTGCTGTTCCGGCGTGAGATTCTGGTCGCGCAGCATGATCACCAGGAAGTGCTCGAAGGCGAGCATGATCTCCGCCAGCACGCCCTCCGGCAGCGGCTTGGACAGATCCACGCCCTTGATCTCGCAGCCGGCGGCGCCGGTGAGGGGCTCGACTTCGATCTTGTGAAATACCGGCATGGGTCTGCCGGCGACGACGATGCCGCAGTCGGCCGCTTGCGGCCGTGTTGCAGTGAGTTTCATGGGCAGATCCTCCTTTCGGGTCTTCAGGGTCAGTCTCCCGCCGCACGCCGAGTATCCGCCTCCAGGGTACGGGCGGCAAACAGGAAGCACAGCCCTGCGATGGCGACACAGAGCACGAGAACGAGCATGGAGTAGCGAATGGCGATCAGGCCGTACCAGCGGGCGAGACGGTCATTGAGCCAGCCGACCAGCAAAGGTCCGATGAACTGACCGAGCAAGCTCGAGCACAGCAGCAGCAGAGCGGTCGCCGTCGCGCGCATCTTGAGCTTCGCCACGTTCATCACGGCGGCATAGACGGGGCCCTGATGCAGCAGCGTGAGCAGGCTCGACACCGCAAAGCCGCCGAGCCACACGGAGCGCACATCGCCGAGCAGAAACGTCAAATCCGCCGGCACGACCGCGAGGCACGCGAGCCCCGGGACGTACAAACGCCAGCGCGGATTGCGGCGGCCGAGCCGGTCCGTCAGTATGCCGCCCGATACAACGCCTATCGCGACCAGGATGCCCCGAAACGGCCCGATGATATTGGCGATCTCGTGAATCTTGAGGCCGTGCACCCTCGCCAGCAGCGTCGAATTCCATGCCCCCACCGCGTACACGTCCGCGCCCATGAAGGTCACGCCGGCGAGCAGCAGCATATAGGTGCGTGCACCGCTCAGGAAGCGCAGCGTCTCGGCGAAGGCAACGTGGACGGCGCCGGCTGTGCGCGCCTCCGAGGCGCCGCGCGCGGGCTCCTTGACGGTCGCCAAGAACAATATGGCAAGGAGCGCTCCAGGAACACCCGCCGCGACGAAGGCGGCGCGCCAGCCGTGCGCCTCGGCGATCCGCCCGGCGATCGGGAAGAACACGATCGATGAGATCGCAAAGGCGGTCCCGAATATCGACAGCGCGAGCGGCCGGCGCGCCGGGCGGTACAGATCGGCGATCATCGAATTGGACGGCGCCACACCGCACGCCTCGCCTGCTCCCATCAGAAAGCGCGCAAGAGCCAATTGCCAGATATTGGCAACGAATCCAGTAAGCGCCGTCATGGCGCTCCAGAACAGGAACCCGGCGGCGATGATGTTGCGGCGGCTCCAGCGATCGGCCGCCCACGCCATCGGCACGCCGAGCAGAGAATAAAACAGCACGAAGGCGAGGCCCGATACCAGCCCGAGCACCGTGTCGCTGACTTGCATCTCCGCCTTGATGAGCGGCAGCACGAGGCCGAGCAGCGACCGGTCGAAATAATTGAACGACGAGATGAGCGTCAGGAAGCCGAGCGAATAGACCGATACGGCGGTCCAGTCGCGCGCCTTCACCGCAGGCCCGCGGCTTCGAAGTGGTCCTCATCCATGCGCTGCGCGCGCTGCGCAATTTGCGAATCGACGCGCCGCCCGTCCGGCACATTGAGCCATAGACGCAGCAGCAGGCGCTTCGCGCCCGGTGCGTCGCGAAACCCGGCACGCGCATGCAGGCACGTCCAGTTGTGCCAGAACATCATTTCTCCCGGCTCCAGCATGAAGGTGGCGGCCAAATCGGCGCGCATCGCCTGCGCGTCGAACCAATCCATCGCGGCAATCAGATCGGACGGCAATTCGACGCCCAGCCGCCGCGCGGCGCAGTTCATGAAATATTTATTGTAGTAGCAGCTCACGGCACCGTCGACGCAGCAAAAGACGGGCACCTTGCCATCGGAGAGCGGCTGTCTGCTTCCCACGCTCTCGTTGATGCCGGCCCAGAATCCCTCATACAGCGGCCCCAGCAGCTCCGGACGCGTGGCGCGGATCGCATTGTGGACCGCGAGGCTGCTGACCAGTGTGCTCTGTCCGCCCTCGGCAGCCCGGCTGATGCAGGCGAGCGACATCACCTCGTGCATGTCGGTATGCGGCCGCAGCTCGGCGTCCATCAGGGTTCCGCGGCCGGTAGGGTTGTGCTCACTCTTCTCCACACGGGCGACCCAGTCGCCCTGCGGGCCCTGGATGGTGCCGTTGCCGAGATGCGTGCCCAGTCCCCAATAGAGGCGCTCGAAGCGCTCCAGCGTGAGACGGGCGGCATCGAGACCCGACAGGATGATGGCGCCGCGGCCGCGCATGACCTGTTGCCGCGCCTCGGCCATCAGCGCATCGACGAGCGGGTCGGTGAACTGCAGCCGCGTGATTTGGTGAACCGGCTGACGATCGAGCGGCGCCGCCAGCGCCTCGATCGCCGCCACTTCCGCCCTCGTCAGGCGCCGCAGCAGACCCTCGCGGCCGCCGATCCGGGCGCCCTCCCACGCCGCGCAATCGGCGATGACTTGGTTGAAGATCGGCGTCATTTGCACGCCCAGTTTAAGGTGTGCTCGATCTTCGTGCATGGCTGCACGGGCGGGCGGCGGTCAAGCCGTCGGGCGGCCCGCCTTAAGGGTGTTCGCAGGCCCGCGGGTACGCTATTCTGGAGGTTTTACACGAACCCATCATGCAGCGAATCATTGCCTTTTCCTCTCTCCTCGGCATGGCCGGCATCGCGCTCATGCAGTCCACGGCGGCCGCCGAGCCTGCGGCGGCGCCCCAGCCGGTCGTGCTCAAGGCGGCCCACCTGTTCGATTCGGTCACGGGCAAGCTCGTGGATCGGGGCATCATCGTCGTGTCCGGCACAAAAATCGTCGCGGTCGGCACCGACCTCAAGGTCCCCGACGGTGCCCGCATCATCGACCTCGGCGATGCCACGCTGCTCCCGGGATTCATCGACGCGCACGTGCACCTGTCGGACCAGTCGAGCGACAACTGGTATGAGGATACTTATCACGATCTGATGCGCTTTCCCGCCGAGCAGGCGCTGTACGGCGCGCACTATGCGAAGCTCACCCTGGAAGCCGGCATCACGACAGTGCGCGACGCGGGCTCCCTGGACTACATCTCGCTCGGGCTCAGGAATGCGATTCAAGCGGGAGAGATTCCCGGCCCGCGAATGCTCATCGCCAATTATGCGATCGGCTCGACGGGCGGCCATGCCGACCAGGATCCGGTGCCCCCCCAGCGCATCGCCGTCGCGGGGCCGATCCTGGGCGTCTGCAACGGCGCCGACCAATGCCGCGCCGCCGTGCGCTATCAGATCAAGTACGGCGCCGACCTGATCAAATTCATGCCCTCCGGCGGTGTGCTCTCGCTGTCCGATCCGGTGGACGTTCCGGAATTGACCCAGGATGAGATGAACGCGATCGTTGCGGAAGCCCACGCCTGGAAACGCAAGGTCGCGGCGCACTGCCACGGCGATCAGGCCGCCAGGATGGCGATCGCCGCGGGCGTCGATTCGATCGAACATGGAACGTTTCTCAAGGACGACACGCTGCTGGAGATGAAGAAAAAGCACGTGTATCTGGTGGCGACGATGTTCGCGGGAGTCTGGGTGGGCGAGCATGCCGAGAAATTTCCGCCGGCGATCGCCGTGAAGGCGCGTGCGGTGTCGGTGCAGATCCAGCAGATGTTCCAGCACGCCGTGCGCATCGGCGTGCCCCTTGCAATGGGCACCGACGCCGGCGTCGAGCCGCACGGCCTGAATGCGCGCGAGTTCTCGCTGATGACGAAGAACGGGTTGAGCCCGGCCCGGGCGCTCATGGCCGGTACCGCAGGCGGCGCCGATCTGCTCGGCATCGCCGATCAAACCGGCACGCTGCAGCCGGGCAAATTCGCCGATATCATCGCCGTGGCCGGCAACCCCCTGCGCGACATCTCCGCAACCGAGCATCCCGTGTTCGTCATGAAAGAGGGAACTGTCTATGTCGGCGGCAGATAGGATACGGCTGCTGGCGTGCGCGGTACTCGCCATCGCTGCGGCGAGAGCGTCTGCGCAGGAAGCGCCGCAGGTGCGCGATGCCGTCACTTTGCAAACGCTTCCGGACATCGAGCAGGAACCGGACAAGTACACGATCTGCGGAATCCGCGTGCTGTTCCGCGATGCTCAATCTGCGAAGGATCCGGACATCTATGACTTGACCGTTGCGATGATCATGGAGGGACACAAGGACCCCGTCACGGTCGTGCGTGCGACCGTAGAAAGGGGCGACATGCTCAAGGACCCGAAGCTGCTGGCCATGGCGAGGCAGGCACCTGCCAATGTGGCGTTCGACATCGCGCCTGTTCGCTATCGGATAGGCGTGCGCCAGCGGCAGGTCAAGGATGACACTTTGCTTGCGTGGGTCGATGAGTCCATGGCCGGAAAGGCCGGCGCCTACGGCGTGCCCTTGATGCGTCAGCTGATGGCCGCGGAACCTGTGATCGTGTACTGGAGCGCGTCGCCGGATGAGATCAGGGCGCTCAAGGTCAGGACCAGGCCCACTCGAGAGGGGTTCGAATCCTTGCAGACCTGCCTGAGCGAGGCCATCGCACCCGCGAAATGAACCGGCGCGCCGTCATGGTGCGCTAGCGGCGTTCAACTGCTCGATGGCCTCTGCGTCCAGCTGCAATTGCGTGGCGGCGACCAACTCGCTAAGTTGTCCGACCGACGTTGCGCTGGCGATCGGTGCGGTGATGCTGGGGCGGGCGATCTGCCATGCGAGCGCGACGCTCGCGGGTGAGGCGCCGCAGTGCGCTCCCACATCGTCCAGTGCAGCGAGGATTCGCAAGCCCCGCTCATTGAGGAACTTCGCGACCACCCCCTGTCCGCGCAGGCTCTTCGCCGCGTCCGCGGGCGTACGATACTTTCCGCTGAGAAATCCCGAGGCGAGCGCATAGTAGCTCACGACGCCGAGCTGCTGCTCGAGGCACAGAGGCTCGAGTCCGGCTTCATAGTCGGTGCGCTCGTAAAGATTGTAGTGCGGCTGCAATGCTTCGTATCGCGGCAGGCGGCCCTTGCGGCTCGTTTCGAGGGCCTGCGCCAAACGCGCCGCCGTGTAGTTCGATGCACCGATGGCCCTCACCTTGCCCTGATTCATCAACGTCTGATACGCGCCGAGCGTCTCCTCGAATGGCACGCTCGCATCATCGCTGTGCGAAAAGTACAGATCGATGTAATCGGTCTGCAGCCTTCGAAGCGACGCCTCCACCGAACGCACAATGTGCGCCGCAGACAGCCCCTTGCGGTCCGGCGCCATCTCCATACCGACCTTGGTCGCGATCACGATGTCGCTGCGCCTGGCGCCGCGCTTCAGCCAGTTGCCGATGATCGTTTCCGATTCCCCGCCGCGATGCCCCGGCACCCACACCGAATACACATCCGCGGTATCGACGAAGTTGAGTCCCGCGCCCACCAAAGCGTCGAGCACCTGGAAGGATGCTGCTTCGCTCGCGGTCCATCCGAACACATTACCGCCGAGGCACAGCGGCGATACCCGCAGGCCGGAGCGTCCTAGAGCGCGAAGTTGCATGTTGCCTCCGAGAGGGTTGAGGCCGTGAGTTTACGCGTCCGCGGCGTGATCAGCGGCACCAGAAGGTGCGAGTCGTACTGCCCGCCGCTCCAGAGACGATGAATGCCGTCATTGCGCGTGTTGTCATGCCTCGCGAACGGCAGATTGGGCAGCGCCTCGGTGTAAACGTCATGTCCTTGCACGATGAGGCGCAGCGCTTCACCGGCCTCGAAGCGCGTCGAGGACGGCCAGATCTCGATGTCGACCGGCACGCGCTCGCCCGCACGCAGCATCTGCTCGGCGTCGTGCGGATGCACCGGCTGCCAGTCGGTCGAGCGGGCGGGATCGATGGCGCGATGGCTGGCGCGAAGCCAGCCGAGCGCGACCGGTCCGTTCTCGTAGAATGCGTAGAATGTCATGCCGACGTGCTGGCCTTGCGCATCGAGCTTTTGCAGCGCGACGAACAGATCCATGTCGGCGGACCCCTGCGCCTCGACCCAGAGACGAAGCTTGGCGTGCCCCGTGAGTTCGGTGGGCTGCCCAAACCGGTAGACGAACATGGCCCGGCCCTCTCGCGCGTCATAGTCGCAGGAGGCCGCAGCCGCGGCCTGGGCCTTCCCCAACGAGCCGGTGCTTGCATCGAGCCACAACGGTACGTAGCGGGTCTCGGGCAAGGGCCAGTGTGCCGCGAGACGCTCCGTCGCCGCCCCGGCGCGCGACCGCACTTCGAGCCGCACGCGCGGCCAGGCGGGCACCAGCGTGCCCTGCTGCTTCAGAAAATGGTCGAAAAATTCGCGCTGGCGCGCGCGGCTCTCGGGGCGGTAATAATGCGCCCATTTTTTCTGCCCATGCACTTCGAGCCACTTGTCGCGCGAACGCATCCGCTTGAACGCCTCCAGCGTCCCGCGGGTGTGAAATCCCTGATCTGACCAGCTCGCGACCACATAGGCCGGCGTCTCGATGCCCTCGAGGTCAGGCTGCTTCGACTCCCAGTAGCCATCCCACAGCGGATGCGCGCGGACATTGGCCCACGTGTCTTCGGTCCGGCCGAGCGAAAAGCGGATGTTATCCGAGGCGCGCGGGAGAAAGCCGGTTTCCGGAATTCCACCGTGGTAGGCGAATTCGCGGTACCAATCGGAGAAGCCCTCCCACGGGTTGATCGCCGCGAGCGCCGGCGGCTTCAACGGCGCGACCAGGTACTGGATACAGGCAAGATAAGAGACGCCCGTCATGCCGACCTTGCCGTTCGACCACGCCTGCGCCGCGAGCCACTGGATCACATCGTAGCAATCCTCGCCCTCGATCGCTCCATTGTGGTGAAAATCGCCTTCCGACAGCCACGCGCCGCGGGGGTCGGCGAAAGCGACCGCATAGCCGTGACTTCCCCAGAAGACCGGATCCGGCGCCTCGAATGCGGTCAGAGTCGATAGCCACTCCGGATTCACGCCAGAGGCGGGCCAGAACACGCGATTGCCGAGATTGTGCTTGCCATAGGGACTCCAGCCGAGCAGCAGCGGAAGATCGCTCGAGCGGCTCGCGGGGCGGTACAGGTCGAGGTAGATGCGCGTCCCGTCGCGCAGCGGCACGCTGAGGTTGCGCTCGATCACGAGGCCCTGCTGCTCGATGCGCCGATAATCCGCCGGGGGAAGCGGCGGCCTGTTGGGAGCGCTGTACGGATCGAGTCCCGGGCGCGTAATCAGTGCAACGCGGGTCACCGCCGCTCGACTCGACGCTTATCGCTCAGTGCACGCCGAGCACTCGCAACACGAAAAATAGCGCCGCACCGAAAAGTGCCGCACCGAGCAGGACGCACACTGGCAATGTCAACACCCATGCGAGCACAATGTTACGCACAGTCTCCTTCTGAATGCCAGACCCGTTGGCCACCATCGTACCGGCGATGCCGGAAGAGAGGATGTGTGTCGTGCTCACGGGCAGACCGAGCACGTCGGCAGCCTCGATGGTCGCGAACGCCACCAACTCTGCCGATGCCCCCTGCGCGTACGTCAAATGAGCCTTGCCGATCTTCTCGCCGACCGTAACCACGATGCGCTTCCAACCGATCATCGTGCCAAGCCCGAGCGCGAGGGATACGGCGATCTTGACCCACAGGGGAATGAAATTGGTGAGCTGCTTCAGCGACTTCTGATAACTCGAGGCCAACTTTGGATCGAGGCCGGCAGGCAACTGATGCGCCTTTTGCATCCGATTCAGCGTCTCCGACACGAGATACACGTCCAGACGCAGTGACACACGGTCAGCCGGCGCCAGCGCCGACAGCTTCTCGACGTGCGCCAGCATGGCGGCCGCCCGGGCATTCGCGACGCCGAGCGCCGGCAGAGTCTCGGGCCCGATGCGCCCGGAGCGCAGGTATTGGGTCAGCTGCTTGTGCACGGCATCCGCGTCGCCTGGCGGCGCTTGAGCGACGGGAATCTGCTCGAGCGAACGCGAGAACATCGCGGATTGCACTGCCAAATGCTGGATATCAGCGGTCGATGTCGCAAGATTCAGCGCGAATGCGGTGGGCACGATGCCGACTAGAATCAACACGATCAACCCCATGCCTTTTTGACCGTCGTTCGAGCCATGCGCAAAGCTGACGCCGGTACAGGTCAGCACCAGCAGCCCGCGGATCCATATCGGCGGCGGTTTGTTGCCCACGGGCGCCTGGTACAGCGCGGGATTGCGCAGCAGCGCCTTGGCCGCCAACAGCAGCAGCGCGGCCGCGATGAACCCGATCAGCGGCGAAAATATCAGCGCCTTCACCGTGTCTTCCACTTTGGCCCAGTTGACCCCTTCACCGAAGGCACCGCCCGGGCTCATCAGGGAGTTCATCAAACCGACGCCGACGATCGAGCCGATCAAGGTGTGTGAACTGGAGGCCGGCAGGCCCAGGTACCAAGTGCCCAGGTTCCACACGATCGACGACAGCAGAAGCGCGAACACCATGGCGAAGCCCGCGCCCGATCCGACATTGATGACCAATTCGACGGGCAGCAGGGCGACGATTCCGAAGGCGACGGCTCCGCTCGAGGTCAACACGCCGATAAGATTCCACATGCCCGACCACACCACCGCCTGATTCGGCTGCAGCGTGTGGGTGTAGATCACCGTTGCGACGGCGTTCGCCGTATCGTGAAATCCATTGACGAATTCAAAACTCAGCGCGAGCAAGACGGCAAGACACAACAGCACCGCGGTTGGCAAATCAATGCCAAGACTCGACAACACGGAAAGCTCCTTGATCTTATTCGCAGATTATTGAACTCATTCACATTAGGACGGTGATATGACAGTTGTGTGACGCAGCAGGAGGAGTAGATTCTCGCCATGAATGCGGAGCGCATGAAACTCGTGGGGGCGGATCGCTTACGATATTTCGTCCCGACAGCGATTTGCGTCTACCTGACGGTGCTTTGCGCCGTGCTCATCGTCACATCGAGATTCATCGTCAGCCTGCAGAACGCCGTCGCAATCACTGCCGCCGGCTTGTTTGGCATGTTGCTGTCGGGCGGGCTCGGACTGCTTTTCTGGCGCGCACAGCGGCGCGATTTGCAGTTCTCAACGGTGACCACCGCATCCGACGCACAATTGAACTTCGAGGCCGTTCGGTGCGCCGTGCAGCGCGCCGGATGGCGCATTCTGGCGCAAGAGCCCGGATGCAGGCTCGACGCTCAGACGTCCGGCGCGCTGCTGGGTGCCGGCGAGCGGGTCGCCGTCCGGTTTCGCAACAGCGACGTCCTGGTCGCTTGTTTCTGTGATCCAACCATCGGCTTCTCGCTCGTTGGGCGGCGCCACTGTGCGGATCACCGTGAAATCGTGCGTCAGGCTGTGCTGGGCAACTGACGCGCCTGCGGCTGGAATCAAAATGTGCGGTTGAACCAAGAAGCCACTGTTTGCGTGCCCGCAAGAACCCGGCGGCCAAAATTGATCCCGATGGCATCCGGCGACATCGCAATGGCAGACGCCCAAATCTGAACGCATCCGATGATCAGCACAACGATCAAGGCGTAAATGCCCAGACGCCGATTTTGGCGAGCGTCACGGGCGGACAGCCTCGCTTGAAAATCCGCAAGTGTCTTTTCAAAGCGCTTTCTATCATCCTCGAGTGCGGAGGCTTTCTCTTCAACCAGATGGCCGGGCGGGTCAATGCCCGGCTCATAAATAAAGAACTTCGAGCATTGACGGGATCGGTTTATGACCTCCTGGGCGGGATCCACGGCGGAGATACGCTTCGCTTCCCGCACAGCCCGTATCTCGCCGGATAAATCAACCGCCTGGCGGTAACAGCTAATTTCGCCGTCTTTCTCCGCGCTGAGATTTCCCGGAACGAATTTGAACGACTCGCTGGCGTTCTTTCGAAACACGGTGTCGGCTTCGTAGTAGCCCTCACTGCCGCGCCAGCCTGAGCGCTCAATCCGCGCACGCCTGGATAGATACCCGCAATCAGCACATCGTACGGCGTCCACAGATCTATTCCTGTGTCCGGGATCGATTGGTACTTATTCCGCCGAATCGAGTGTTGATTGCCGTTCTATTTCCAACTCTGCAACCGCCCACCCGAACTGAGCAGGGCTCCATCGCAACGTGCAGGCGGTGCGCGCGTCGATCGATTTTGCCTCGTCGGGTGTTACGTTCTCCACCGTGTGGCGTATCACCGTCGGGTACTTTTCCATCCGGACCACCGCCAAATAGTCGGCTTTTTGCGAACTGGCATCGTAGAAGTAGCGGTACTCAGGCTCGAAACTCTCACTCTCGACACGATCGCCCCGTTCGCTGCGCAGATATCGCCCGATCGCCGGACCGTTGGGGGTCGAATGCAGAAAGTCGCCCCATCTTAGTTGCTCATCGAATTTGTCGAGCTCATCCGTCAAATCGTCACGCAGCCGCACTCGATCCGTCCTGACGCTCTTCGACCATGCCATACGCCCCTCCTTAGCCCGGGGTATCAAAATCCGGGGACGAAATGATAGCGGAAACTTCGGTTGAAATGACTAAAATATTAATAATCAATTGGTTACGGCTTAAGGTCCGCGCGCGGGCGGGCCTCAAGCCAGAGCCCACGCTCACTTCCCGATGTAGCCCCATTTGCCGCTCTTCCAGTTGCCAATTCGCACTGCCGCCATCGCCTCGGAATAGCTGTGCGCCTCTCCAAACTGCGGGCGAATCACAATCTTCCCCAGCTTGTCGATATAACCCCACTCGCCTGTTTCTTGCTCACCAATGAGGACTGCGGCAAGGCGTCCGCTAAAACCACCTGCTTCCCGATAGCGCGGGCTGATGATCATTTTCCCGGATTTGTCTATGTATCCCCATCTTCCGCTCTTGTAATGACCGGTTCTCACCGCCGCCAAACCATCACTGAAGTCATCCGCACGGTCGAACTGCGGTTTGATGACGATCTTCCCCTGCTGGTTGATGTAAGCCCATTTACATGTCGAAATGTCGCCTACGCAAACCCTTGCGATACTGTCTTTGAATGACGCGGCGTAGGCGAATTGCGGATCCACGGCCATCCTTCCAGACTTGTCTATGTAGCCCCACTTTCCAGCGTTGCCATCGCCGATTTTTATCGCCGCCAATCCTTCACTGAAGTCATCCGCACGATCGAACTGCCGGTCAATGACGATCTTGCCGGACCTGTCGATGTAGCCCCACTTTCCGGTTGTTGCGTCGCCGATTCGCACTGCGGCCCGCTCGATGTTAAAGGCGGATGCCGCATCAAATTGTGGGGTCACCACCATCTTCCCAGACTTGTCTACGTAGCCCCACTTGCCGGTCTGCCGGTCGCCCATCCGTACTGCCGCCAGCCCATCGGAGAAATTGCCGGCGCAGTCGAAATAGGCATTTTTCTGCAGAGTGATGACAGTCCTGCCGGTCCTGTCGATGAACGCCGACTTTCCGTGAAGGCCACACATGATCTCGTCATTTGCTTCTTCAGGCGAAATGACACTGGGTATGGCGTTCCTGATTTCTTGATTGACGAGAACCGACGCAACGCCATCGTGGAAAGACGAACTGTGCAAGAATTTTGGCGCGATCACCATCCTTCCCAGCTTGTCCACAAAACCCCATTTGCCGGTCCGATCATCGCGAACTGCCGACAGCCCTTCGCTAAAATCCCCCGCATCGCGAAACTGCGGATTTATTTGAAACTGAACCCGATCCGTCCGCTGGCTGGTATCGCCGGTCAGCGGCGGGGCCTCTCCTGAACTTGAAGTGATTGACTCGTTGATGAGCAATACCTGCCTTTGATTATCGATGGACCAAGACTTCAGCCGCGACAGGAAACTCTGCCCTAACAACGAGATTCCTTCTTGCGGAGAGACCGATGCCACCACATCGCGTATCTCCGTGTTCCCCACTCGCAGCGATCGAATCCGAACCCGCCTGGAGGTTTGTCTAGAGCCGTCCGCCAATTCATATACCCGCGTATCCAAGAAGTCGCTTTGCGAGACGGTTCCGGCGCGAGTCAGCATAAAAAAGGCATTGGCGGGGATGGACACATCGGATGCGCCGCTATCAATTGTGAAATTCAGCGTAATCTTGTTATTGATCACCACAGGAACGACGAACGTGCCGCGTTCCCGTATGAGCGGTATCGATTCGGCGTGCGCCGCGCCCCACACCAAAAGGAATGCCAATGCGATTGCGCTGCCTATCCGCGTCATCCATGGACCTGCCAATACTTGCTGCAACCGTACAGTGGGCTCATTTCATCCTCTCGATGTCCGGCAGCTTCCATGTCTTCCGCAAGAGCGGGTCGTCCGCGCCGTAGAAGCGGAAGAAGGGAAACCAACCTTTGCCGGCCACCGTGGGAATCCAGTTCGCTTCCTGACCCTTCGGCGGCTTCGGGCCGGTGAACAGATCCACCGAGCCGTCGGAGTTGCGCTTCATCTGCTCGTCGTACGAATCCAAGCCGGCACGCGCTGATTTGCGGATGAAGCTGCTCGTTTCGTAATCGTAAACAGTGAATGCCCAGAATTGCTTGGCAGGCACGTTGGGGGGCACGTGCAGTCGGTAGGTGTTCTCGCCGCGCAGCCGTTGGCCGTGGGCGTCGAGAAACGCGTCGAGATAGAAACTGGAGTCCCCTGGCTTCGCCGGCGGCGCGTAAAAGCTGAAGAAGCCGATGCCGCGCGCATCCACGTCGAAGTAGTCGGCAGCTTCCCACTTGAATCCCGTTTCGGACGCGATTAGGGGCACCGGGATGTCCCACTTGCGATCTGGCCAGTAGCGTTGACCGTAATTTACCAGCCGTTCCATGAACCAGGCGTGGACTTCGTTGCTCGCCTGCTTCAACACGGCCCGCGTGGCAGCGTTGGGCTTGAACTTCTTGCCCTTCACAATGCCTAGCGGGCGCAGCAGCCCCAGCATCTCCAGATCGCGCGCCTGCGCCAGCTCTTCGTTTACCATTCTGGCGAGGCTCGTGTAGAAAGTTTCATCGAAGTGCACAATTCCGTCCCAGAGCGTATCGGCCATGTCTATATAGCGCTGCTCGGGAGGCGAGTTCGCCGCCGCAAGCGGATAGGTTTTGAGCTGCTTCACGTAGGCGATGGCGTTGCGAACGTCATCTGCCTGTTCGGTCTTTGAGATCACGCGCAGCGCG